>Ga0247727_10003187_pt1 | contig 36632 bp, 19 predicted proteins | sample WisWelCaveWW1625_FD_202498 | JGI IMG/M metagenome (GOLD analysis project Ga0247727, IMG submission 202498) | Biofilm microbial communities from Wishing Well Cave, Virginia, United States - WW16-25 | ecosystem: Environmental > Aquatic > Deep subsurface > Groundwater > Cave microbial mat | place...
TGGCCGGAGAAATAGAACAGCGCCAGGTCGCCGCGTTCCAGGCGCGCGGCGAACTGGTCGATACTCTGCCCGAGCTGCCGCCGCCCCAGGTCGCGCGCTTCGATCACCTCGAAGCCGAGGTCGCGCAGCTCCGTCGTCATCGCCTTGGCGTCGTTGATCGGGTTCTTCAACGGCGACTTCGGGTAGCTGGTGTTGCCGATCACCAGGGCCAGTTTCTTCTGGACCCGGATCGGCTCCAGCTCGAGGAGTCGCTGCTGTGCGCCGAGCGGCCCGGCGGCGAGCAGCAGGACCGCCCCCAGGCGCCCGCTGACCCTGCCACACATGCTGGCGATTATTATAGCTCCGGCGTAAGGCCGGCGGGGCCGCTCAATCCCCTTTTCCAAAACAGTACAGCGCCTGCTGCGTCCGAAGGTACAGCCGCCCGTCGGCCATCGCGGGCGTGGCCCAGGAGTCCTCGCCGAGGTCGTTGATCCTCAGCACCTCCCAGTCGGCGCCGGCTTTCAACACAGCCACCTTACCGTCTTTGTTGACCAGGAAGATCTTGCCGTCGGCGGCCACCGGGGAGGAGAAATAGGCGCCCACCGCGCCTTCGACGCGGGCTTGCTTGAGCACTTTGCCGGAGGCCGGATCGAACGAGGTCAGGATGCCGCCTTCACGCAGCACATAGAGCACATCGCGGTACAGGAGCGGCGAGGGGATGTTGGGAAGACCCTTGTCGTGGCGCCACAGGATGTTGGATGCCGTCAGATCGCCGCGCCCGCCGGGACGAATGGCGAACAGGGCGCTGGTCGCCGACGCGCGCGCCTGGTGCACCTTCCACTCGCCCGCGGAGAGATGGTCGTCGCGATCCAGATCGAACAGGAACCAGAGCTTTTTCATTTCCGCGTCCGGCGTTTCGTCTCTGGATAGTCTGCCGTCCCGGTTGGCGTCGTGCTGCTCGAGCATTTGCGCGAAAGGATGAAACTTCTGCGGGATCCCGAGCTCGGCGAGCGCTGGCATGCTCGACAGAACAAAGATGGCGTCGCGGCCGATGACCGGCATCGCCTTGGCCTGCCATGCCATCCCATTCACCCACCACAGCTTTTCGCCGCTCTCGACCGAGTAGGCGGCCAACTGGAACGCGCCGGAGATCAGGATCTGGGCGGGCCCTCCCGGCGGCCGGTAGACAACCGGCGACGGATACCCATGAGTCGCTTCCGGACGCTCCATCCGCCAGCGCACCTTTCCATTGTCTTTGTCGATGGCGATGAGGAACGAGTCGGTGTCCAGGTCGGCGACGAGCAGCAGCGTGTTTCCTTCCGTTACCGGCGAGGAGCCGAACCCGTAGGGGGTGTTGAACGGGCCGAGCGGCAGCCGCCACCGCTCCTCGCCGTCCGGCCCGTAGGAGACGAGGCCGAAGGGCTGAAAGAAGGAATAGACGTTGGCGCCATCGGTCGCCGGACTGGACGAGACGGGGCTGTTGGGACCCTTGGGTTGCTCGACCAGACTCTTTGGCGATTCGCGCCGCCAGAGAATCCTGCCGCTGGACAGCTCGAGGCAAATGGTGAACAGCTTGGGACCTTCGTGCGCGGTGACGAAGACGCGATTGTTGCTCAGCACTGGCGAGGAATACCCCGGTGGCAGCGGTGTTTTCCAGACGAGGTTTTCGCCGGCGCCGAACGACACCGGCAGACCGGTCGCGTCGCTCACTCCGGAGCCTCCCGGGCCTCGGAATTGCCGCCACTCGGCGCCCGAAACCACCAGGCAGGTCAGCGCGAGAATTCGGCTTCGCGGCATGATCGAGTGGACGCCCCAACAGCGGGAAGGTTAGCTTCCCACGGTCTCGGCCTTCTCGGGCGGAGGGAAATCGCGGCAGGCTTCTTCGAGGCTCGGGTAAATCGAGAAGATCTTGTCCAGCAGCGTGAAATGCAGCAGGTCCTTCACCCGCGCTCCGGGATTGGCGAGCCGCAGCGCGCCGCCCGATTTTTTCACTGTCGCGAAGCAGAACGTCAGAATACCCAGCCCGGAGCTGTCGGCGTATTCGACGCCGCTCATGTCGAATACTAAGCGCCGGACATTTTCCGCCAGAAGTTCGCGCACGATGGTCTCGATACGCTGGCTCTCGCGGCCGAGCGTGATGCGGCCCTTCATTTCCAGAACGGCGAAATCCGGCTCGATCTGTTTTCGGTTGATTTCCAGGATCATGATCAGTCCTTGTTGGCGAAGCAATAAAGCGCGCTGTGCGTGCGGACATACAACCGGCCGCCGGCGATCGCGGGAGTGGCGTGACAGCCATCGTCCAGCTCGTTGACCGCCAGGATCTCCCACTGGCCGCCGGCTTTTAACACCGTCATCTTTCCTTCCTCGCTCACCGTGTACACTTTCCCGTCGGCCCCCACCGGGGATGAGAAGTACGCGCCAGGGGCGCCGCTGAGACGAGCCTGCTTGAGAACAGCGCCGGTCTTGGGATCGAGAGAAGTCAGAATGCCTCCTTCCTTCACCAGGTAGAGGACCTCCTGGTAGAGGAGCGGCGAGGGGACATTGGGCAGCGACTTCGAGTATTTCCACCGCAGGCTCTGTTCGGTCATATCGCCACGGCCGCCCAGTCGAAACGACTGCACGGCGTTGACGACGGCGCGCTTGGCCTGGTACATCCGCCAGTCCCGCTCGCCCAGCGTTCCGTCCAGGTCGAGGTCGAGGCTGTCCCACTGGTTGGTAATCCTGGGCTCGGCGATCTCCTCTTTCTCCAGCTTGCCATCGCCGTTGGCGTCGAGTTTCCGCAGCGTCTCCTCGAACGCCGGGACCACTTCCTGCTGGCCGGGATCGGCCTCGCCGGCCCAACCCAGCACGTAGAGGTTCTCCCGATCCATAACCGGCGTCGGCTTGAGCTGCCAGGTCAGGCCGCGTACCCACCACACGGCTTCGCCCGTCTCGACCTGGTAGGCGGTCAATTGATAGGATCCGGTCACCAGTACCTGGAGCGGTCCGCCGGCGGGCTGGTACAGGATGGGAGTCGAGAATCCGCGCGTGTACTCGGGGCGTTCGATACGCCACTTTCTCTTGCCGGTGTCTTTGTCCAGCGCGAGGAAATAGGAGCTGTCCTCCTGGTCGCAGATCTGAAGCAGCGTGCGGCCGGCCAGAACCGGCGAGGCCGACATCCCCATCGGCGTGTTGAACGGGCCGAGCGGCAGCCGCCAGCGCTCTTTGCCCTGCCCGTCGAAGGAGATCAGCCCGAAGTCGGTGAAGAAAGCGTAGACGTTGTCTCCATCGCTCGCCGGTGTGGCCGATGTCGGACCATTGGCCTGGTGCAGCCGCTCGACGCGCTCCCTGGGAACTTCACGCCGCCAAAGAATCCGGCCGCTCTCCCGGTCCAGCGCATACACGTAGAGTTTCCGATCCTCGTGCGCCGTCAGGAAGATCTTGTTGCCGGCGATGGACGGGGAGGAATGGCCCGGTGGAAGCGGGGTTTTCCATACGACGTTCTGGTCCGGACCCAACCGAACCGGCAACCCGGTGTCGCTGGAGACTCCGGCGGCATTGGGTCCGCGGAACATCGGCCAGTCGGCTCCAGCCATGGAGAGAGTCAGCAGCAGAGGGCCGAGGGCCGCGCGGATCCGCATCGAATCACTATAGCGCATCAATCAGTCCATACGGGTTGACTTTGGCTCTCCGCGTGGTAATGATGCAATTGGAAGATGAGTTTGGAGAAACCCAACGATGCCGCCAAGGCGGGCGGGAAGCGGGCGCGCAAACCATCGAAAAAGACGGTTCGCCCATCGGGGATCAAGCCGGGCGAAGCGAAAGACAACCTGCGTCGCCGCGCCGAGTGGTTCCGCCAGCGCAGCGGGCCGGGCCCAGGGTAAGCCGGGCGGCGGTCAGCCTAGCGACAGCTTCCAAATCCCGCGGCCGTAGGTGGCCGCATAGAGGGCGCCTTCGCTGACGTGATGGACCAGGTCGACAACCATCGTGTTGGGAAGGTCGCCGTTGATATTTTCCCAATTGGCGCCGTTGTCAGCGGTGCGATATACGCCGGCGTCGTTTGACACGTACAACACGCCGGGATTGTCCGACGGGATGACGGCGGCGTGATGAGGCACATCCGGCAGGCGGCCGCCGTCGATATCGGACCAGGTCACGCCTTGATCGGTCGAATGGAAAACGTGCGGCCCGCCGCTGCCGCCGACGGTGACGGTGAGCCGCCGCGCGTCCCCCGGATGCGTCTCGATCCGGGTGATGATGCGGTCGGGAACCGACGGTCCGGCGATGTTGCCCGACCAGGTATTACCCCCGTCGACGCTGCGAAAGATTCCGCCCTTGGTGGTGCCGGCGAAAACGACATTCGAGTTGGCCGGAGCCACTTCAATCGCGCTGATGAAGCTGTCGTCGAGAACCGGCGAAACCGCCGACCAGGAGTTCGCGTTGTTTTTCGAGCGCCAGACGCGAAGGCTCCCGGTGAACACCGTCGAGGACTGATTCGGGTCGAGCGTGATGAAGCACATCCAGATGTTCTTCTCCTCGTCGGACGCCGGAGGCGAGACGTCGACCCAGCCGTTCACCGGGTCGAATCGGGCGATGAAGAAGTTATACATCGAGGCGAACAGCCGGTTCTCGTTCGCCGGGTCATACACCATCCAGCCGCCGTCGCCGCCGAGGACCTCGAAGTGATCGTTCGCCGAGCCGTTGATGGTGACGTTGGTCCCGTTGTCCTGGGTGCCTCCGCCATAGCTGTTCTGGTTGCTCGCGGCGACGTCCAGATCGTAGTACATCATCGAGGCGAGGTCCTTGCTCCGATTGACCCAGACGCGGCCGCCATCTTCGCTCGCATCCATGCCGCCGTCGTTGGCATCGTAGACGCGTCCCGGAGCCGCCGTCGGCATCAGCAGCGCATGATGATCGGCGTGCGCATAGTCGGTATCCCGGCCGCGGCGTGCGTTCCAGCGGGTCACTTTTTGCCAACTGGCGCCGCCATCGGTGGTCAGGTGGAGATCCACGCCGCCGCATAAGACATGGCGGTGCCGAGCCGGGTGCACGACGATGGTGTTGCCGTAGGCCATCTGCCGCTCTCTCCGGAAGTGGAGCCCACCGATGCTTCTCCAGGTATTGCCCATGTTGGCGCTGACGAAGATGCCGAGAACTCCATCGTCGCGGCCGGCCACCTGTGCGTAGATCACGTCGGGCCTGGAAGGCGCGATGGCGAGGCTGGCGCGGTCGAACAGAGTCGGGTTGGGCAGGCCCTGGAGCAGCTGCGTCCAGGTGCCGCCGCCGTCGGAGCTTCGCCAGATGCCGTTGCGGAAGCCCCGCACATCAATGGTGGCGAAGATCACGCCCCGGCGCGTGGGGTGGAACTTGATGTCGTGACAGAGGTAGGGGTTGGCCGAGAAAGCGGATTCGCTCCGCCAGCTCAGTCCGCCATCCCGCGTGAAGAACATCCCGGCGGGGAGCGAGTCGCGGTGCCTGACGCCTCCGATGCGGATGTGATTGGGATCGAACGGGTCGATCGCAATGGCGCCGATGCGCCGCGGCAAACCGAACTGCGCGGCCGGCGCCCAAAGGTCCCACGTATCCCCGCCGTCGCGCGACCGATAGATGCCGACGCCGGGATAGGAGTCGGCCGACAGATTCGCCTCGCCGGTTCCGCAATAAAGCGTCTTGGAGGCGCGCTCGATCGCCAGAGATCCCACGTTCAGGCTGTCCTGTTTGTGCCACAGCGATCGCCAGTTCCGGCCGCCGTCGACGCTTTTCCAGACGCCGCCGCCGGCCGAGCCGAGCCAGAGGATATCGGCGTTGCCGGGGTCGGAAACCAGGCACGTCGAGCGTCCGCCGATGTTGGTGGGACCCATCTCCTGCCACGCCGCCTGGGCGGCAGCCGCCGGGGCGGCCGCCATCGCCTGGCGACAGGCCACCAATTGGTCGACGTACGGCTCGCGATAAGGCCACGCCGACCTTTCCTGGAACCAAACCGTGCGGCGCTTGTGCGAGGTGAATCGCACCGCCGCAGCGCCCTTGACTACCGGTTTGCCCATTCCCGGGACGACGTTCGCGAATGTCTTTTTCCGCGCCGCCTTCTTCGTTGACTTTGTCTTCTTTCGCGTGGCCACGGTGTGCCTCCTTTTGTGAGCTTGCCGCGATTATATCCCACCTCCTCGGGGCAGCGTTCTGGAGTGGCTAGTACCAGCAAGCGAGCATCTATCCACCGGCGCGAATGCTTCGCGCCTTGCGTTTGGCCCACTCGACCAGGCGGTGAATCGGAGGGAAAAAGTCGGCCAATATGAGCAGCCCCGGAATCACGAACACCCAGCCGGGCATGATGGGCAGAATCAGGCCGAGCATACCGATGAGCAGCAAGGCGACCCCGGTGATCAGGCGAACCGCTTTCTTCATGAGTAAACTGTGCCCACAGTATCACAGCCGTCGGCCGAGCACCGCCGCGAAACTTTCAGTCACACGATCTTTGATAATTTTTCCCGCCTGAAATAAGGCAGATGGCTGTTTCGCCGGACACCGGCGGTCGCCGGCGGCGTCAGAATGGCTTCGAGGACACTCCGCCATGGCCGACGCCGTTACCCACCAGGACAAATTGCTCCACATCTGGTCTTCCCGACGCGAGAGAGACATCGCCGTTCGAGTCTATTACACGGTCGAGGACGACGATTGCCGCATCTTCCGCATCGAGCAGGTGGAAGAACTGGAGTGATCGCCGGTAGACCGTACCCACGCCAGGTACTAGAGCCGAAGTGCCCGGAAAGGGCTTTTTGGTCTTGACCTTAGACACGGAACCCGGTAGATTGAAACATGCCTCTGCCGGACCAACGGAAGCACAAACGCTTCGACATGCGCCTGGCCATCGAACTGATTCGTGCCGGAAGACAGGAACTTGGAACGGCGGCCGAGACACGAAACCTGAGTTCCCGGGGGGTGCTGTTCACTTCACCGGCTGAAATGAACGTCGGCGAGTCGATCGAATTCGCGATCAAACTCCCTACCGGCGGCGGAACCCTGCTGCGTTGTATCGGTAAAGTGGTCCGGCAGGAAAAGAAAGCCGTCAGGGATGAGTCCGACTTCTTCCACATCGCGGCCACCATGGAACGCTACGAATTCGTCCGCGGCTGACGGCCCGCCACGCCGATCCTGCCTTCGATCCCTGATTGATCGTATTCGCCTCTTGTTCTCCATACGCAATTGATGTATTATGGCAAATAAAAAGCGAATATGCACACTGTGCCCGTCTTCCCCCCACCAGCCGCGTCTCCGGGGGTCAAAAGGCCCCGCGGCATCGAGAGCGCGCTGGCTCGACTCCAGGACGGGATAGCCGGTCCGGATTCTCCGATCCGCGCCATCCGGCACGTGGCGGCCCGCACCGCGCAATACGCGCCCATGCCGGCCTCGGTCGACCCGCGAATTCGTCAAGGGCTCGAGCGACGCGGCATCGACCGGCTGTACACGCATCAACGCGAAGCCTACGACCGGAGCCTGGCGGGCCAGAACGTGGTGATCGTCACGCCGACCGCCTCGGGAAAAACATTGTGCTACAACCTGCCGGTGTTCGAACGCCTGATGGCCGAGCCGGACGCACGCGCCCTGTACTTGTTTCCCACCAAGGCGCTGGCCGGCGACCAGCTCACCGAGATCGACCAGATGGTCGAGGCGGTCGGGGCCGGAATCCGTGCCTTCACCTACGACGGGGACACGCCGGCCGACGCGCGCCGCTCGATTCGCGAGCGCGCCCAGATCGTGCTGACCAACCCGGACATGCTGCACACCGGCATTCTGCCTCACCACACGCGGTGGGCGAAGGTCTTCGAGAATCTTCGTTACATCGTCCTCGACGAATTGCATACCTATCGCGGCGTGTATGGCAGCCACGTCGCCAACGTCCTCCGGCGCCTGAAGCGCATCGCCGCCTTCCATGGCTCCCAGCCCCGGTTTGTGGTCGCCTCGGCCACGATCGCCAACCCGCGCCAGCTCGCCGAGGCGCTGGTCGAAGAACCGTTTTCGCTGATCGACGCCAATGGGGCGCCGAGCGGCGAGAAATACTTTGTGTTCTACAATCCACCGGTGGTGAACCGCCCCCTCGGCATCCGGCGCGGCTATCTGAGCGAATCCAGGCGGCTGGCGCTGGAGTTCATCGAAGGCGGCCAGCAAACGCTGGTGTTCGCCAACAACCGGCTGGCCACCGAGATCCTGGTCACCTACCTGAAGGACGCCTGCGAGGGCGGGCCGCTCGGGTCGGACGCCGTGCGCGGCTATCGCGGCGGCTATCTGCCGCGCGAGCGGCGGGAGATCGAGCGGCTGCTGCGCGCCGGCGAAATTCGGGCCGTGGTGTCGACCAACGCACTCGAGCTCGGCATCGACATCGGCTCGCTCGATACGGTGGTGATGGCCGGGTATCCGGGCAGCATCGCCTCGACCTGGCAGCGATCCGGGCGGGCAGGCCGCCGGCAGTCGGCGAGCCTGTCGGTTCTGGTGGCCTCCAGCCACCCGCTCGACCAATACATCATCGAGCACCCGGAGTACTTCTTCGGCCAATCGCCGGAAGGGGCTTCGATCAACGCAAACAATCTCGAGATTCTGCTGGCGCACCTGAAGTGCGCGGCGTTTGAGCTGGCCATCGGCGATGGGGAACGCTTCGGCGAGGGCGACACCGGCGAGTTGTGCGCGTTCCTTGACGAATTGGGCTTCCTGCACCATTCCGGCGGAGCCTGGCACTGGACCTCGGACACGTATCCGGCCGACGCCATCAGCCTGCGCGCGGTGACCAGCGACAACTTCGTCGTTGTCGATATCACCGGAGCGCCGGCGGTGATCGCCGAAGTCGACTTCCCAACGGCGCTGCTGACTCTCCACGAGAAAGCGATCTACCTGCACGAGGCGCGGCAGTATCAGGTCGAGCGATTCGACTACGAGGGGCGCAAAGCGTATGTGCGCCGCATCGAGTGCGATTACTTCACCAACGCGATCGATTACACCGAGGTCAAAGTGCTGCGGCGATTCGAGGAAGCTTCGCTGGCGGAAGCGGTGGCCGCCCACGGCGAGGTGCGAGTGAACCGCCAGGTGGTCGGGTTCAAGAAGGTCAAGTTCTACACGTTCGAAAATGTCGGCGCCGGCAAACTCTCGATGCCCGAGCAGGAGATGCACACGACCTCCTTCTGGCTCCACTTTCCGGCGGCGTTGCTGGCGCGCCTCGAGGGCTTTTCCCCGGCGGAAAAACAAAGCGGGCTGGCCGGACTCGGCCAGGCGCTGCGTGCGGTGGCGGCGCTGCTGATGATGTGCGATCCGCGCGACCTCGGCGTGGCCATCACCGGGGAGATCGCGCCGAGCTTCGAGCCCGATCTGCACCTCTATGACGGCTACCCGGGCGGAACCGGGATGAGCGCGCCGTTGTTTCAGAACGCGCGGCGGCTGCTGGATGGGGCCGCCGATCTGATCGCCGCTTGCCCTTGTGAGGCCGGCTGCCCGAGCTGTGTCGGTCCGCTCGGCGAGGTGGGTGAGCGCGCCAAGGAGGCGGCCGCCCGGATTCTGGACGCGCTTCGAGGGTTAGCGTTAGCGCAGGGCGGCTAATCGGGCGATCCGCTGGTCGGTGGACGGGTGCGTCGAGAACAGTTTCAGGAGAGCGCCGCCTGAAAGCGGATTGATGATGAACATGTGCGCGGTGGCCGGGGTTGCATCCATGGGTACACGGCGCGACGCGCCTTCCAGCTTCCGGAGCGCCGAGATGAGCCCGTCGGGCGAGCCGGTGTACCGCGCGGCGGCAGCGTCGGCGCCGAATTCACGCGTCCGCGAGATCGCCATCTGGATGAGCAGCGCGGCAATCGGCGCCAGAACCAGCATCAGCACGCCGCTCAGGAAGCCGCCCCCGTTGTCCTCGTCATCGCCGGACCGCCCGCCGAACCAAAAAGCCATGCGCGCCAGCATGGTAATGGCCGCGCCGATGGTGGCCGCGATGCTGCTGACCAGGATGTCGCGGTTGCTGACGTGGCCGAGCTCGTGCGCGATGACGCCCTCGAGCTCGCGATCGTTCATCAGCTCGAGCAGACCGGCGGTGACCGCCACCGAGGCGTGGGCCGGATTCCGGCCGGTAGCGAACGCATTGGGCGACGGATCCTGGATCAGCCAGAGTTTGGGCATCGGCAGATCCATGCGCTGGCACAGGTTCATGGTCATCGGGCCGACTCGTCCATACACGCGGGTGTTCTCGGTCGGCGAAACCGGGACGGCCGAGTACATCCTCAGCGCGATCTTGTCTGAGAAGAAATAGCCGGCCGCGTTCATGAGCACGGCGAGTCCCAAGCCCATGTACAGCCCCTGCCGGCCGCCGAGAGCTTCCCCTCCCATGAGCAGCAGGCCGCTCAGCAGCCCCAGCAATAAGACCGTCTTGAGGTTGTTCATACGACTGCCCCTACTTTGATTCTCGCACAAAACGGCGGGCGTCCCCGAGGGGTCCGTCGAGACCGCCTCATCATGATCTGCTAACGATAATGTTTCCGCAGCCGTCCACCCTGGCTTTCCATCCATTGGAAATCAAAGTGGTTGAGCCGTAGTCGACCACCAGCAACGGCCCCCGATGCCTTCGGCGGCCAAGCTGGCCCCGCCGGTAGACCGGGACAACCGACCAACGACCTTGGACGTAAACCCGTCTCCTTGCCGGCCTTCCGGACTCGGCCGGAATGGCGGCCAGGACGGGCTTCGGATGGGACTTTCGGGCGCGAACCCGAATCGTGACCACTTCGACAGGGCGGGTGGGATCGGAATACCCATAGGTCCGATGGTGCTCGCGGTGGAAAGCGGCGGCCGGATCGGCCCGGTTCCAATCAACGGTCAGCTCGTAGCTTTGGCCGCCGTAACGAATGTCGGCGTGGCGCTCGAGGGTGGCGCCTCGGCACTCGGCGCGGGCACGGCGCTCGAGCTCACGAAATTTCGCCTCGATGCCCGTGGACCCGAGGACGCCGGCGGCGTAGTCGCCGACCGAGTCAGCCAGCAGCATCCCGAGCGCGGACAGGCCCTCGGCATAGCGAGGAACCAGCACGGTGGGGATTGAGAGCTCGGCGGCAAGCTCGCAGGCATGGAGGCCGCCACAGCCGCCAAAGGCGACCAGGACGAACCGGCGCGGGTCATAGCCGCGCTCGACCGAGACGGCGCGAATGGCGCGGTTCATGTTGGCGTTGGCGACGCGGAGGATACCGGCGGCGGCGGCCACGCGGTCCACACCGAGCGTTCGGCCGACGCGGTCGATGGCTCGCGCGGCCCGCGCGGGATCGATCGGCATTGCGCCGCCGAGAAACTGCGCCGCATCGATGCGCCCGAGCACCACATGCGCGTCGGTCACGGTCGGCTCGGTGCCGGCTCCGTAACAGGCCGGGCCGGGATCGGCGCCGGCGCTCTGGGGTCCGACTCGGAGCAGGCCGCCTTCATCGACGCGGGCGATCGAGCCGCCGCCGGCTCCGACGGTGTGGATGTCGAGCATCGGGACGCGGATGGGAAAGCCGTCGATATAGGCTTCGGTCGTTGCCCGGGGGACGCCCTCGGAGAGACTGACGTCGGTCGAGGTGCCGCCCATGTCGAAACTGAGGACACGCTCAAAGCCGGACCGACGCGCCATTTCGAGCGCGCCGACCACGCCGCCGGCCGGGCCCGACAGCACCGTCCGCACCGCGTGCCGCCGGGCTTCGGCGGCTGTCAGCGATCCTCCATTGGATTGCATCACGGCGATCGGGTGGCGCGAGCTCTTCTCGAGCTCCGACAGGTAGGCGTCCATCAAGGGACCGACGTAGGCGTTGATCAGGGTGGTCGAGGCGCGCTCGTATTCGCGGAACTCTGGCGAGACCTCGTGCGAGCCGCACAGATACCAGTCGCCGGCGAGCGCCGCCAGAGCCAGTTGCTCGTTGGCCGGATTCCGATAGGAGTGGAGGAAACAAACCGCCACCGAGCGCACCCGGTGCCGGGCCAGGCGCTCGCGCAGCCGCTTGAGATCTTCGCGCCCCGGCCGCCTGGCGACCGAACCGTCGTGGAAGGTTCGCTCGGCGACCCCCAGGCACAATTGGCGATCGACCAGGTGCGGCCGTGGAAGGGGTGTCAGGTTGTACAACTCGCGCCGGTTCTGGCGCCCGATGAAGACGATGTCCTCGAAGCCCCGCGTGGTGACCAGCGCGGTGCGAGCGCCTTTGCGCTCGAGCAGCGCGTTGGTGGCCACCGTCGAGCCGTGAACCACCTCGGAGCGGCGCCGCCCGGCGGCCCGCTCGAGCCCCTCGAGGATCACACTCGCCGGCGTCTTCGGGTTCGACCGCAGCTTGAAGCTCGAGATCCGCCCCTGGTCGTCGACAACCAGGAAGTCGGTGAACGTGCCGCCGGTATCGACTCCGATGCGCACTGCCGCTCACGCTCCGGATGGGAAGCCTTCGAGCGCCATTTCCATCGGCACGCCTTCGGCGCGCAGCCGCTCGATCACGCGCAGCCGCACCTCCGACTGCACCGGGAGCTGGTCCTGACGGTCGGCGATGAACACCAACAACCGGCATCCGAGGTGGCTCGGAGTGAGGCCGGGATCGAGGAAGACCTGGGGCGCGGGCTCGGGAAGCACCTTGTCCACTCGGGACGCTTCGTCAAAGGCCAGCCGCATTACCCGCCGCGGGTCGGCCTTGCGGCCGGCGAGGATCACAATCGGCACCGCCATGACACGGGTCGGCAGGCTGCAATTCACCAGGATGCTCGAGGTGATTCTGGAATTGGGAATCACAATCACGTTCTGTGTCCCGGTCAGCACGCGCGTGGTCCGCCAGCCGATGTCGGTGACCGTGCCCTCATCGCCGGAGGCGAGCTGAATCCAGTCGCCGACGCGGATCGGCGTCTCGACCAGGATATGGATGCCGGCGAAGAAGTTGGCCAGTGAATCCTGTAGCGCCAGCGCCACCGCCAGGCCGCCGACGCCGAAAGCGGTGAGCAGCGGCGTGATCGGGATATTGAGGTACCGCAGCAGGATCATCGCGCCGATGGCCAGCACGACGATGTAGGTCAGCGTCCGCGACAATCCGACGACGGCGAACGGCATCCGCTGGCGCTCGCCATACAGCGCGATCATGCGGACCACCATCGCCGCAGCCGCCAGCGAGAAACTCAGGATCAGCAGGATCACGATCCAGAGCGCGGCCCGGCTCTCCTGACTCCGCGTCAGCTCGGGGAAGCGCAGCGCGACCGCCAGACTTGCGACCACGCACCACAACAGGGACGGAAACCGGACCGTGTCCAGGACCGCGGCGGCGAGGCTGCGCGGCCCGGTGGTCCGGCGCTCGCACCATCCGATCAATAGCCGGCGCAGGACCAGCAGGACGCCGAGCGCGATCACAAACGCCAGCGCCGGCTTGCCCAGTTGTTTCAACACACGTTCTGAGACCGCCCAGGACCAGACGGCGGTTTGGGAGTGCACCTTTCGATTTTAGACCGGGATCACGGCCCGGTCTGATACACAACCACCTGCCTGACTTTCATAGCCTCTGCTTCTTCAATAACGCGAACCTCGGAAACATGGGAAAGCACCCTGCTCAAGCCGGCCAGGTTTCCCGAGAAGAACGCCGGAGCGCTCGCGCCGCTCCGCGGGAACGCGAAACCCGATTCCCCGACCGGGGAGCCGGAATCGAGCGCTGTCATGATGCGCTCAAAATTCCGGCGTTCACGAGCATGACGGAAGCCGGCGGCGTAAGTGACCGGGGTTGCGTTCGAGGGCATCGTACCCGCGCGGTCGAGAGTTGCGGAGAGCAGCAAGGCGTCGTTGGCAAGAAACAGCAACGGTCCACGAACGGCAACCATCAGTGTGCCGAGCCCCTCCAACCGCTCGACGGAATGTTGACCAACCTTGGCGGGGGTCCATCCGGCGCCGAGTCCCGAGGTGGTCCACAGCGGTCCGACGGCGGACGTGAGGGCGGCTTGCACCGCCGCTCGATCCCAGGGGTTGTCGCCGGCCACCACGATCACCGACGGCGTCCTTAGAAACGGACCACCCGCGGACACGCTCCACTGCAATTGCAGCACCGCCTTCGCGCCCGCTTTTTCCAGCATCGACTGCGCCAGTGCTTGCGAATCGGAAATGCCCGCGTCCACTGGCAGCGGCGGCTCGTCAATGCGCGTTTCGAGATCGGTTTCCGCTCCGGCATGCTCGTCAGGCGATACCGCGTCTGGCGCGAATCGCCAATCGCCGGAATACCGCATGGGAGCCGCGATCAGTTTCTGTAGGATCAGGGCGGCGGTGGCGGATGCCGGCTGACCGCTTGAAGCTTTGTAGAGACCCGCCTCGGGTGGCACCAGCGCGACCAATTCCGCCACGGAGCCGGTTGTGGCCTGTCCGGCGGCTTCGGGTTTGCGCAGGAAGATTCGCGATTCCGAGATACCCGCCGTCGATCGGGTGACGTCGGCCACCGCGGTCCAGTATTGCCTGAGGACGGACGCATTTCGGTGTATCCAATAAGAGCGCAAATAGACACTTTTTTCGAGCGATTCCAGGTTCATCACCACACGCAACTCGCCGGGAGTTGGCGCGGCGGCGACCGCCTCTTTGTACCAACGGTCGGAAGCGATGCTCGGGTCGGACCCGCCCGCGAGCAAGGTCAGCGCACGGGCAACCAGGTCGTCGCGCGTTGCGAGAAATAGATAGCCTTTGACGAAGGCAAAGGCGACGGTCCGTCGCGAGGCCGGGTTCGTCCGCAAATAGAAGGAGACGCCGCCAGCCTGGCGCTGTTCGAACTTATCGCGCGCCGCCCACAACTGGCTCCGCGCCAATTGCGCCTGACCGACCCGGCTGATGTACAGGAACTCCACTTCTCGAATCCCGTAAAGCGCCAGCGCCGACTCGGTGCCGGCGATTCCGATCGCGCCTTTCAAATCCAGGAGGAACCCGGCCGCTGCGCCGTACTCGGAGTAGACACCTTCGAGCTTTTGCAGCAGATTCGATCGTGAAAAAACGGCGTAGTTCTCGCTCCCGAGCCAGTCGGCCTTGATCTTCGACGCGTTCCATTCTCGCAGCAGACGGCCAAGGTCTTGTGCTTCCAAGTACAGCATCGCGCCGCCGGGCATCATCGAGGCGAGATCGGAGCGGGGAGCCGTGTCTTGAAGAAACACGAATCCGGCCATGGAAACCAGCAGCGCCGGCAGCAGCACAACGCGTCTCATTGCGTACTCCTTGGCGTCCTCGGGCGGACCACCGAATCCTGCTCGATGACGTCGTTGACCACCGGCTGGCGCGACGCGTTCCGGGCGCGCCGGTCCTGCTCAGCCGCGAGAGCGCCCAGCTTGCGTTGGAGCGGGTCGCGCTGGTCCGGCGGGCGCAATAAAATGCCGAGATTGAGATAGGCCTGCGCGGCATTCAAGTCATCCAGGCGCTCGGCGGCCGCAGCCAGAGATTCCGCAATGGACGCGCGTCCCTCGTCGGTCATCTCGATTTCTGGCAGAACGGGCGATGCGGAAGCCCGCGGCCATCGCCGGCGTCGCGGGCTGTCGGAGTCCGCCCCCTCGAGGCCGGGATCCCTTGACGGTTCCGACTGCGGCTGAGCCAGCGCGAGCGCGAGGCTGTCCCGGCGGAGCGCAATCGCGCCCTGCAACGCTCCAAGCCGCGCTCGCGCATCACCTGGAGCGAGCGCCAACGCATCCTGGAACAGGCGCCCGCGAACCGAGGGGTCGGCGACCTTGCCCGCGGCGGCAATCCGTGCCTCCAGGAAGTACGGTCTGGCTGCCGCGGCAGCACTCACGTTGCCGCTGGCCAGCAGAGCCAATTCCGCGTCTGCAACGCGGGCGCTGTTTAGAGTCGCTAACGCCGCTTCGACTCTGTGCCGGTACGAGGCTTGCGCATCGGATCGGACAGCCGCGAACAGCCTCTGGCGATCCCCGCCGGACGTCACGCGGGCCAGACGGAGCCGGGCCTCGGCGTCCCACGGCACGGCCTTGACCCGGTTGCGAATGAACTCCGCCGCCTCCGCCGTTCTACCGTACCGCTCCAGCAGATCGGCGGCCGGGAGCAGCGTATCGAAACCATCGTCGGTCACCAGCGCCATTCGCCGCAGCAGAGTCATCGCCGCGCTGGCGTCCTTACGCCCGAGCTTCAGTTCGGCGAGCCCCAGGAAGTTCGAAGCATCCAGACGGCCGACCCGGAGCTCGCGCTCGTAGAGAAACTCCAGGACGGAACGGGCAGCCTCCTCATCCCGTCTCCGGCGGAGATCGAGCGCGGCGGTGCGGAGACCCTCAACGGAGGGAGCGGCCTCGGGAGCCGAGCCGTACTTTTCCAGCAGCTCGACGAGCGTTCCGGTGCGAGCCGCCAGCCGGATTTCCACGGTGCTGAACGACTCGTTGTGGTGACCGGACCTCCGTTTGCCGCCGCTCAGGAAGCCCCATTCGGTCGCCGCGACCTTCACGTCGCCGGAGTCAAGCAGCATTGAGACAAGGTCGACCCGTGAGCTCGCCAACTGGTTTTCCAGGTACTCGCGGTTGTAGCCGTGCGACGAATCAACTTGAAGCGCCAGGCTGGAAATCCTGTCACGCTGCAGAGATATTTGTTGCTCGCTGGTCAGGCCGGGCAGCCCCATGAGGATATCAAGGATCTCCGGATAATGGAGCGAACGGCTGAGTTCAACCAACCAGCCGATGCTTTCCCCCGACGCCAGCGACGCCCGGGCCAGCGGTTCCACCAGCTCGTGGACACGATAGTTGTTGTTCCCGTGCACGTAATCGCTCAGCAGATGTTCGATGTCGCTACGCAGTTTGCCCATCGCACGCCGCTCACCGATATCGGTGAACGTCTCCACCGTCTGGCGCCAGTACGATTCCGGAACACGCACGCCTCCGCTCTGCACCCGCAGCAACGCGGCGAGCGCGGAGTGCCAACGGGTAACCGCTTCCTCACGCTTTCCCTCCGACCACAAGATGCGCGCGATATGGTTGTGCGCGTCGGCGCGATCCGGATCGAGTTGCAGCACGTTCTCGAACTGAGCGGTCGCCTTCGCCGATTGTCCTTTTCCGGCGTAGAAATCGCCCAGCAACAGGTAGCGGTCGGGAAAGTCCGGTGCGGCCTCGACCATCGCCGGAAGGTACGTTTCCGCTTGCGCATTCCCACCAAGCGAGAGGTGCTCGCCATAACGCGCGGCATAGTAGAACCACACGGGGCCGGCGATGCTTTCGTCGCGACTCAGTCGCGTCTTGATCCGTTCGCCGATGTTCCGGGTGTCCAGAGCTCCGTCGAATGCAGCCGCGACGGCCGGCGAGCGATCGTCAAGGTAAACGCCGGCCAGAGCGGTGTAGGCTTTGGTCCACAGCGGTGGAAGTTCGCTGCCGCGCGCGCGGACTGCTTCATACCCCAGTTGCGACTTGTCGCCGGCCAGCGCAAACTGCACCGCGCGATTGCGAATCTCCGGGGTCGACGCACCGCGGGCGATGGAGATCAGCTCGGCCGGGTGCCGGACTGCTAGCAGCGCGAGAAAGCGGTCCCGCCACACGCCCGACAGCGCGTTCCTTTCGAGCAGCTTTCGCATCGCACGCAACTGACTGTCGACGTCGCCATCGGCGACGAACGCATCCACGGACTGAACCAGCGCCGCGCTTTCGGACTCTCTGCCGGCGTGCTGTGCGGCATACTGCTCCAACTGCCGTCCCAATTCTCCGAAGAGCCCGCGCTGCCATTGCAACTTGACGAAAGCCGGATCGACATGGCGGGCGGGAGCGGACATCGCCTCGTAGCGCCAGCGCGCCTCCAGACTTGCGAGCCCCGATGAGGCGGCCAAGGGGAGCAAGGAGGCATCCCGGAAAGCGCGCCCACGTGAGGAGGCACGGGCGATGAGCAACTGTTCCAGCGACGCCTTCTCTTCCGGTGTATAGAGATCGGCAATCACCTGACCGGCGGCGGTCTTGACTCGCGAGCCCATCGACGGATCGGAGTTCAACCGGCCGATCACGTCGTCCATTCTCCGGGCGCGCGCCATGATACGGGCATACACGGATCCCTGCGCGGTCTCGAACAGATCGCCGCCGCCACGGACCGCTCCACGCTCGGCGAACTGCATGGTTTCCGTCAGAAGGTGCCATGACTCCAGACGCTCGGCGATGGCGAAGTCCGCTTCCGCCGTCTCCGTGCGTTCACCAATGATCGCGTTCTTCAGAGCGGTGACCGCTTCCGACGGCTGTCCCAGACGGGCGCGCATCTCCGCAACCTTGATCAGCCATTGTGGATCGCGATATGTGAGTTCGTAGAGCCGGGTGTAACTCGATGCCGCGTCTTCGAACCGCATCAGACGCTCTTCCAGCCGGGCTTTCGCTTCCAGCACGTCGGAACGGTCCGGCCTGGCCTTCAAGGCTCTCTCGTAGTCCGCGATGGCCGCCGGAAAGTCTTCCGCGATCGTTTCCACGCGTCCGAGCACAATGGGCCAGCGGTAGTCGCGCGGCGAATCGGCGATGGTCCTCCGGTAAAAGTCCAACAGCGGCGCGGCAGTTCCGTGAGCGACTGCGTAGGAAGCGGCCTCCTTGGTCAGAGCTTCGTCTTCCGGATAGCGATTGATCAACTCGATGTATTGACTGGTCGCTCCAGCGTGGTCGCCGAGACGGGCGAGCGCCGGGATCAGGCTGCGCCGAAGCGTCGAGACTCGCGACACGCGGTCGGCCGGAGGCAACGAAGATTCCCTCAGCCGCTGGATCGTGGCGAGTTGATATTCGCGAAATCCGCGGTCGTCGTTTGCCCGGAGATAGGTGTCCGCCATCGCGGTGAGGCAGTCGATACGGTACGGATCGCTGGTGAGCTGTGTCGTCAGAATCTCGCGCGCCCGTTCGAACTGCGCGGCGCTTGTGGCAACGCGCGCGGCTTCGAGCGTAAACTGGGTCGACAGGTCCGGTCGTGCGCGCCGGGCCGCATCGAGCAAGGTCGAAATAGCGGCCGCGTGCTGCCCTGTGCGGACCTGGAAATCCACCGCGCCTCGAACCACGCCCAGGATCTCCGGCCGCCCGCGGTACAACACCTCAATCGTCCTGGTTGCCGTAGCGACATCCTTCTTGGATTCGTAGAGGCGGACCAGGGCGAGCGTCAACTGTATCTTGTCCACTGGGTCGGCGGCGATGGCGACCTGCCGCTCGGCGGCACGCAGCTCCACCGCATCGAAGCCCAGCCTGCGAGCGACTTCCGCAATCCGGCTCAATGCCTCGGACGATTTCTCGGCTTCCACCCTCACCCTCAACAGGGACTCCAGTTCCGGCCGCCGCTGCTGAACTTCCAATACGGAAACGCGAACCGAGACCGCGGCCCAGGAGGGCTCGCCCGCGACCCGGGTCGAGGTCGCCTGATCCACAAGGTCGCGCGTGTGCACACGAGTGGACAGTCGAACCAGCCGTGCTCGTGCGTTACCCTGCCCGTCCATGGCGCCGTTCACGTATTCGCGCACGGCGCGCGCGTAATCGCGTTTCCCCTCGTAGATCGCGCCCCCCTGGTAAGCGAACAGGGAAGGGTCTGCGAACTTTCGGCGGGCGGCGGCAATGAGGCGGATCGCGTCATCGAAGCGGTAGTAATCCCAGAAGACGGTGGCCGCATCCAGATACTGCGCCGGCTTACCCGGCTCTGTGTCGGGCATACGATCCCAGAAGAACCGTGCGCGGGAAAACAGTTCGCGATCGGCGAAGATATCGCCGATCTTCGCAAGGGTGGTCCCGTCGCGCAGCTCGGAACGATACTCGGCCTCCGCGAACCTCGCCGCAATCTCGGTGTCCTGCGGGAAGTAGGCGGCCAGGGAGCGATACAAAGCCGAAGCCCGCCCCGCAAAGGCGCGGCGGCCTGGGTAGGCGGTGGCCAGCGCTGCCGCCGACGGCGCGGCCGCTTCGAAATGGGAGAGCCATGCTTCCGCCTCCGTCGTGAACTGCACCGCCGCCGGATTCGACGCCGCCAGTGTGTCGAACCGGCCGGACACCGCGTCCGGATTGGCCTTCCGAATCTCCGACAACTCCGCGTAGAGCCGTCCCTCGCGCGAGAGTTTCTCGAAGAGCCTGGCGCGGAGTTGCGGGTCGTAGAACCAATACTGGCGCAGCAGGCGATCCGACGCCGCTGCGTCGTAGGATTCCCGGCGCGAGTACGCGTCGATCAGATTGCGAACAAAAACCAGGTCTTCGGGGAATCGCTCGTGGGCGTACAGGTTCAACTGCCGGTACAGCACTGCATCCGGGTACGCCTCTGCGACCACGCCGGCGAAGTATCCTTCCAGTTCAGTTCCGGAGAAAATCGAAACTGCGCGGCGGCTGATGTTCTCGAGCGCCGCTGACTGACGATTCCGCAGATACCAGCGCGCCAGCTTGTGGTACCACGAGCGGTCGGAGAACTTCGCGATCGCGCGCCTGTAAACTTCCTCGATATTCTGCGTCATCGAGTTCTGATCGAGGAAGACCGCCATTCGTTCGTACAGTCCGGGGTCGTTGGGATTGCGATCGATTTCCGTGCGGTAGACGGTCAAGGCATCCAGCCGGCGGTCCATCGCGATGAGCCTTGAGAGGCAGCGATCCAGCACCTGCGCGTACTCGGTGGAGCGCGCACCCGGCGCCTCGCGGTCCTCCGCCCGTTGCCGGAAGCGCAGGTTCAACGGGATGGTCACATCCGAAGCAGGCGTTGGGTCGGCGCCGCTTTGCAAGCCCATGAGGACCCTGCCCACGTCGAACTGCGTGAAGCGGGCGTATCCCAAGGATGCGGTCCGCGGACCGCCGGCGGCCTGCTCGGGAGGCGCGGCATGGGCGCCAATGGGGACGCCGGAGGCCTTGGCTGCCAGTTCACGCAGGAACTGGTCGTACAGGGCGAACTCCTCGACGTTCTTGTTCTGCCGCGCCAGCGCATCCGCCACCTGCATGGCGACGCTGAACCGGCCGCCTGCGGAAGGGAATGCCGCAAGGTACGCGCGGCCGGCGCGAATGACGGAGTCGTTGTCAGGGTAGGCCGCGTACGCCGACACCAAGCTTGCCCGGAGCGGCGCGCGATGGGTCGAGCGGGGGAACCGCTGCTCGAACAGAGTTACCAGTTGTGCGGCCGCGGCGCGGTGGAAGTACGCGACCGATTTCCGGTTCTGCTGCTCGTACTCCCAACGCGGCCCGGTCGTGTTCAGGACCAGCGAGAGAATCCCATTCAGAAACCCGGGCGACGCGTCCACCGTGGCGATGTCCTTATACAAGGAGAGATCGCCGGAGCCGAAGTGGATACGCTGGTCCGGTTTCGTCAGGAGCAGATTGGCGAGCCCGTACAGGGCCCGTTCGTTGGAGGCGCCGCCGGCCGGCGAAGAGCTGTAGAGCGCATAGTACAGCCGGGCGGCTTCATTGACGTCCGGCAGTCGCTCGAATAGTTGCGCCAGCGTTTCGATCTCGTCGGTGGTCCACGGCTGCTTGCGCGATTCCTTCGCGTTGCGGTATTCCAGCAGCACCCTCCGCTGCGCCTCGTGATTCGGCGGCCGACGGAAGTAGTGGAAAAGCCGCGCGGTCGCGCCCAGATCCGCGGGGTTGGCCAGCAACGCCGACCGGGCCCGGCCTGCGAATTCACGCAGCCGCCCTGCCCGCTCCAGCAGTTCAAAACAGCTCTGGCTCATCTCGTCGGGCCACAGCGGCCGGAACGCCTGATCGTACACTCGGATCGCAGCGTCGACGGAGCCGCGCCGCAACCCGAGGTCGGCTCGAGCCCTCACCGGATAAACTTCGTCGCGAAACGACAGGCCGTACGCGGCGATTTCCTTTTCGGCCGCCGCAAACTGTCCTTCGCTCACCAGGTACGCGATCAGACGCCGGTGGGCGAGCGGTTCCTTCGGATAGCGCGCCACCCAGGCACGAAGCGCCGGTGTGGCCACCGTGGCCGGCAAGTGCTCGCTGTCAACCAGCGATGCCATCCGCTCAAAGGCGCGCCAGGCCCGCTGCTGGACCACGGGTTGCATCGGATCGTCCTTGTCGCTGGTGGCCGCGGTAAGAGCGGCCAGTTCGTCGCGTGGCCGGATGCGCCGATGGTAGAAATCGGCGAGGTCCATGTGTGCCTGGTATGGATCGGCCGCCATCTGCGCAAAGGTCTTCCAATCCGTTTCGGCAGCCACGAAATCCAGCGCCAGCTCCGCCTCCTGCGCCCGCAACCGGTACAACCCGGCATCGCGCGGTGCGGCGAGGATCGCCGTGCTTAACAGAGGACGCGTCTCGGCGGGCGGGCGGCGGATCGGCACCGCGCCACCGGGCATGGGAACCGTGCGGAAGAACGTACCGACCCTCGGACCGGAGGGTACGTGCTGCACCCAGGGCTCCAGTTGTCCGCGGACGAGCACCGCGCCGAAAACCAACAGGCCGGCGGCGATCAGGAGTTGCTTACCATATCTCAAGCGACACCTCCTGAGTGCCCACGTTGTGCGCTATATCCTCGGCCGTCACCGTCACCGCATATTTGCCCGGCGGCAGACCCAGCGGAACCGCAAGCTCGCCGATGCTCGCCTTGGCCTCGCCGTTCCAACGAAGGGAAACCGACAGCGCTCCATACAGGCGGGCCGTGATCGTTCGGGCATTCGACGATGCCAGGGCGGCGATCCGCACCGTTTGCCCGGCGCGCACGCGCGGTTTGTCGAGACGCACGCGCAGCGTCGGCGACTTGCTCGCGATCACGAAGCTCTTCGACTCGCGGTACACGTTGCCCACGCGGTCGCGCAGAATCAGCCGGACAGGATAAGTGCCGTCGGCAAGATCCACCGGCGCCAGGAAGCGAGTCTGCCAGGTATCCTCGAGCTGCAGATAGCGGAGCGTCTTGGTGAGCCCGAACGGAAACAGCGCGATCACCGAGACGATGGATTCGTCCGTCTTCACCCGCAGCACCGGGTCGCCGGGCCGGATCACACGCGGCCTCAGCAACGCCCGGGGAGCGGCCAGGAACGACGTGTATGGGGTCACGAACTTGTACTTCTTCGACAGCCGGATCACCTCGTCGACGGTGGCGCGATCCTCTCCTTGCCGCTCGATCTTGTCGAGCAGCGCGTCCACCCGCGCTTTCGCCCAGGTCCGCGGCAGGTAAGGATGCGCGCTGCTGTCGGCCGGGAGCGCTGCGGTGGCGGAGATGCGTACCGGCTGGCGGTCGCGGGTTCCCTGCACCGTGAAGGTCGCGCCCTCCATCGGCTTGTTGTATTGACCGGCCCAGGAAGCCATCGAGCCGGCGAACCGCGCCTCCTCCAGCGGATACACGAGATCGAAGTTGGAAGCCGGCGTCGCCGTCAACGAGAGATTCTTGACCGGGTCGCGGCCCAGCTTATCCAAAAACGCATTGAGCTTGAACTCGATCGGTTCGGTGGATCGCACCCATTCGAAGACCCCGTTGTTGGCCGCCAGCATTCTTAACAGCGGCAGGTTGGCGTCGTCACCGACGCCGAACACCATCGTGCGCGGCCGCGAAGGCGCAGGGCGGCCGCGCCATTGAGCCGCGTACCACGCCGCCAGCTTGCCGTTCTGAATGGTCCCTTCGGTGGCGCCGCCATCGCTGATCAGAATCACATATGGTTCTCCGGTGGCCGGCTGAGCCATCGCGGCGGCAAGCGCCCGGCGCAGGTCCGTACTCCCGCGAATCCGGCTGTGGCGGATGAACGTCAACGCCTGCTCGACATTGGCCAGCGTGGCAGGGCGGGGTCGCGGCGAAAACAAACTCAATTCCGAATTGAACAGCAGCAGGTTGAACGAATCGGACCGTCGCAGCCGGCGGAGCGCCGCTTCGCAGGCGGCAAAGCTTCGCTCCAGCTTGTCCCACTGCATCGAGAGCGAGTTGTCGAACAGGAGGATGAGCGTGCGCGCCGGTTGCCGGGCTTCCCGCTGCGGCGCTGTCGTCTCGCGAAGCAGTGCCTGCGCCTGAAAGAAACCCCGCCCCGTCGATCCTCCCCGTTGCGCGATCACGCGCAGCGTGTCGGCCTGGGCATTATCGAGCGCGTACCGTACCACGAAGTCTTCCTGAAGCGGAACGTTGCTGGCGTAGAAGGTCGCCTTGACCAGGTTGGGAGCGCGCTCGATGATCCGCAGCGGGTATGTGCTGGCGATCGAGTTGAAGTCGCGGATGGCGTGCTCGCTCTTCAACTCGAGCGTGATCGTCAGGTGTCCCGCCGCCTGCACCGCGTAAACGTCGGGCTTGAGCGGAACCACGAATTCAGACTGGTAGCGTTCCACCGCCACCGGGTGCTGGTACTCCATCTCGACGCGCTTTGTGCCGAAAGGTGGGATCGGCACGATGCGCGCCGAGAACAACTGGCTCGAGCGCGCCACGTCCGCATCGCGCTCTCCCATTTGGAGCAGCCCGGGGTCGATCGCCTGGGCCTTGGACTCGGCATAAACCTCGCCCGCGCGGCGTCGCTCCAGAATGACTCCCGGGATTCGGGTGACGTCGTCCCAGACGGCGAAGTCGGCGACGGCCGCGTTGGTGGGCAGCGAAAACCGGTACGTGCCCTCCTGGATCGTCCCGCTATGATTGCCGAAGATCTGTCGAATCTGAACCCGCGCGATGCCGTTGTCGATCCGCACTTCCAGCGCCATCTCATTCAGGGTGAAGATCGCCGGGTCGGGTTGCTGTTTGTCGCCAGGAAGGAGCACTCCTGTGTCGGCCCACGCGAATCGCGTGGAGACCACCGCTGCAAGCACGAGGGCACGTCTCATCGCAGCGCTCCTTCCCGAAGGCGGACTACGCCGTTATCCGTGCCCGCGTAGAGATAGCCGCCGCCGGACGCCAGGGCAGTGACGTTCAGCGAAGGCAACCCGGTGGTTGTGTTCCGCCAGCGCTCCAGTGCCGGGTCGTAAATAAAGAGCCCGTGATCGAGACTGCCCGCATAGACGAGTCCCCCGCTCACCAGCATCGCGTTCGGATTGACCACGAAGCCCTCCTTGAGGTCGGGGAAGGACCGCCAATCGCCGTTGCGGCCGAAGCGCAGAACACCGGCGCCGTAGGTCCCAGCAAACCAGGTGTCGCCCACTCGCGCCAGCGCGGTGATCCAGTTGTGCCGGAGGTGCGAGTTCGCCGTGGTGTAGTTCGCGCGGACCGTATCGTCGTCCAAAACCGACACGCCGCCCAGCGTCCCGGCGATCGTTTGGTTTCCCATCGCCGCTACGGTGTAGACGTGGTTGTTCACCAGGCCGTGAAACGCGTAGAGGCTGCGAACGCCGAAGCGGTCGACGAAGGACAACCCCGCCGGCGTCGCGACCACCATCCCATCCTCACGCAGCGCGACGTCGGTGACGTGATCGGCGAGCAGGCCGTCCTTCCGCCCCATGACCTGCCGCGATCGAGCTCTTGCGTCGAACAGCACCAGCCCGTTTGCCGTGGCCACCGCGGTGCGGTCGTGCCGCCCGTCGGGAACAATCCGATTGATGCAGAACAGCGTGTCATCCTCGTGATGCTCGACCCGGTCGAGTTCGGGGGTCACCACATCCAGGCCGCGATCGAAGTAGCCTACCCATAGTCGTCCGCCGTCGAGAGCCAGCGCGGCGACGTTGCGATCCGCCAGCACGATGCCGCTCGACTGGAGCACGGATCGCCAGGTCTGTTGCGCCGGCTCGAAGCGGTAGATGGCATCCTCGCCAACCGCAAACAGGTCACCGCCCAGGTTGGCGAGGTGACGGACCGACTCCGGGGCGTTGGCTTCCGGCGCCGCGCGCGGGAGGTTACGGGATCGCAGAGGAATATTGGCGACGCCCTCATCCTCGGTGCCAATCGCGAGGATGTCGCCCTGGCGGGCCATCGCCTGGGCGAAGAAACCATCGCCAAGCGTACGGGTGCGTCGGCCATCTCGAAATTCGACTACGCCCACCGGGGTGCCGACCCACGCCGTTCCGTCCTCCACCATCAGCGAAAGCACCTGTGCGTCCGGAAGCGCTTCCCGCAGATCGTCAAGCTGCCCGGCGTGGTGGTGGAACACGCCATGCTGGAGCGTCGCGATCCACAGGTCGCCGTCCCTGCCCTCGAGCGCGGTAATGTGCGTCGATTCCAGATGCTGGTGAAAGGGCTTGATGCGGCGTCCATCGAACACCAGCACTCCGTTTCGTTCCGTTCCCAGAAGAATCCGCCCGGAGCCCAGCGCCAGCACAGCGGTGATGGTCCGCAGGGCTGGATTGGCGGGCAGAAACTGACGAAACCGTTCCCCATTGAAGGCAAGTAGCCCGGCGCCGCGTGTGGCGATCAACAACTCCCGCTCGGATGCGCCGGCAATCATTCCCGCCGTCATGGCTCCCGGCTCGCCGGGTGGCAGTTCCAGCCCAACTCGATAGGAGTGGATCAGCGTCCCTGCGCGGTCGTACACAAACAACCCCCCGCGCCCGGTTGCGACGATCGTGTCCTGAAAAAGGGCGACATCCCGGAAGGCCGGATTGGCAGGGATGACCTCGATACCAGGCGGTACAGCGTGCTCTAAGAGGTTTGTCTGAAACGGGAACTCTCCCCCACGAGCCAGCTCAGCGGCTGTTTTCTCTGTTGCGTTGGAAGCTCGCCAAAACACGAACATTATGGCGACCACTGTAACGCTCGCCGCGGTGGCAAGAATCGCGCTCCACCGGCGGGATCGCCACTGGGCTCGAAGCATGGTCAGCAATTACATGATATCCCCAAGACTGCCGGATGGAGCGCCGTCTGGGTTTGACCTCGCGTTATCGCTCGCCGGCGGCGGCCGCCCCCGGCGGCTGACTCTTGATGTGGCGGCCGGCGAATTCGAGGAACGTCGGCCAGTTAGGGCCGGGGGTATGCCCGGCGCTGTGCTGGCGGAAGGCCACGTCCCCGTCAATCAGCGGCGTCTCGATCGGCGGGAACTCGGTGGTCCCCATATCCTTCCTGCCCAGGAGCCTGTAGACCGGCCCGGCGCCGGCGGCGGCCAGGAACATGCCTTTGGCGTCCACCCATCCATCTCCATTGGTGGCGCCGCTGCTGATGAACACCGGTCGCGGAGCGCACACCGCGACCAATTGATGAGAATCCACCGGGAGGTCGTTTGAGGTCAACGGACCCGCGTACTTGAGGAAGTTGCCGGCCATCCAGTGGTATTCACTGGTCCCGGCGACGTTTTCGACCAGTTCGCCCCAATTGCGGCGGTGGAGCTTGACGCCACCGGCGCCGGAAGAACTGACAAAAGCGATGGCGAACCGCTGGTCGTATGCCATGGCGACGATCGTTGCCTTGCCATAGCGCGAGTGGCCCTCAACGCCGACTTGTTTGGCGTCCACCGACTTGTCCGTCTCGAAATAATCGAGGGCGCGGCTGGCGCCCCATGCCCATGCGCGCAACGCACCCCAATCGTCCAACTGGCGGGGCTGGCCCTTGTTGACCAAACCGATGATGCCCTTGGTCAGGCCCGCGCCGTTGTCGGCCTGAATGCTGTTGGTGTTGAGGATGGCGTAGCCCCAGCCGTTGGCAAGAACCTGTTGTTGCCAACTGGGCCCGCCGCCGGCATCGGGCGGATTCGCCGGCCCCCGTCCCGGCGGCCGCGCGCCACCGAATCCTCCGAAACCGAACTGCATCAGCACCGGCGCCGGGCCGGTCGCGCTCGCCGGGGTTGTCAAGGTCAACTGAATGTCGACGGTGATGTGCGGATAGGACGAGTTGTCCACGTGACCGACGAGACGCTTGGTGATCACCGGCACGTCGCCGTTCGATTCGCGGGTCGTGCTGGTGACTTCCCAGTTCACTCTGGGCGTGGTCTTCGGGACTCGCCCGTAGATTTCCCGATCGAAATCCTCGATGATCTCCGGGCGCCGTTGCTTCCACCACGTCTGGGCCGTCTTCACCTTCTTCCGGTTCTTCAAAACCAGAGGGTCCGGCAGGACCGGGTAAGGATTGGCCTTGGATTCATCGTAGTTGGCGGCATTGGACGCCTGACGGTCCCTGCCGTTGGCGCCCGGCCGGAGTGAAGCGATATGGAGCAGATCCATCAATCGCCGATGATCCTGGAGGGCGGTCAACTCGACCGGCGGAGGCAGACGGCTGGCGACCGGCTCCGCGCTGGGCGAACCCGCGACCCCGATCATCGCCAGCGGCTCGCCCTGGCTGACCGGCGGCGTCGCGATCACGTAGAGCATTTTGCCCGAGAACGGCGCGCGCAACTCCAGCAGCGTCTTGCCGAAGAAATCGGTGACCGTCCCGAGCAGCGCTCCCTGCGAGACCGCCTGGTCCTTGCGCACCTCGGGATAAAAGATTCCGGTGGCGTCGCTGCGCAGCACGGCATGGCGGACGATCCAGACCGGCTCCCTGGCGAGCGGCTCGAGTCGGCCGGCGAGCATTTTCAGATGCCGCAGCAGGCGGAAGACGCCGGCTTCCAGCCGCTCGATGTGCTCGTCGGCCTGATGGAGCCCCAGCGGCACGACGCCGAGACCGCCCGATTCGACGGTGATGGCGGGCTTTCCGCGGGTGGCGGCGGTATTGGAGCAGTAGAGTGATTGTGCCGGATCGCGCGGCCGCTCATCGTCGATCACGATGTGATCGAGGCCGAACTCGACGGCCATGCCGCGGCTGCGCTGGTCGATGTCGCGGTTCCCGGTGCGCATCCAGTAGGAATACGGTCGCAGCGACTCATTGCCATCGCCGCAGTGCACGTCGACCAGGTAGTCGGTCCGCTCGATGACGTCCCGGGTCAGGACATGCGCGATTCGCTCCGAGAGCGTGCCGTCGGGCTTGCCGGGGAAGACCCGGTTCAGATTCTTGCCGTCGTCGGGGCCGTAGTAAATGGTCCGGCGGAGGAACGAGGGCAGGTTGGCGACATGAACGAGGACGACGGCGCCGGCGAGTTCCTCGGGCCGGATACGGGTGCGCAGGCGTTGCAGCGCCAGGATCGGCGAGTACTCGTACCCGTGCGTGCCGGCCACCAGCGCGAGCACCGGCCCAGGCTTCGCGCCATGGATTACCGTGATCGGGATTCCGGCCCCTTCGGCCACCGGAAGGAATCCGGAGGCGGAGCGGCCGGGGGCGGCGGTGACCGGGCCGACCGCAAGATCGGCCGACGACAAGGCGAACGGAAAAAGGAAAAACGCAAACGGTAAAACTGACTGCGCAGTCATCGGGAACACCTCCGGGGCCACTCGTCGTCAGCGGAGCCCCGCTTGAAATATACCGGAAAAATCCTGGTAGTGGGGTCTTAAATTAAGCACCACTACCAAAATCCTCCGGCGGCCCGTGGCGCTACCAACCGGCCGGGGCGCCGCGGTTCTGCTGGTCGAGCCACTTCTGGAGCGGCGCGAAATAGTCCAGCATCGCGGTGGCGTCCATTTCCCGGCGACCCGTCAGCGCTTCCAGCGCTTCGGGCCAGGGGCGGCTCGCGCCCATCGCCAGCATGTCCCCTAAACGGCGGCCGGCTTCGGCGCTCGAGTGAATCGAGCAGCGGTGGAGCGGCCCGGTGCATCCGGCCGCCTCGGCCAGCGCGCGGTGGAACTGGAACTGGAGGATGTGCGCCAGAAAATAGCGGGTGTAGGGGACATTGGCCGGCACGTGATATTTGGCGCCGGGGTCGAAGTTCCGCTCGTCGCGCGCGACGGCCGGCGCCACGCCCTGATACTTCCTCCGCAGCTCCCACCACGCCTGATTGTATTGAGCGGGGAGAATCTCGCCGGAGAAAACCTTCCACCGCCACTGGTCGATGACGAGTCCGAACGGAAGGAAGGCGACCTTCTCGAGCGCGCGGCGGAGCAGCAGGCCGATGTCTTTGGCGGTGTCGGGCGCGCGATCGAGCAGCCCGATCCGGACCAGGTACTCCGGGGTCACCGACAAGGCGATGGTGTCGCCGACGGCCTCGTGGAAACCATCGTTGGCGCTGTCGCGGAACAGCGCCGGCTGCCGGTTGTAGGCGCGCTGGTAGAAGTTGTGTCCCAGCTCGTGGTGGATGGTGGCGAAGTCCTCGGCGGTGATGTCAATGCACATCTTGATGCGAAGGTCTTCGTCGTTGTCGACGTCCCAGGCGCTGGCGTGGCAGACCACCTCGCGGTCGCGCGGCTTCACGAACAGCGAGCGCTCCCAGAAGGTCTTGGGCAGCGGCCGAAAGCCGAGCGATGTGAAGAACCGCTCGCCGTAGCGGGTCATCTCACGCTCGTCGGTCTTGCGCGCCTTCAGAATCGAGGTGAGGTCGTAGCCGGGATCGGTGTCCCGGGGAGCCACCAGCGGATAGATGTTGTCCCAGCTCTGCGCCCACATGTTTCCGAGCAGATGGGCGGGAATGGCGCCGGCCGCCGGAACCGCCTCCGGTCCGTACTTCTCGCCGAGCCGCCTCCTCACATAAGCGTGCAGCGATTCGTAGAGGGGTCGGACCTGGGACCACAGCCGGTCGAGCTCGCGCGCAAACGCGTCCGGCGGCATATCGTACTTGGACCGCCACATGGCTCCGGTATCGGCGAAGCCGAGCTCGCGCGCCCCTTTGTTGGACAACGCGACGAGGCGTTGGTAGTCCTTGCGCATCGGGCCGCCGACGTCGTGCCAGCCCCGCCAGACATCCAGAAGCTGGGACGGATCGCGGCCGTTGGCCAGAACACGGGTGATCTCCTGCAGATCGAGGCACTGGCCGGAACCAGCGCAGTAGCGCGCCTTGCCGTAAGCGCTCTCGAGCGACGCCGCCAGCCGGGTGACTTCCTCGCTCTCGGCTGGATGAGCCGGCGCCGCCAGCGTCAGGCCGATCTTGAGTAGCCGCATCTTGCGCGCTTCGGCCGGCGCCAGCTTGAGCTTGTCGAAACGAGTGGCTTTCTTGGCGTATTCGACGGCCGCCTCGATCATCCGCTGATTGGCCTGGGCCGCCAGCGCCTCGGTGTCGTCGGTGATGTAGGTGGACTGGATCCAGGAGGCGCGGCCGTTCTCGCCGGAGAGGGCCAGCAGCCGCGCCTCAGCCTGCGCGAGGAACGCTTTCGCCTCGGCGATCGTGGGCGGTGTGGCGTTCTGGGCCGCCGGGACCACAACAACGGCCGCCGCGAGGGCGGCGACCCAGCATAGAGTTGACATGGGCACGGCTCCGGCGCATTAACTTCTGGCTTCCGCTTTCTGGCTTCCCGGCGACTTGATCTTGTCCCGCAGCTCGCGCAGCACGGCGCGGCGGCTGAGCTTGATCTTGTTGCCGTCGAGCGCCAGCACTTTCACCTGAATCTGGTCGCCCTCCTTAAGCTCGTCGGTGACGTTGCGGACGCGCTGCTCGGAGATCTCGCTGATATGGAGCAACCCGTCGGTTCCCGGGAAGATCTCGACGAAGGCGCCGAACTCGACGATGCGCACCACTTTGCCGAGATAGATCTTGCCGACTTCGGCGACGGCGGCGATATCGGTGACCATCTGGATCGCGCGCTTGGCCGACTCCCCGTCGGTGGCGTAAATATTGACGGTGCCGTCGTCGGACACGTCGATCTTGACGCCCGTCGATTCGGTGATGCCGCGGATGACCTTGCCGCCCGGGCCGATCAGCTCGCGGATCTTGTCGGTGGGGATGGTGAGTGTGAAGATGCGGGGCGCATAGGGAGAGAGCTCCGCGCGAGGCTTGGCGATCACCGCCTCGATCTTGTCCAGGATGAACAGCCGGGCGCGGCGCGCCTGCTCGAGCGCCTCGCGCAGGATGGACGTGGTGATGTTCGGCACCTTGATGTCCATCTGGAGCGCGGTGACGCCGGTGCGGGTGCCGGCCACCTTGAAGTCCATGTCGCCGTAGTGGTCCTCGGAGCCGGCGATATCGGTCAGAATCGCGTACCGGCCGCCCTCCTTCACCAGCCCCATGGCGATGCCGGCCACCGGGGCGCTGACGGGCACGCCGGCGTCCATCAGGCACAGCGTCGCGCCGCAGACCGACGCCATCGAGCTCGATCCGTTCGATTCGAGGATGTCGCTGACGATACGCATGGTGTAGGGAAACTGCTTTGCGTCGGGAACCACCGCCGAGAGGGCGCGCTCGCCGAGGGCGCCGTGCCCGATCTCGCGACGCCCGGCGCCGCGCATGAAGGAGACTTCGCCGACACTGAATGGCGGGAAGTTATAGTGCAGCATGAAGCGCTTGGACGTGACCGCGACATCGAACATCTCGATCCGCTGCTCGTCGTCCTTGGTGCCGAGGGTGACGGTCACCAGCGCCTGGGTCTCGCCGCGGGTGAACAGCGCCGAGCCGTGCGTGCGCGGCAGCACACCGATCTCGATGTCGATCGGCCGGATCTCGTCGAACGCGCGGCCGTCGGGCCGCCGCTTCTCCTCGAGCATCTGGTCGCGGAAGATCTTTTCCTGTAGCGCCTCGAAAAGCTTGGCCGCCTCCACCCGCCGCTCTTCCGGGACCGGCTCGATGGCTTTTTTCTCCTGCTCGTCGACGCGTCGGCCGCTGTCTTTTTTGCCGTATTTCTTCGTATCCAGCGCGTCGGTGAGATCCGCGCGGACGGCGGAGGAAATCTGGTTGTACATCTCCTGATCGACCGGCGGCGGCGTGAATGCCCGCTTCGGTTTGCCGGCCTTGGCCGCCAGTTCGCGCACGGCGGCCGTGATCTTGCGGCACGCGGCATGGCCGAACTCAATGGCTTCGATGACTTTCTCTTCAGTCACGCCAGCGCCGCCGGCTTCGACCATCACGATCCCTTCGTCGGTGCCCGCCACCGTGATGTGGAAGGCCGCCTCGCGGGTCTCGTTGTAGCTCGGGTTGATCACATGCCGGCCTCCGACCAGCCCGACGCGGACCGCCGTCAGCACGTGATGAAAGGGGATGTCGGAGATCGCCAGCGCGGCGCCGGCGCCGACCATCGCCAGCGGCGCCGGATCATACTCCGGGTCGGCCGACAGCACCAGGCCGATCACCTGCGTCTCGCAGGTGAAGCCCTCGGGAAACAGCGGGCGCACCGGCCGATCGATGAGGCGGCAGGTGATGGTTTCCTTCTCGGTGGGCCGGCCTTCGCGCTTGATGAAGCCGCCGGGGTAACGGCCGGCGGCGTAGGTGTACTCGCGATAATCCACCGTCAGCGGGAAAAAAGCCGCGCCGGGCTTGGGTATTTCATTGGCGCAGGCGGTCACCAGGACCGCGGAATCGCCGGAGCGGACCAGGACCGCGCCGTTGGCCTGCTTGGCCATGCGCCCGGTCTCGATCGATATCTTGCGACCATCCAGGTCGACTTCTACTGTGTGAATCATTGGGGTTGTTTTCTCCTAGTGAGGAAACGACGTGTCACCGTTTCCTGTCAGGATGACTTGTGGAATTCCCGAAAGCGGGGTGTGAGGCGAACTCATCAGAGCGTCGCTCGGAGTCCGTACCCTGGTTTGGCGGCGGCCGGTGGCCGCCCGCGTACAAGCCGGATCTTAGTGCCGGATGCCCAGACTTTCAATCAAGGTCTTGTAGCGCTGAGGGCTGACGCCCTTCAGGTAGTCGAGCAGGCGCCGCCGGCGCGCCACCATCAGCAGCAATCCACGGCGGGAGTGATGATCCTTGGCGTTCGCCTTAAAATGCTCGGTGAGCATGACGATGCGCCGCGTCAGGACGGCTACCTGGACCTCTGGCGATCCGACGTCTGTCTTGTTTACCCGAAACTTCCGGATGATCTGCTGTTTGTCTTCCTTCGCCAGCGCCATTCCTACGTACGAACTCCTCGTCTTTCTTTATCCTTTGGTAATCCTTCCCATAGAGGATAGCACAAACCGGGGAAGCCAGGGCTACCGCTAGAACGACAGCCTGGCCGCGAACTGGAACGCGCGCGGACCGCCCGAGCCGAAAACCTGATTCAACCGGTTGGTGGCGATGCCGAAGCTGGTCGATTGCAGGTTTTCGCTGTAGCCGCCCAGATTGGCGATGTTGAAAATGTTGAAGCCTTCCGCGATCAGCGACAGCCGGACATTCTCGCCGATGGGGATGTTCCGGGTGAGTCGCAGATCGGTGGTCAGGAGCGTATCGCCGTTGGAGAAGCTCTCCGGCAAAGTGATGATCGGGTACACCTGGTTTCGCGGCGTCCGCGGCGGGCACCTTCGCTGACCATCGACAATCAGGTTGCAAACCGCGGCGGATGCTCCGGCCGGAATGGGTATGCCGCGCGCCACCACATCGGCATTGTAGCGATCCACGGCGGACCGGATGGCGCCGGCGTTGGCGCCGCGCCCGAACCCGTTCCACTGGATCCCCGGCAGGGTGAACATGCTGGTGCCATCCCCGTCGACATCGATCGCGATGTTGGGGTTCGAGGGCGGGGCGCTCTGGAACTGGCTGATCGTCGAGACCTGCCAGCCGCGGAGCGAGCCGCGCAAAAAGCGATGTTCGCCATGATACTCCGGCAATTGCCAGATGCCGCTGAAATTGAGGCGATGCGTGCGGTCCCCGCCGTTGATACCGTAACTCTCCTGCCAATGGTTCAAGTTCACGATGCCGTTCCAGGTGTTGTACCGGGAGAAGGCATAGGAGGCGGTCATCTGGTAGCGGTCGGCGAACCGTTTGTCCAGCTTCACGTGCATGCCCACATACCGCGAATTAGACGCGGATTGGTAGACGCTGATTTGTCCGACCGAGCACCTGGCGTTCGGATCGTTTCTCAGCGCGATCGTCGCCGCCGGGGTCGCTCCCGCGCACTGGGGCATGATGCGGGCGGTCACCGTGTTGGTCGAGTCGAACTGCAAATCGGATCTGGGCGGCCCCGTCACCCGGACGCCATTGAAGTGGTTCAGGTCGACGGCAAAGATGGTGTGCGGGCCGCCAAATGCGACACCGCGCCGGTGGATGAGGTCCACCGTCACCGCCGTGTTCCGGGCCACCTCCCGCTGCACCCCGATCGTTGTATGAATGTCGTACGGCGTGCGCGTGTCATGGGAGAAGATGGGCTGGCTGGCGTTCGCCTTGAGGAGCTGGATGTTCTGGACCGAGAGGTCCCCCAGACGGCCGAACCGTGCCTCCTCGGAGGCTTTGATGCCGGGGATCAATCCCAACACCTGTCCGAGCGTCAACGCCGTCGGAGTAGTGGTCGGGCTCAACGTGGCCGGTTGTGCCGGGAAACCCGCGAGTACGGTTTGACCGAACAGGGGATTGACGATGCCGGTGCCGTCGATCACCACTCGTCCATTGCCGGACGGGCCGAGCACCCGTCGTTCCGCGATGCGACTCGAGCCGATGTCGGAATCGAAATAGATCCCCGCGCCGCCGCGGATCACCGTCTTCTTTCGCTTCCCCGGCGACCAGGCAAAGCCGAGCGCCGGAGAGAAGTTCAAATACTCGTGGGGAGGCGGTTCGAGGTTCTTCCCCTCTCCGAGCACGGGCGCCAGGTAGCGGGGTCTGGGCAGATCGTAATTCCTGAGGTTCGATTCGAAGATGTAGGCCAGCCCGTAGTTGAACGTGAAGCTGGGCCGGAGCTGCCATCCATCCTGAACGTAGACGCGATAGCGGTTGGTGCGGCGAGCCTGCTCGCGGTTAAAGGGGGCGGGCGAGCTGTAGTCTCCCACGCCGATCGAGAAGGTCTGGACCGGGAGAGCCTTGATGGCCTCGAAAGTCAGCGCCCCGGCGGCGGCCGATTTCAAGCTCGCCGGCAGGGCGGCGTATAGAGTTGGATTCTGGACACGCACCTGTTCCGGCCCAAACACGCTGACCAGCCCGGTGTCCTGGGTGGCGGTCGAACCGAACCGGACGTACTTCTCGAACTCCCCCCCGATGCGAATGCGATGCACGCCCTTCTGCCAACTGACATTGTCGGTGAGCTGGTAGGTCCGGTTGGCCCGATCCGTTGGGAGCCCGCTGGTGGTTCCGATCGAAAAACCCGTGCCGCCGACGGTGATGAACGGTCCGGCCGCGTTCAGGCACCCGATCGAGTTGCCGCAGATCTCGCCGCTATTGGGACCGAGCGCCGACGTGAGCAGGTTATAGTTGAGCCGCAGATCGTTGACCACCCGCGCCGACAACACGCTGGTGACGCCCAGCACGGCGTTGTAGGCGTTGTTGTCGCCATGGTTCCAGGTCGACTCATTGGTGGCGTTGAAGCCGACGAACTGGTTATGCTCCTCGCTGTAGCGCAGGAACGCGTTGTGGTTGAGGTTCAGCCGATGGTCCAGGCGCGCGTTGAAGAGCTTGCCCTTCAAAGGCGCCCGCCCGATGTGGTTGAACGTCGATGCGAACGCTCCCCCGTCGCCGGTCGTGCGCGTATGGGCGATTTCGGTCACGCCCAACTGATTGCTGTTTTCAAAGTTGGTGAACCAGAACGTCCGGTCCTTCTTCGCCGGACCCCCGAGGGAGAAGCCTCCCTGCCGCCGCGCGAAGAAGGGATCCGGGTTGCTCGCGCTGCGGTTCAGATTCGGATAGGCGGACATGTTGTGGTCGCGGAAGTAGAAAAAGCCGCTGCCGTGATACGCATTGCCGCCGGTGCGCGAAACGATATTGACCGAGCCGATCCCGGTCACGCTGGTGGCGAGGTCGAAATTGAAGGTCGAGATCTGGAACTCCTCGACCGTCTCCTGGGAGAAGTTGGTGGCCGAGCCTCCGGTGACGCGGTCATTGACGTTGGCTCCATCCACCGAGATCCGCGTCAAGGCGCCGGACACGCCCGCGATTTGAACCTGAGTGAAGCTGTTGGCGAGCGCCCCGGGGTTCGCCGTGGTGCGGACGGTGACGCCGGGCTCCAGTTGGGCCAACTCGAGAAAGTTGCGGCCGTTGAGCGGCAACTCCTCGATCCGCTCGCGAGTGATGACGCCGTCAATCTTGTAATCGATCGTGCTGACCAGCGAGGCTTCCCCGACGACGGAGATCGTCTCG
>Ga0247727_10003188_pt1 | contig 36628 bp, 27 predicted proteins | sample WisWelCaveWW1625_FD_202498 | JGI IMG/M metagenome (GOLD analysis project Ga0247727, IMG submission 202498) | Biofilm microbial communities from Wishing Well Cave, Virginia, United States - WW16-25 | ecosystem: Environmental > Aquatic > Deep subsurface > Groundwater > Cave microbial mat | place...
TTCCGATGAAACGACCGATGGATTTGTCGAGATTGCTTTTGCCATGAACGCTTTTCGTTGTCGAATCTATTATCTTCCTGAAGATTGGGTTTCTGAATATCTCTGGCCTGCTCTAAATGAGAATCGGTTCATTAAGTTTGAATAACAAAGCTGTTCTATACACCTGCGCAGTAGTCTCTCTCGCACTGCTCGCCATTATCGTCGCATTCTTCATTTTAATTTCCGACCTGCCGCACATCCCGAATGACTTGCGCAGCCTGGTGTATTCACAACCCACCGAGATTTTTGCCGCCGACGGCTCACTCGTGCATCGTCTCAGCGGGCGTTCTTACGTGACGTTGGAGCGAATCAGCCCGCATTTCCAGAAAGCCGTCATGGCAGCCGAAGACGGCGAGTTTTACGCGCATTATGGTGTCGACAAAGTAGCCATCGTGCGGTCGATGATTTTCAATGTGATTGGAAAATCGCGCGGCAGCGGCTCGACGATTACCCAACAACTTGTCAAAAATTTGTTCTTGAGCTTTCGGCGCGAATGGCTGCGCAAGTTCAAGGAAATTCTTTTGAGCTTCCAAATCGAAACGATGTTCAGTAAGGATCAGATTTTGGAAGCCTATTGCAACCTGATTCATTTCGGCGGCTCGGCCCAGGGCATCGAAGATGCATCACAGCAATTTTTCAACAAACCCGCGGCGCAACTAAATCTTGCGGAAGCCTCGTTGCTCGCCGGAATCATCAATGCGCCGAGCCGCTTGAATCCATTTTCGCATCTCGACGCGGCGAAAGCGCGGCAACAACTTATTTTGCAGCGCATGCGCAAGCAGCAATTCATCGGTGAGGAAGAAGCGCAGCAAGCAGCATCGGAGGAATTGGCACTCGTTTCATCGCCGCGCCAGGGCAATGATTTCATCGATTATGTATTGACGGAAGCGGAACGGCGCTTCGGGGCCGAGGCGGTCAATTACGGCGGGCTGCGCATTTACACCACGCTTGATCCGGCGTTGCAAGCGGTGGCTGAGAAGGAACTCGAAAGCGGGTTGAAGAGAGTAGAGGCTGATCTCGATTCAACCGGCGCTCCACTGCAAGGCGCGTTGGTTTCGATTGCCGTGCCGACCGGCGAAGTCAAAGCGATGGTTGGAGGACGGCAATATATTCCCGGCAGCTTCAATCGCGCCGTCGCCACGAATCGTCACGTCGGCTCGGCCATCAAACCGTTTTTGTATTACACCGCTGTCGAGCAATTAGGATTGTCGCCGGTGAGTATCGTCAACGACACGATGACGACGTTTCGTCTGCCGAATCGAACACGCTGGACGCCGCGAAACTTCGACCGGCGCTATCGCGGCCACATGACATTGAAGTATGCGCTGATGCGGTCGATCAACGCGGTCTCGGCGCAACTCATCAGCAAGGTCACGCCGGAGAAAGTCGCCGAAACCGCGCGCAAGTTCGGCATCACGTCGAAGATCGAAGAAGTGCCGTCGTTGGCGCTGGGCACGGCAAGCATTTCGCCTCTGGAAATGGCGGCGGCGTTTGCGGTCTTTGCGAACGACGGCGTTTATTATGAGCCGATTTTCATCAAGCGCGTCGAAGACGCCAACGGCGTTATTCTTGACCGCGCTTTTGTATTGGGCGAAGGCCGGCTGCTGGCGACCAATACGTTCCAAGTGCTCGACATGATGCGCGGCGGGGTCGACGGCGGCACGGCGCGAGTGATTCGTTCGATGGGATTCACCGCTCCCGCTGCCGGAAAAACCGGCACCAGCACCGAGTTCACCGACGCATGGTTTATCGGATTTACGACGAGCCTCTCGACTTCGGTGTGGGTCGGCTATGATCGCGTTTATCAGATGTACACGCGCCGCCGGCGCGGCATCGACGGCGCGCGCGGAGCCGCGCCGATCTGGGCGAATTTCATGAAGCTGGCAACGTTGATTTATCCGGCGAGAGAATTCACCGTCCCCGAAGGTTTGAAGACACTCGACGTCGATCCGATCCTCGGCAAACAGGTGAGCGATCCGAATGATGGTATTCCGGTCGTCGTACCGTTGGAGGTGACGCCGGCTTTTCTGCCGTTTTGGGAACGTCGTACGCTTCCCGCGGAAGATGACTCGACGGATGCGCAGGGATGACTTTGGAGAGTGTGAGAGATGGTGAGAGGGAGAAGGAGAGTTGCTTTGTATCACGAAATCACCCGTTCTCCCACTCTTCCTCTCACCCTCTCATGCAATAGTCTTCGCGGTCGTCGAGCCTTGAAGTAAAAGAACAAATCACAATTTATGATCACACTTCGTTGGTTCATCTTGCGACTCTTTTTCAGCCTCTTGGCGCTGCCGCTTGTTGCTTTTTTTGCGCTTTGGCTGTTGCATAAGATAATCTTCCCCGGCGACGTTTTTAATGATCTCCCAATGGTCATAGCTCTTTGGCTCATCCTCTTTTGGGCTGTGAACCACGTGCTGCGACGTTTGGCAATTAGGCGTTACGATTATTTGCAACGCCATGCCCAACTTGCCCTAGATACAAATCAACCGGACGATCTTGAAGAGATTTATGGTTTGACCGGAAAGTTGTTTGCATCCGGACTCATGCCGCAAAGTCTGACTACCACGCTCCAACGTAATTCGCGGCGGCAGTTTTTGTCGTTTTATGAAAGAAATCGCAACACGCCGGAAGCGCTCGATGAGTTGCGTCTTGCCCTACGCGAAGGCTATCGCCGCGATGAGATTTACACGCAGCTAAAAAATCACTTGCTCTCGCAGCCAACTTTGACGACGCGCTTCATCGATCTTGCCGAAGAGCTGCTCGACCAGAAGCCGGATGATGCGAATCTCCTTGAGCATCTCGTACGCAAGTTCGTCGAAGGCCAGGCGCGGCATTATCGCGCCGAGTATTTTTATCGACGCCACATTGAGCAAGACGGCAAACACACGCCGGCTATTGTCTCGCTCTGCTTGGAGAATCTTCTGTCAAGAAATCGTGACGACGATTTTGCGCTGTGGGTTTATGCGCGCGCTTTTGAGGCCGGCCAAACGGAGAACTCAACTCTGCGGCGATTATTGTTCCAGGCTTATCAACAGCATCAAGCGATTGGGAGGGGGGGTGATGAGCCTGTCGAATCAAAGGATCGGCTTGCGTTGATCGTTGCAAGAATTGCCGGTACTTTTTCCCCAAATGAATTTGCAGCGCCGCCATCGGTATTTAAGAAGCGCCCGGCTCTTGTCAATCAAGAAAAATTCAAGAGTCTGGAGGAAAAATTTCTTGTCCTTAAGAAATTCATCGTCGAGTTATACTTCGCCGTTCAGCCGCTTGTCAAAGAATTTTACACCCGCCATCGCCGTTATGTGTTGATTGGCGCCGGTGCGTTCGTTCTCGTTTCAGGACTCTTGATCATTCTTGCGAATCGTCCAGCCAAGCAACCGCCACCGCCGTTGGTTGAACAAGAGGAAAATCTGGCGGGATATTTTGCGCTGCAAGTGGGCGCATGGAAAAAATCGCGCAGCGCCGAACAGGAACGGGAGAAATTGCAGCGCGCCGGTTTGCGCGTTCGCGTCTTAGCTCCGCGCAGCAGCGCCGGATGGTATCGCATTCACGTCGGCAAATACGCTACCCGCCGCGCCGCCCAAGCCGCGGCAGACAGCTTGAAAAGAAGAGGCGTGATCGAGGATTATTTTATTTCGGAGTATCAGAGTAGGTGAGGAATTGTGTTCATATTTCTCTTGGCCTAACGCGATGTTCGGCGGCGCGGGGCTCGGAGGTAGGACATCCGAATTACCACAAAAGTTTGTGCGAGCACAGGCGTTCAAAATTATGCCGCGCCCCAGACAAAATCAGGTGGAAATTTTTTCATTTAGTCAGCGCCATCCTCTTGCCCATCATGTTGATTACTACATGAGATGAAGAATGCTATAATTTAGAAGAAATGATACTGGCAAGAACTATAAGCTAAGATTAAGGTAATGCCTCATTCAAAAATGGTGATGATCTGATTCCGCCTCGCTTCCGATTGAAACGATGAAACGGAGCACAGCACGGCTGTGCCGTGGCGTCGTTGGAGCGCAATTCCCAACCCCCAAGCCACAGTTCAATCGTGGCTGAGCAGACTTACTTTGTCTCGTCATTGACGGAAAATCCGTAAACTTTAGCTTGACTTTTTCTAAAAATTTCCCCAAATAGCTTTCCGAACACTTTGCTTTAGGCGCAGATACCCCACCTCCCGACTATTGGGATTTCCTACGCAGATTCTCACAGTGGGGGAAAATTCAACTTTTTCTTATTTGAAGATTTAATCTAACGGGAGATAGTCGTTCAGATTCCGTCTATTATTTGTGGGTGAAATTTTTCATTCCGAATTTTCGATGTAGATCATCGTTGAAATAAAACAGAAATATTTCATCAGGCCGGTTTTGCCGGCGGCATTGCTTCAGGATTTCCTAGGGGAAAGCCAATGCGCCAGATCGTCGTAGTCGCCGAGCAAGAGGATCTTGCCAGCGCGATAAATCGGGGGTTGCCGCGAGACCGCGGTTTCAGCGTGTTGACGGCCTCGGATAGAGATATCCGTTCCAACACGAAAATCCTTCCCAAGCCGCATCTCCTTATCGTCCCATTACAATTCGTCACTTCACCCGCACCTCAGTTGTTTGAGAAGCTTGCCCGCTTGCATCCGCAAGCGAGTGTGATTGCCATTCTCCGGCGGTCGCATCCGCTATCAGGTGGAGGCGTTCCGCCTTTCGGGGTCGACGACATTCTCGTGTGTGCCGAGGATGAAGAGCTGTCCGACGCAACTGTGGACGCGCTTGTTCAAAAGATCATTACTCTCGATAGATTGCAAGCCCTGCAGGAAAAACTTCGCGTAGAGATGGGAGAGAGCCAGATCATTGCCAAGAGCCGCCCAATGCGCGAGATCATGCAACACCTGCCAAGTATGGCAAGCTCCATGTCTACAGTGCTCATCACCGGCGAAACGGGAACGGGAAAGGAGCTGATCGCCCGTGCCATTCATTATCTCGGGCCGCGCGCCGGACAACCCTTTATTACGGTCGACTGCGGCAACATTCCTGAAAATTTGGTGGAGAACGAATTGTTCGGCCATGCGCGCGGCGCGTATACAGGCGCCGGCCATGCGTGCAAAGGCTTGATTCAAGAGGCGGACGGCGGAACGCTTTTTCTCGACGAAGTGGAAGCGCTGCCGCTTGCCGTCCAGTCAAAATTTTTGCGCTTCCTGCAAGAGCGACAATGCAAACCGCTGGGCCGGGCAAAGTATTCTGCGGTCAACGTCAGAGTATTGGCGGCGTCAAATCTCGATCTAAGCAAAGCGGTGGAGAACAAAACTTTTCGCAAGGATCTCTTCTATCGTTTGAGCGTGGTTCCCTTGTTCATCCCTCCTTTGCGGGAGCGCAAAGCCGATATCTTGCCGCTGGCGCAACATTTTCTTCGCCGCTATGCCCATGCCTCCCAACAGGAAAGCGCCATCCCGAATGATCTTGTTCAGGCGTGGCTCGCGCATCATTGGCCCGGCAACGCGCGCGAGCTGGAAAACAAAATTCAGGAGTGGCTGACCCTCGGGCCGATGGACAAATCCTCCGGCGATGCGCCGCTTGGCGATACGTCTCAGGAAGCGATCCGCCCTCTTGCCGAAGTGCAGAAGGAGGCCCTGGCGCGCTGCCATCGCACTTATTTCCAAAAACTTTTAGCGCATACGCACGGGAACCTGAGCGCTGCGGCGCGATGCGCTGGGATCCATCGTAAGAGTCTTGGCCATTTGCTGAAGAAGTGTGGAATCGATGCCAAGCGCTTCCGCTCGTAATCATGAATCCTTCCAACCCGAATAATTTATACCCGTTTTCAACACTTCGATTTTCTGCTTATCTCATCCTGCGGCAAAACCGCCTCAGGTGAGGTCAGCATGCCTCATCCTCGTTTCTTCAGATCTCCACAAAAAGAATTTGCACCGAGGCGTTAAAGCCTCGGCATGAATCAGTGCAGAATTTATAGTCGTAAAATTTTCGCAATAAATTCAATGCGTTGATCGATCTCCAGCAAGACTTATAGCATGGCTCACAACTTGCCTGAAAAACGACAAGTTCTGGATCACGCATGTGACTTGGTTTAATGAACGGCGTATGCGACCGGATGGCTTCGCCTGCTTTCCCGTTAAAAATCTCCTGACATGATTTCAGTACGCACACGTCTTGAAAAAAATCAAACACAATCCGCGAGCGACTCGAACGGCTATCGCCATTTTGAATTATCTCCGGGATCATCCACAGGCGAAAGATAGCGCTAAAGGCATTGCCAAATGGTGGGTTGGAGAAGAACGAGACATCGTAGAAGAAGCTTTGGCGCTTTTAGTGGCAGACGGCGTGATTGTAAAAGAAAGACACCTTTATCGACTAACGACTAATAAACCCTCACGAAACGGCAATTCTGAGCTTGAAGAAACGCTGCGTCGTTTACAGCAAAGTAAATGAAGCATCCACGGTTCACTCAGGGGTATGATGCGCTTATTTACCAAAGATAAGCAGGGCGAGGCGGTCACTGTCAAAAAAGAGCCAAAACCGGCTTTGGCAGCAGAGGCCTTCTATGCTGACGCGCACGCCCATCTGCTTGACGAGCTGCGATGGCTTAATCGTCTATTAGCCGCGCATGTGATGCGTCTGCGCCGCGTGGACTTTTATGACCGCGTCAAGAACTTTCGTGATCTCTTTATTGCGGACGACGAAATCGACGAGCTGCTGGCGGCGGGCATCTTTGAGACGGATAACGCACGCGGAGATGACGATCAGGCAAAGCTCATGGCGAAATTGTTGGCGAAGGCGCAGACCTTGCGCCAAGAGATCGACCGCCGTCTGCATCAGACGCTGGAGCAGAATATTCATCTCCCGCTCGTGGAGCTGGCCGGCAGTTTTCACCTGAGTGAATTTGAGCAACGGGCGATGGTGATTTGCATTGCTCCTCAAATCGATGCGCGCTATGAAAAGCTGTATGCCTACCTGCAAAACGACATCACCAAAAAATTTCCCAGCGTGGATTTGATTCTGAGTTTGCTCGCGTTTCAGACTGAAGAGCGTTTGCGGCTTATGCCATACTTCTCTTTTGCGGCGCCGTTGCGCTACTACGGTCTGCTCGAAAGTCAGGAGAACCAGAGCGGCGCCTCGGCAGCGCAACATTTGTTGTGTGCTGACACGCGCATTGTGCAGTACGTGCTTGGACATCAATCGGTTGATTCGCGCGTCATGCCCGATGTGCGTTTTTTTTCACCCTTGCCATGGGATGAAGTTGTCGCGCCTCAGGATTTGCAGAATTGCCTGCGAAAGCTTTTAGAGAAAGCGCCAACCAACAACGCTGCAGGCCAGTACCCGATTTTTTACTTCAGCGGACGTTCCGGAGTCGGCAAAAAAACTTTAGCGCGAGCGTTGTGTGGAGAGCTGCGTGTACCGCTCGCAGTCGTGGATGGGCGCTCACTCTTGCGCTCCACGGAAAATTTTTCTGAGAAAGCCCGTTTGATTTTGCGTGAAGGCTTGTTGCAGCCTTGCGGGATTTATTTTGACCACATCGAGAAACTGGAGAGCGCCGAAGGCGAAAGTGCAACACACTTCACGGCGTTGGCGCAGGAAATCCGCGAACTGGGGTGGCTCACTTTTCTCGGCAGCGAAAATCCGCTGCCGCCCGAGCTTCTCGATCTCGCGCCGATTTATGCCGTGAACGTACCGCCGCCGGATTTTGCCGAACAGCGCGCTCTCTGGGAAATTCACCTCAACGGCGAGCTGGCTGATGGTGGCAGTCCAAAACTTGACGACCTCATCGCGCGGTTCGATCTCACCGGCGGCCAGATTTCTCGCGCGGTTCGGCGAGCACAACAAACGGCGCTGGTGCGCGATCCCGAAAATCCGAAAGTGAAGCTCGACGATTTATTTTCGAGCAGCCGAATCCAGTCGCAACCAAAGCTTTCCGCGCTGGCGCGTAAAATCACGCCGAAGTATCGCTGGAATGATTTGGTATTACCGGAGGATCAAATTGCCCAGTTGCGAGAGATCGCCAAGCAAGTGCAATATCGCCAAACCGTGATGGCAGCCTGGGGCTTCGAAAACAAACTCTCGCTTGGTCATGGCATCAACGCGCTGTTTGCCGGGCCCAGCGGCACGGGCAAAACCATGGCTGCGGAAGTGATCACCAACGATCTCGGCCTCGATCTTTTCAAGATCGATCTTTCGGCAGTGGTGAGCAAGTACATCGGCGAGACCGAGAAGAATCTCAACCGCATTTTCACCGAGGCCGAGCACAGCAACGCGATTCTTTTTTTCGACGAGGCCGAGGCGCTGTTCGGCAAGCGCTCCGAAGTGCGCGACTCTCACGACCGCTATGCCAACATCGAGATCGCTTATCTCTTGCAGAAGATGGAAGAGTATGAAGGCATCACCATTCTCGCGACCAATTTGCGGCAGAATCTCGACGACGCCTTTACGCGACGCATTAGGTTCATCATCGAGTTTCCATTTCCGAATGAGGACTATCGTCGGCGCATTTGGCAGGGTATCTGGCCGAAAGCAACGCCGGTGGCCCCTGAAATGGATTTGAATTTTATGGCCCGGCAATTCAAGCTCAGCGGCGGCAACATTCGCAACGTCGCGTTGGCTGCGGCGTTCTTGGCCGCAGAAAACGGACAGATAGTAACGATGAAACATCTCATGCAAGCCACTCGCCGCGAATTTCAGAAGATGGGCAAGGTGGTGAGTGAGAGTGAGTTTAAGATCATCGAGCACGGATGAAAAGGATTTGCACAGCTTGAAAACATGATATGAAAATCCTCCTCCCACTGATTGAAAAACCCACCGATGAAGAGCTTTATCAATGGGATTCTTCAATCTGTGGGAGAGATTTAAAAGTGAACACACTATAATCACGATGAACGAGAGCCTGCAAACACAAGTCTCAGCCACGAATGGCAAAATGAGCAACGGTCTTGCCGACCGCCATGAAGTTGCCGAAGGTCTGCGTTACGCCCACTTCCGCGCCGATGCGAATACCGGCAAGCTGCTGGAAGTCGCCTCTTTTCTCTACGCCGCGATCGATCTGCTCAACCAAAAGGGCTTGCTCGACCTTGCGGAGCTGGACGAGCGCAAGAAGCAAGCTGCCACAAATATTGTCGAAAAATTTACTGAACGCGGCATGGGGGTGGTTTATCAGAAGCCGGAGTACGACAAATATAAGTTTGAAGGCGAAGCCAAAATCGACTGCGAGAATCGTATTCATCTCTGCCACGCCGCGTGTTGCAAGCTGCGCTTTGCACTCTCGAAGCAAGACGTGGAAGAAGGCATCGTGCGTTGGAATTTCTCGGCGCCGTATCTCATCGCCCGCGGCGAAGACGGCTATTGCCAACATTTGAATCGCGAAGAGAAATGCTGTTCGATTCATGCACATCGACCAGTACCCTGCCGCGCGTTTGATTGCCGGAACGACAAACGCATTTGGCTGGATTTTGAAAACAACATGGTGAATCCGCAGATCAACGATCCGAGTTGGCCAGCGAATTTGGAGCAGAAAGACACGGCTCTTGCCGAGGAGAAGAATTAACGTGGCTGGATTTTTTGCGGGAAAAGCAGCGAAGGAGAAAAGCACTGCGCAGAGTCAAACACGTTCGCAAGATTCGGCACGCCAGTCGAATGCGCTTGAATTAGAGACTGAAATGATGTTTTTGCAACGTAATGTTGGCAACCGAGCGTTGGGGCAAATACTTCAACGCAAATGTAGAACCTGCGCTGCGAGTGGAACCAAGTGCGCTCATTGTAAGGAAGAAGATGAGCAGATGCTTCAGCGCAAATCTGATGGCACTGTTTCTTCGACTCAGAAAAGTGGTGTGCCACCCATCGTACACTCTGTGCTGAACAGCAGCGGACAACCTCTTGATCCCGCACCCCGAAGCTTTATGGAATCTCGCTTTGGGCATGACTTCAGTCAAGTGCGAATCCATACCGATGCGAAAGCGGCGGAGTCGGCGCGAGCGGTAAATGCACATGTCTACACAGTGGGACAGGATGTAGTTTTTGATGCGGGTCAATACATGCCAGAGACAATTCAGGGAAAACAGTTGTTGGCTCATGAATTGACGCATGTTGTTCAACAAAAATCCAGCGTCCGAACTTTACAGTCCAATCTTAAAGTAGGACAAGTTGGCGACGCATACGAAAAAGAGGCGGAAAGAATAAGCGCGGCAGTATTGTCCGATACGCCGATGCAAGTGCGTCCTGGATTAATCGCTCCGCGAATTCAACGCGTACCCTGGGGCACATGCCCTAGCGGGAGACGTTTATCGGCGGCACATCCATTTCGTTATGGTGCCGCGGAAGTTTTTGCGGAAGGCCGATTTCGGCTGGCACGAAGCGGTAGTTGTATTGTTTCAAACGTGCAACGTCTCGAAGAAATGACGTGTCCACGCGAACCAGAACGAACTATTATTCGGCAGATGCAAGAGCGATTTCGCAGTGGACGCAATCCGCGTCGTACTCGAGAGATACATTCGGCAGAAGGAGTGCCTGCACCAGAGGAGGGAACAAGTGTGTCGGAACGACTCGAAGGAGCGGCAAGCGCCACTGTGGAGGCGTTTTCACTGCTTCGTCCCGACATGCTTGATTTGACAAGAAGAGAGGTCTATGACGTAACGACTTTAAGTCAAGCTAGAGGCCACGAAAACATAGTACGTGAATATGCCCAGCTCTTGAATCGTATAACGAATTTTCACTGGAACCCCGGAACGACATACGGGCCAATTCGTCCATTGACTTATCCTATTCGCCCAACCGAATCTGTTTGTTACGGTCCAACAGATTTTGCCAGATGGCCCGGGGTTATCCTTTATGAAGTCATTGCAACACGTGGTAAGCCACGCCCGCCGGATGAAGAGCAGCGTCGGCGTGGACAACAGAGACAGCGTCGACCCGGTACAGCAGAGACTGAACAAACGCGCCCTCGAAGACAAGTGCGCGATCCTGAAGGGTTACGAACAGCGGAGCGTCAGGCAGCGCAACGAGCACGGCAGGTGGAACAGCAAGCAGCACAAGCACTCCAACAGCGGCTTGCGCGCGAAGTTTCCGTTGAAGCAGCTCAAAGCAGAATAAGACGATTATTACAAAGTCGCATACCTCGTATCCTTGCAGCGCGAGTGACACGCATCGCTGCAACGCGAACCGCTCGCAGAGCCTTTTCGATGATCCCTGTTCTGGGCTGGGGGTTTGCAGCGGTAGATGTCTACAATGCAGTACGTGACATTGCTCGTGGACATGTTGCTCGCGGTCTTGCTGGTGTTGGATGTGCTGCCGTTGATGTCGGCGCCGATCTTCTTCATCTGGCAGATGTTGTGACCGGCCCTGGAGGTACTGCTGCAAGTCTGGCAGTTCAAGCGGGCACAATCGCATGTCAGATCGGAATCGAAGTTGCCCGGGCTAATGAGAAAATGGAGGAACTCAAGCAGGAAATTGCACGGACCAACAATCTGCCAACAGTTGCAAGGCTGCGCGACTACTATGAACTCGATGACGAGGCAATTAGTGAGTTGCGACGTGAATTTGGTCTTCCTGAAGAAACGGGTGGGCCAATTCCTCAAATATCGAATGTATGTCCAACTTGCCATCCAAGGCGGCAGGAAAGACAAGCCGAGTTTTCCCAATTTCCTGAATTTGATATAGGTGAGACTGGTCCGGAGACGAGGCCCGAACAGATGCGTAATTTACAAGAATGGATACAGAATGTTCAGCAAGAGGAATAACCTTTTCAAATTACTATGTGAAAGTTTGTTTGGCAGTAAAAAGTAGAAATTCATATGGCCAAATTTTCTTCAAAAAAATTATCAAAGCATAAAAAGAACGAGCAAGTTTGCGGGCGTTCAAAAAAGTCGACCGCTCTGTCCACCGATCGCGAGTTTCAGACTGATGCAAGATTTTTGCAGCGCGCGGTGGGAAATCGGGCGATTAATCAAGCGACGGGGAGCAGTTCAGATTCCAGCCACCGGATTTCGCATACGCGCCAATTAGAATCACGTAAATGTGCTCCATAAGAAAAATGAAATCCTATGTTCCGCGATCTTGACAACGTGTTCAAAGAATCCTCGACGATTCAATTGGCTGGCATGTTATTGTAGTAAAAACGCACTTACAATGAAGTGAAAAAATTCGCATGTCCGAGCGGATTCCAAAAAAGTCGTCAAGTGGAAAAACTGCTGAACAAATAGACCGACGTTCACATGCTCATGCGCGTGCTCTATCCGGTTCGGAATCCAACATGATGTTGCTGCAACGCCAAGTCGGCAACCAGACAGTTAGCCGGTTGTTGCAGGAAGATCGAAACAAAGAAGGGTCTGATGAAAAAGGCGAGGCGACATTAACCGATGAGATGGTAGCTGCGATGGGGTTAACGGAAAAGATGAAACTCGCTTTTAAGCACTCCATTCCTCATTGGCCGGGAGGCGTAGGGCAAGCTGCCAAGGAATTCTTTACTGATCCTCTGACTATAGGAGTCTTGATCGCGAGCATTGCAGTTTTTGTGGCTTTGGCTTTTGTCCCTGATCCAACGTTGATTACCAAAGTGGCTGTGGTGGCTATGATTATTGCTCTCATCTCGGCTTTTGGGTACGCCACGATCAAAGGTTCTTTTGATGCAATCAAGAACTTCTATAACAGATGCAGCAAAGCAAAGACGGTTAAGGAATTGGAAGAGGCTGGGCGTCTTCTCGCCGTTGAAGGTGGCGAACCGCTGTTTAACATTCTTCTCTTTATCGTGAGTTGGCGTGGCGGTAAGGCCATTCGTAGTCGAGTAGAAAAAAGCCGTGCGGCAAGAGCAGGAGAGGGTGAGCCTACATCGCCATCTGAACCGGTGTCAGAACCTATAAAGCAGCGTGCAGGTAAAGAACTTGACGTTGACCGGCTTGCTCGGCAAGGAAAAATCGACGTGAGAATGTTAAAGCAAATGGTCATCGAATCGTGGAAGCAAGGTGGCGGCAACAGACCGGTGAAGATTGTTTCTGTTCAGCGAGGCGCTAGTCCTCGGGTAAGAGGGTATATTACTCAAGAAAAATTTGTGCGTGGCAGGACTCCTGAGCAAATGGAAAAACTCCTTGGCTTGCCAGAAGGAGAATTAACCACAAAGGGTCAAGGCGCTATCATTGAGGTGCTTGAGCAAATTCCTTCAGAAGGACAATTCGAGCTACGTGGTTATACTCAACGACCGGGGGGAAAAGCATTCGAGCCTGGCGAACCATATCCACCCGGCTTAGGGATTCCACAGTGGCAACTTATTGAAGATGTGCCGGCAAAGGTACTCAAGACAGTCAAGCCGGGTGAGTCATTTTAGGCAAAGACCAAAAGTAAGCAACAAAACTAAATCCTATGTTCCGTGATCTTGACAATACATTGAAAAAAATCCTCGACGATTCCAACGCTCCCGATGAGCTTGAAGACGCTGAGGTGAGCTTTGTACCGCCGGACAAGGGCTTTAGTCCGGCGCAGGCGACGCTCAATCTTTTTCTCTATGATGTGCATGAAAATCGCGTGTTGCGCGATCCCGTGCCTATCATAGAAAAGGTCGGTGGCACTTACATTCGCCGGCAGCCACCGCTGCGCGTTGATTGCGCTTACATGGTCACGGCTTGGTCAAATCAAACCCGAGACGAGAAAGTGGCAGAGGAACACCGGCTGCTTAGCCAGGCTCTGCTGTGGCTCAGCCGCTTTCCAATCATTCCGGAAAATTTTTTGCCAAATACTTGGAAGGATAAAAATCATAGCGACTATCAGCCTTTTCCCTTGCAGATGTGGGTCGCGCAGATGGACGGCGTGAAAGAGCCGGGGGAATTTTGGTCGGCGCTCGGCCAATCGCCGCGAGCCGCTTTCAACGTCATGGTGACCATCGCCATGAATTTGCGGAAACAAGAGGAAGGCCCGCTGGTCACGACGAAAACCACGGCCTTTGGACAAAGAGGCGAGGGACAGAAGATCATTGTCGGAACCCGCGAAGAACCGATTGTTATCGGCGGACGGGTGTATCATGCCGCCAGACCGGAGGAAGGCATTACCGGGGCGACGGTATTCCTGGCCGAGGTCAACCGCTTTGAGATCACCGATGAAAATGGGCGATTCCGCTTCCCAAGTCTGCAAGGAGAAAACGCCTTCCTCGGCTTGAAGGCAGGCACATACACGCTACGGGCATTTGTGACGGGCTTTACGCCGAAAGACAAGGAGATTATTGTCCAAGGCTCTACGGAGGAGTATGAGATCGTTTTTGGTGAGGCCGGATCGCCACCTCCACCACCGCCTCCTCCGCCGCCACCACCGCCCACGGAGCCGCCGCAAGTTTTCGTGGTCAGCGGCAGGCTGTTTGATGCGGACGATCCCACGCAGGGCATCTCTCCCGCGCGGATTCTCTTACGGAGCAATAACGGAGCAATTGTCGAATACTCGGATTGCGATAGCGAAGGGCGATTCAGATTTCCTGAGCCGGGTGATACCGACTATACGGGCGTGCCGCCCGGCAAATACCGCTTACGAGTCATGTCCGTCCGAGAAGGATATGCCATTCCTTCCGAAGCGAAAGTAATCAACATTCCGAGCGCGCCGGGAGAATACGATATTGGGTTAACTCGAACTGAGGCGGCGGCGCCACCTCCTCCGCCACCGCCTCCACCTTCGCCGCCGTCGCTTTCCGTAATAAGCGGTCGAGTGTTCGACAGAAATAACCCGGCGCAAGGAGTGGCTCGCGCGCGAATTCGGTTGCGCAGCAACGCCGGTGATATTGTGAAATACTCGGATGCCGATAAAAACGGGCGATTCAGTTTTCCGGAGCCGGGTGATACCGACTACACCGGTGTGCCGCCCGGGAAATATCGGCTGCGAGTCGTGAGCGCCGAAGGCTACGATGTTCCCGAAGTCAAAGAAATCAATGTTCCGGCTGGGCCAGGAGGGTATGATATCGACTTAGCTCGATTATGATCGTCAAAAAATACTTAAGCGTCGAACTTCGTTAGAAAAACGGAGGCATGAACATGGCCGTACAAGTTTCTTTTCCGGGTGTCTACATCGACGAATTTGCGCCGGGCGCACCGATCGAGGGGGTGGGAACTTCGACCGCTGCCTTTATCGGTCCCAGTGCAAAAGGCGAGATGGACACGCCGACCAAGATTACGAGTTGGGATCAGTTTCGGCAAATCTTTGGCGAGCAGCCGCTTCCAGGATTTTTTCTTTGGTATGCAGTAAGAGGCTTCTTTGAAAACGGAGGATTGGTCTGCTATGTCGTTCGGGCGAGTAACGGCACATACGCCATGAAAACATTGCAAGACAAAGCTGGCAATGATATGTTTCGAGTACGGGCTCGACAACCTGGGCTCCCAGTCACTCCGATTCAGGTACAGATAACCGAAACAAATAGATTGCAAGCGAGCAACACCAGTGTCTATCAGCCAACCGGAGAGTATACTGTCACCGGTACCCGAGAGATTAAGCTGAAGGACAAGCCAGCGACGCCTGGGCCTCCCCCGACTCCTTTGATTCCTGCGGCTGAGATCGCCGCACAGTTCAGACCCACCGATTGGGTCCACCTCGGTGCATCAGATTCTCGTGTGCAAATCGTTCGTATTTCAGGCGACACGTTGCGACTCGCCAGCGATCTTTCAGCCGCTGTCGGTGCGACCGGCACCATACGGCTTGCCGATGCGCCGGCCGGCACGCAAATCATTCGAATCAGGTCAACAGTGCCGATTCCGACCGATGCTTTGGTCGCCGGCACAATGCTAACGATCACCCAAGGCACTCCTAAAGATTCACAGATTGTTGATTCTGTGCAGGCTGAGCCTCTGCAGACTAACCCGCCCATCACCACCTATCGAGTCACCTTTCGCCAGGGTTTGAATATTGCCCTGAGCCTCGATCAGGCGAATCCGGCCACTGTAAAGTCTGAAGAATTCAACTTCCAAGTGACGCAAGGGTCGGCTATAACACCCTACGACAATCTTGCCGTTGATTCTGCGCACCCACGCTATTTCGTGCGCTTCATCAACTCATTGTCGGCTCTGTTGCAGATTGAGTTAATCGAGCCGCTACCGTCCTCCACGCCGCCAAACAATCTGCCCGCAGATGACACTCAGCAGCTTGCCGATGGCCAACCCGAAAACCTCGCGACCTTGGCTGATGATGACTATATCGATGCGCTCGACACACTCCAAGAGGTTGACGACGTAAACATCCTCGCCATCCCGGATGCTACCAGATTGGATGACGAGGATGAGATCGACGTGGTGCAACAGGCGATGATTGGGCATTGCGAATTGATGGGCGATCGCTTCGCGTTGATCGATGCGATGCCGGGTTTGGAATTATTCGGCAGCGAAAGCGTCGAGACCCAACGCGCCGGTTTGGATTCCACCCGCGGCTACGCCGCGTTGTATTACCCGTGGCTGAGGGTTTCGCCGGTGGGGCCGGGTGATCCGATTCTGGTGCCGCCCTCCGGCCACGTGTGCGGGATTTTTTCACGCAGCGACAGTCGGCGCGGCGTTCACAAAGCGCCGGCGAACGAAAACGTGAATGGCGCCATCGGCGTCGAGCGCACGATGAGCGATATCGATCAAGGCCAGCTCAATATGAAGGGGATAAATGTTATTCGCGTCTTTCAGAGCGGGGGGCGACCGATACTCTGGGGCGCGCGCACAACCGCAACCGACAAAAACTGGCAATACGTCAACATCCGCCGGCTCTTTCTCTTTCTCGAAGAGTCGATTCAGGAAGGCATCCGTTGGGCGGTGTTCGAGCCGAACAATACCGAGCTGTGGGCGAAATTGAAACGCTCGATCAGAGCCTTTCTCTTGCAACAATGGAAAGATGGTGCTCTGTTTGGCAACACGCCGGAAGAAGCTTTTTATGTGCGAATCGATGAAGTGCTCAATCCGTTTGACCAGCGCGCACTGGGTCGTCTCTACATCGAGATTGGCATCAATCCGACGTACCCGGCGGAATTCATCATCGTGCGCATCGGTATTTGGCAAGGCGGCTCGGAAGTCACCGAAGGATGAATCAAAAATTAATAGGAGAACCACATCATGCCGAGAGTTGACCCGTATCGCAATTTCAATTTTTTGGTGGAGATCGACGGCATTACGCAAGCCGGGTTCATGGATTGCTCCGGCTTTGGCGCGAACACCGATCCCATCGAATATCGTGAAGGCAACGAAAATCCCGGCACCGATCCCAAGACCATGCGCAAGCTGCCGGGCATGACCAAGTACAATAACCTCACCCTGAAATGGGGTCTGACCGACTCGAAGGATTTGTACAATTGGTATCGCGACATCAGCAAGGGCACAGTTGCCCGGAAAGACGGCAGCATCGTCGTGCTCGATCTCGAGGGCGCGGAAAAAGTCCGTTGGAATTTCAAAAACGGCTGGCCGGCCAAATGGGACGGGCCGGATTTCACCTCGAAAGGCAATGACGTTGCGGTCGAGACCCTCGAGATCGCGCACGAGGGAATCGAGCTGGCGTAAGGTTTTTCATCGTCTCTTCGTCTGCTGCTATTCAGCTTTAGCTCGTTTTGAAAAGCGCGACTACTAAAGGATTTGAGCCATGCCACGCATAGACCCTTTACTGAATTTCAATTTCATTGTCGAGATTGACGGCATTGCACAAGCCGGATTCATGGAATGTTCCGGCTTCGGGGCGAGCACGGACCCTGTGGAAATCAATGAAGGCGGTTTTAACAGCGCCTCGCACAAATTGGCCGGCCGCACCAAGCAAAACAACATCACGCTGAAATGGGGTCTGACAACGTCGCTCGATCTGTACAATTGGTATCGTGACGTGGTGAATGGAAAAATCCGGCGGCTGGACGGCAGTATCATTATCCACGACCTTGAAGGCACCGAGCAGGCGCGATGGGATTTTTTCCGCGCCTGGCCAACCAAGTGGGACGGTCCGGATTTCAATGCCAAGGGGAATGAGGCCGCGGTCGAGACGCTGGAGATTGCGCACGAGAGGCTGGAACGAGTGCGATGAGATTGCGGATTTGGGATTTCGGATTGAAACGCCGTGATCCCCATCAATGCTTGCAAGTAGAGAGGAAATTATGATTCAAACTGAATTTGAGTTCACGCTGCCGATCGGGTATCAGGATGGCGACGGCTCATTGCATCGCGAGGGCACGATGCGCCTGGCAACGGCGGCTGATGAAATTTTGCCGCTGAAAGATGGCCGGGTGCAAAGCAATCAAGCTTATCTGATCATCATCCTGCTGTCGCGGGTGATCACCCGCTTGGGCGGCATCGAGCACATCACCCCAAAGATCATCGAAGGACTGTATGCGGCTGATCTTGCCTACTTGCAGGAGTTTTACAACCGCATCAATCGCCACGGCAAAGCCAGCTTGGAAACGGCTTGCCCCAAATGCACCCACACCTTCGAGGTGGAGCTAAACGGCGTGGGGGGGTAGTGGGCTACCCCATCAAATCCCTGTACGAGGAGGTAGCCTTCATCGCCTATCACTTCCACTGGCAGCCGGAGGCGATTCTGAGCTTGGAACATCCCGAGCGTCGACGTTGGGTACAGGAAATTTCGACGATCAATCAGCAGATGAATGAGACGAAGTCATGAGCAGCGAAGGGTTGCAAGATTTTCTGCATCGACAAAATGAACTGCATGAAGGCGAGGTTGCCGATCGCTGGACGCGCTGGGCCAGGATTATGTCGGCTCGCTTTGGTTCATCGCCCCTCCATCATCGCGGGATGGCGATGATCTTGCTCATGCAGCAGAGCCGGTATTGGCAAACGACAGCCTATCATTTTCTGCCGCAGATCAAATTGAGTATTGCCCCTCTGCTGCGGGAAGTTTTGGAGAAACGCAGAAGCGCAGTTTTTGGTACTCAACGAAATTTGGAAAAAGAAATCGTTCATTGGCAGCGTGTGGCAATGCCGTCTGAAATTCAACAAAAATTTGTACTACAAGAGAATCAATCTGAGGTAAATGACCATCGCTTGACTTCTGTAGCGGCAGCGATGATGACGCCGCTGCGCCGGGTTTTGCAACGCTTCGAAGAAAACGAAAGGCCGGCGTATGGGCAGAGGACAACCGTTGAAGAAGTCCGGCAGATTGTGCAACGTGTCGTGCACGAACGCCAGAGAGTGGAAGACAAAGCGGTGCGTCCGGCCATGATGCAGCAAATCAAACGAGTCATGCGCGAACAGTCATTGGAAGATCATCCCAACGCCTCGGCAACAAATCTTCCGGTCTCTCAAACATCGTTCTCGGCGGCGGCCAACGTCGACAAGTTGACCGACCAAATCGTGCGGCAGATTGACCAGCGCATGGTAGCCTATCGGGAGCGTTTCGGCAAAGCGTTTTGAAATAGATAAATAATTTCAGGATAAAATGACTAAGCTATCTTTTCAGTCAAGCTAACCTGAATTATTCACAAAATTGCACCACGAAGGCACTAAGACACGAAGAAAAATAGATTTACGATTTCATGGTAATAAAACTCAGTTTTGTATTGTCATGGCAGGATTCTTTGAAACAACTTCAATTTGATTAAAAGCTTTGTGTCTTCGTGTCTTGGTGGTTTATGAATTATCCAGGCTAAGAACTGGAGTTTCTGCGCGACAGCCTTTCATTCCCACTGATTGAGGAAACCCACTGATCAACTGCTTTATCTGTGGGGTTCTGCAATCTGTGGGTGTAAAACTTTCATCCCGACACTTCGGGATGAGTTTTTGTGCCTTATGGCTTATACACTTCGAAAGCGATTGAGAATCGATGGCGCTTGTCAAAGCCAAAATCAAAGTCGAGCATAACGGGCAAGAGTTCGTTGTCCTGTTTAATCCCGAAGAATACACCATCAACAAGGACAACAACTTCGCATCGCAGACCATCCCCGGGCTTTCTTCGCCGTTGCTGCAGTTCGTCAACGGCAATTTGCGCACGCTGGAGATGGAGCTGTTCTTCGATACTTACGATAACGACCTGTCGACCAAGCCGGACGTTCGCAAAATCACCGACGGTTTCATGAGATTGATGGCCATCGACCCGGCGTTGCATGCGCCGCCAGTGCTCAAATTTCTCTGGTCATCGCTGCAATTTCGCTGTGTCTTGGCGCGCGCCAGCCAAAAATTCATCATGTTCTGGGACGATGGCCGTCCGGTGCGGGCGCGATTGACGGTGACGTTCAACGAATATATCGACCTCGAGCGCGAGTCCAAAGAGATCAAGCGCGAGACCGCAGATTTTACCAAGGTGCATATTGTCACTCAAGGAGAGACCTTAAGCGGCATCGCCACGAAACTATATGAAAACCCGGAGATCTGGCGTCCCATTGCCATTGCCAACGACATCATCGATCCGCGAGAAATTGCCGTCGGACAGCGATTGCGCATTCCGTCGTTGCCATTTACCGATCCGGAAAGCGGGGAGGTGATACGCTGAGATGGCACGTTTTCCACACTACGCTCCGGGGTTCAGCATCCGGATCAACGGCGAGGCGTTGCCGGCAGCACTGCGCGCCTCGGTGATGAGCGTGAGCTATCAAGACGGCATCGAAGGCGCCGACCGCGTGGAAGTGACGTTTGCCAATCCCGACTTGCGCTGGCTCGATCATCCGCTGTTGGCGGTCGATAACGGCTTCTCGCTGTCGATTGGGTACGCGCCCGATCCTCTGGAAGAAGTGTTCGTCGGCGAGATTACCGGCGTGGAGCCGTCTTTTCCCAGCGGCGGCATTCCCACGATCAAAATTGCCGCACATGATTTCTTGCAGCGCCTGACGACCGGCACCAAAGATCGCGCGTTTGCCATCAACATACCCACCATTGGGCATTTCCCGATACTTGATCCAGCGGTGGCAGCGCTCGTGGCGGGTACAAATCGATTGATCCCAGCACTTGACCCAGTCGGCTCAGCGCTATCGTTTTTAACTTTTCTGATTTCTTATGCAATTGATCCGATTGAAGCGAGAAGGGCAATCCGTTTTCAGGAGGGTCAAAGCGATTTTGATTTTCTCTCGGGAATTGCGAAAGATAACGGCTGGGAGATGTTCATCGATCATACCCGGGAGCCGCGCGGACGCGTGCTGCGGTTCAAGTTTCTATTGGAAGATCTTTCGCCTTCGGTTTCACTAAAGTGGGGACAAACGCTGATGGATTTCACGCCGCGACTGAGCACGGTTGGACAAGTGGTAAACGTGGCTACGCGAGTCTGGCTGGAGAGTATCAAGCTGGAGTTGGTTGTGATTCTCGGTTGGGATTTCGATCGGGCGGCATTTGACCTCGCCGTCTATCCCGGCTTTGGCAGCTTGCAGGAATTGCTCGGTGGAAAAGCGCAAAGTACGCTCAAGATCACCGCGGGTGGGCCGGCGTTGGCGCCGAGGAAGATTCTCAGTGAGTTGCTGCCGCGACTCAACAACCGCCTGACTGGCAGCGGCAGCACCATTGGCAATCCCAAAATCAAAGCGGGCCAGGTGATCAATCTCGATGGCTTGGGCGAACAGTTCAGCGGCTTGTACCGCATCACCTCCACCACGCATGCGTTCGATAGCAGCGGCTACAAAACCAATTTTGATGTGCGCAAAGAGGTTTGGTTTGGCTCCATTCCGGTTCCAAAGGGAATTTCCGGTCTTGCACGAGTACGATTATAATAGATGAATTCTCTGGTACCCTAAACGAGAGACTGAAGATGCCCATCACTTTGTTTGAGACCGGCCTTCGCCAGGAAAGAGAAGCTCAGCGCGAAAGACCGGCAGTCGTCGCCGGCATTGTAATTAATAACTTGGATTTGCCTCGGCAGGGCAAGGTACTGGTGCGCATTCCATCGCTGGGTGAAGAAGTGTGGGCGCGGGTTGCCTCGGCCGGCGCCGGATCGAACCGTGGCATCATGTATATCCCGCAACGCGACGACGAAGTGTTGGTCAGTTTCGTCAACGATGACCCGAATGATGCCTACATTACCGGCGGCGCATGGAGCACGAAGGATAGCCCGCCGGTTTCCAGTCCGACGGATTTGCTGGTCAAGCGCAAGATCAAAACCGGCTTGAAAGGCGGCGTCGGCCACGAGGTCGAATTCGACGACGCGCTGCAAACGATCACCATCACCAGCAGCACCAAACAGAAAATCGCCATCGATCCCAAGAAAATCGAAATCTCTACGGCCGGCGGCACGGCGAAAGTGACGCTCGACCTTTCGGGGAAAATCACCATTCAAGCAGCATTGAGCATCGAGCTGAAAGCGCTGCAAGGCATCAAATTGCAGGCATCCAACATCGACATCCAGAGTACAGTGGCAACGAACGTCAAGTCGAGCGGCGCCTGCAATGTGAACGCGCCGTTGGTGAAGATAAACTAAGCATCATGAAATTAGTAGAGTGCTTCAGATTGCATTGATGGATTCTTGGATTAAAGGAATAGATGGGGCCGTCGCCCGACAATCCGACACTCGTTCAATCTATTGCTTTCAGGAGATATGTCATGCCACCAGCAGCTCGCATCGGTGATCCGACCGCGCATCCGGGAAGCATTGCCGGCCCAGGTGTGCCGACGGTGCTGATCGGCGGTATGCCGGCCGCGGTTGTGGGCGACACCCATGCGTGCGCCATGCCGCCTCTTGCCGGTCCGCATCCACCGACGCCTATCGTGAGAGGAAGCGCGACGGTTCTTATCGGTGGCCGCCCGGCAGCGCGCGTCGGCGATACCTCGGGCTGCGGCGCGCCCATCGTCATTGGAATGCCGACTGTTCTCATCGGCGGATGAAGATAGTGTCTGGAGAATAATTCATGAATGGCAAAACCATCGATCCGGAAAAAACTTTTCTCGGCGTAGGGTGGGCCTTCCCGCCGCAACTGGAGCTTGACCATACTCTTGCCATGGTCGCGCACGAAGAAGACATCCGCCAAGCGGTGCGCATCATTTTGAGCACGAATCCCGGCGAGCGCGTGATGCGCCCGGACTTCGGCGCCGGACTGAACGCCTTTGTGTTCGAGCCGGTGAATACGACGACCATGGAACTGGTCAAGACCAGAGTTCGCGAAGCGTTGATCGATTGGGAGCCGCGCATCGACATCATCGACGTGAGGGTAACGAGCGATCCGCCGGTGCGCAACAAGTTGCTCATCGATATCGACTACCGGGTGCGCGCCACCAATTCGCTGGCCAATCTGGTTTATCCATTCTATCTTCAAGAGGGAGCGACGGCATGAAGCCACGATTCCTTGAGCGGATCGATGCGCGCGATGCGTTGCAGATCGTCGAAGACGTTTTGCAGCGCCGGCCCGGGTTTGTGCCGGAGTGGCAGCCGCCGGATAAGGGACCGGACGCGGCGCTGTTGCGCATCTTCGCCCGCTACGTGGAGACCATTCTGCAGCGGCTCAATCAAGCGCCGGAGAAAAACAAGCTGGCGTTTCTCGATACGATGGGCATCAGGCTTATTCCGGCGCAGGCTTCACGCGTGCCGGTCGTCGTTGAAATGTCCGCCGAGGCGAGTGACAGCCGCATACCAGCCGGAACGCGAATCATTGCGCCGCCGCCGCCCGAAAGCACCGAACAGATCGTTTTTGAAACCGAGCGCAGCGCCGGCCTGGCCACGGCTCGAATCAAACAAGTCTTCAGCCTCTGGCCGGGAAGAGATCAGTACATCGATCACAGCGAAGCGTATCTGGCAGGCGAGCCGTTTCAACTTTTCAAGAAGTCGCTGCTGAAGAATACGCCACATGCCATCTATATTGCGCACGACACCTTGCTTTCTTTAGCAGGAAAATCTCGCGTCGAGGTGGAATTTGAGCTGAGCCGAGCCGGCGCCGACTCTCTCGACACGCTTTGGGAATACTGGGACGGCAAAGTGTGGCGCGGCTTCAAAGCCATGCACCCAATTTGTTTGGAAGCCAGCGAGCAGAAAGCCGATGGCACCAACGGCTTCACCCGCAGCGGGCGATTCCGCCTGGAGACCGACTGCGCCGAGACCGCCAAAACCACGGTGAACGGCATCGAAGCGTTTTGGATTCGCGGTAGCTTGACGGACCCGTTGCTCCATGACCCGGGAAAAGCATTGCCGGAGGTGGAAGGGATACGGGTGCTTACAGTTATTGAAAGACGGGTAATTGAGGGAGATGAAGATTCTGAAGGTAGAATAACCGAAGTTAAAACCGGCCTGCTTCCCGAGCGGGCTTTTGCAGGCGGCACTGAATTGGACTTAACCAAACCTTTTTTTCCATATGGTAATCAACCGCAAACGGGCGATGCCTTCTATTTTGCCAGCGAAGAGATTTTCAGTAAACCTGGTGCCAGAGTTGAGATCGTAGTTCTACGTTCCGAATCCCCTCAAGACAGGATCAGTTTACCCGGGGAGCCAGCGAGCATTACCCTGACCTCTGAGTTAGAGTCTGCTCCGGCCGATGGCACTGAGATTGAGATTACTGCAATAGTTATCGACTTTAAAGGCGATCCGGTTGACGATGGTACGATAGTGAGATTCAATTCGAGCCTGGAAGGCTCAAAGTTTGATATGCCTGAACCTCGTACGATTAATGGAAGCGCAATTGTCAAAATTTCAAGCACGCAGGCGGGGGAGGCGCGAATTTCAGCACAAGCTGAAGGGGCGACCACTCTTGAAGATATCGTCATTAAGTTTTTTGACCGTACCATTGACGCCACTTTAGAGCGAAATATCATAACGGCTGGCCTCAGCACCAGTACCAGTAGTATTGATGTAACCGTGCTTAATCTTGATGGAGAACCTTATAAAGAAGTCGACGTGATATTTACATCAAATTTAGGAAAGTTCGACAACAATGACTTTAGCCTGACAAGAACGACTAACGAAATGGGACAAATTGATCCCGTTAAGTTTTCCAGTGATGATTCAGGCATAGCTAACATTACCATTCAATCCGACATTGCCACGTTTTCCGCCACGATTACCGTCCATCCAGAGATCGAAATAACGGCCGAGCCGCCGGTTGTCGTTCTTCCTCCAATCGGGCTCGAGATAGAGAGCCATCTAACCGCCACAATATACATTACAAGACCCGATAATACAGATCCGGTGCCTGTTCCTCGCGGCACACCCGTTAGGTTTAGCACTGGCTTTGGTATATTTTTTAAGAATGGAGTAAACATCGGTAAGATACCCCTACTCTTCACCGATAACAATTTGGGTATAGTTACGGTCGATATTAGAGCTGAGTTTGTTGATGGAACCCATCAAAAAGGTACAGCCAAAATTAGAGTTGAAGCCGCCAACACTTTTGGAACGAAAGATGTAGAATTTAAAAACACTTTTGGCAAGACTCGCGCCAAAAAGGAAGAAAAGGTTGCGACTCTTCAACAGCCAATAGTTCGGAGCACAGCTACGTCGATGCTCCCAATTTCAAGCGTGCTTACAAACGGTGCAACGAAAGAAGAACCCCCCAGAATTACAAAGTTGACTGGAACCGTAAAATGGGAATACTGGAATGGGGCGCAATGGGCGGTCATTCCGATCTCAAGTTTGGGCCCAGACAATTTGAATAGTGATTCAAGAATCACCTTCAGCGTTCCTTTTGACATTGCACGCACGAAAGTGAATGACCAAGAAGGTTTTTGGATTCGGGTGCGTGTAACAAAAAGCGGTTTTGGTTTAATCCAGAGATCAACCTTCACCGATCAGATAACCAAGGTCAGGAACGATTTCGAATTCATTATACCCAAACCTCCCGTGCTTTCCGATTTCCGTTTGGGCTACACCTGGGAATACGGGCCGTTTCATGCCGAGCGTGTTTTGACTTACAATGATTTTGAATACGAAGATCAAACCGAAGCCGCAAGATGGCCCGGGCAAACTTTCCTCCCGTTCAAACCCATGAATGACGTCACCCCGGCGCTCTATGCCGGCTTCGATAAAAAACTGCCGGTGGATCGCATGAACCTGTTTTTTGACGTGGCGGAAAAACGCGAGGAAACTTTAGGGCCGGCGTTGATCTGGGAATATTGGACCGGTTTCAATTGGCGCGCTCTGGTCGTGGAGGATGAAACCGTAAATTTGCGCGTTCCCGGAATGGCCTCGTTTATCGCCGCGGAGGATAGCCGGCTGCGGCCGCGATTTGGCACATCACTGCATTGGCTGCGCGCTCGGCTGAAAGAAGACGGCCCGCCTGGAGAACCAACTCTAAACGGCATTTTCCTGAACGCCGTCTGGGCGTCGCAGCGGCAAACCATCACCGACGAATCGCTGGGTGTCAGCACCGGCCAACCCAATCAGGTTTTTACCTTCCGGCAGATTCCGGTTTTGACCGGGGAAAGGATCGAAGTGCGAGAATTGGCTGGCGCTCGCGCAAATGTGGAGTGGCGAATTCTGGCGACGGAGTTATTTGGCGGCGAGGCCAGAAAAGTTCAGGCGTTGGAGGTCCGGCTGGGCGCGGAAAATAACCAGACGGATATCGAAGAAGGCCCTCTACGATTACGGCGCGACCGCAACAAGCGAGTGACCGAAGCTTGGGTGCTGTGGCAGGGTCAACCACATCTCTTGCTCTCCGGGCCAAATGATCGTCATTACGTTCTCGACCCGGCGACCGGGCGATTGATTTTCGGCGATGGGGAGACCGGAGAAGTCCCGCCGCCCGGAGCTGCAATCTTGGCCAAAAGATTTCGCAGCGGCGGCGGCATCGCCGGCAATATCGCGGCGCGGTCGGCGCTTCAGCTTACCGCCGGCATTGGCGGCGTTGAGGCGGTTTTCAATCCCAGACCCGGCGAAGGCGGCGCCGATTCCGAGACCTTGACCAGGCTGCAATCCCGCGGGCCGCAAACGTTGCGGCATCGCGGCCACGCGCTCGCGCCGCGCGATTATGAGACGATGGCGCGAGAGGCCTCTCCCGCCGTGGCGTTCGCGCGAGCCATTCCCAATCGTGATCCGAGCGTGCGCAACCGCCCCGGCTGGGTGACGGTGTTGATCATTCCGCAAAGCAAGGACGTGCGGCCCTGGCCCTCCTTTGGTTTGCGCGAACAGGTGCGAAAATATATCGCCGCTCACGCTCCGGCCGATTTAGTCGCTGCAAATCACATTTATGTAGCCGGACCGGAGTATCTGCCGATCGACGTGTCTCTAACGCTTTCGCCGGTTGATCCGGCGGAAGCCGGCAGTGTAGAACAGCGTGTGCGCGAAGCGCTGCTGAATTTTTTGCATCCGGTGTCCAGTGGTCCGGAGGGCATGGGGTGGGAGCTTGGGCGAGACGTTTTTCTCTCCGATGTCGCAACCGTAGTGGAGCGCGTGCCCGGCGTCGATTTTGTTGAAGATGCGGAATTGATACTCAACCATGTGGCGCAGGGCGAGCGCGTCAAAATCGCCGATGATCGAATCGTTGTTGCCGGCGAGCTTAGAATCAAATTGATATGAAACAGAAAGTTTTAATTCTCCAGGATATTATTTGGAACTGAGATGCCCATACCGCTTCCCAATCTCGATGACCGGCGCTGGCGTGATTTAGTCGAAGAAGGCCGGGCGCTGATTCCGTTGCATGCGCCGGAGTGGACCGATCATAACATCCACGATCCGGGCGTCACGCTAATCGAATTGTTGGCGTGGGTCGCCGAGATGGACCTGTACCGTCTCAATCGCATCCCCGAATTACACCTGCAGAAATTTTTGGCGCTGGCCGGCATGCGGCCGGAACCGCCGCGAGCGGCGCAAACCGTGCTGCGTGTCGATATTAAAACCGGAATAACGCCGATCGTGCTTCCCGGCGGGGTTGAATTTGCGAGCGCGGATGTATTTGGCGAACAGACGCCGTTTCGCACGCTTGAAGACCTGACGGCATTACCTGTTAAATTAAAAGCGTTGCAATCCAAAGACGAACGTGGGTGGCGCGATCTTTCCGCGCTGCTGCAACGCGGCGAGCTGATCGATGTTTTTGGTTCCAATCCGGCGCCCGGGGCCGCGTTCTATCTGGGCTTTGCCGAAGCGTTGCCGCAAAATGTGCCGGTCAGTTTGTTTTTCGTCTTTTCCGGCGCTCATGCCAAAGAAGCGGAGCGACGGCGATTGCTTGATGAAGCAACCGATCGACGCCGTGTGTGTCGCCCCGATGATGTTCTTCTTTCGTGTCCGGAAGAGTCGTCGCGGGCTTGCGTCAATCAAGTAGAAAAAAAACGTGCCCACCATTCGGTGAGCACCGTGTGGGAGTTTCTTGGCGACAATGGATTTTGGCAACCGTTGGATGCGCGAACGAGACAAGTGATCGATGAGACTCGCAATTTTACGCTTGACGGCCGAGTGGTTGTGACGCTTCCAAAAGCGATGGGCAAAATAGGTCTCGGCGACGTGGGCACGGCGCTTTACTATTTGCGCTGTCGATTCACTGCCGGCGCTTACGATGCAGCGCCCAAGCTACAAAAACTCTTGGTCAATGGAGTCCGCGCCGAGCAAGCAGTGGCGGTTGGAGTCACCGAGTGGATCATCGCTCGAGGCGCAATCGTTATAGGCGAAGCGCCAACTCCGGGAGAGCGTGTCGGCATTGAACCCCAATTCAATGAAGCGGGAGACATCATCCGCATCGCGTTTGTGGACAATTCCGAGACGATCCCGCAATTTGTGTTATTGAATTACCTCGCAGCGACACCGACACAGCCCGGCAAATTGACTATCGAGGCAGAGGCTTTGGGTGTCGGCAACGGGAGGCCGGCACAGCAATTTCAGTTGTCCCAAATGCCGGTGATCGAAAAGGATTTTCTCCTGTTCAGCGTCGAAGAAGGCGGCTTGCGCTTTTGGACTCAGCGAGATGATTTTGACGCCTCAAGCCGCGGTGACGCACATTTCAGACTCGACGCTGTTGCCGGCAAAACTCGCTTCGGCGATGGCGAAAATGGGCGCGTTGTCGAAAACGGCGTTGCGGTTTATGCTGTTTATCATTCGACCAGGGCTGAAGCAGGAAACGTGGAATCAGAACCTGAGCAGGTTTTTGCAGACAGGGTGACGACGTGGACGATCTCGCCAGGTGCGAGTGTTGAAGGTGAAAAGCCTGAGCCGGGAAAACTCAAGGGCATTCAGCCGCAATTCAATGCGGCAGGAGAAATTATCCATATCGTCTTTTCTAGCGCCGCTGTGTCAACAGCTAAGTTCCTGGTGTTGGCTTATCAGGCCGCTACCGAAGTTGAGGCCGGTTCTCTCACCATAGATATCGAATTTTTGGGTAACGGCGCCGGCAAGCCCAAGCAACAACTCATGCTCTCTCAAAAACCGGTGCAGGAAAAAGATTTCTATTTGTTTACGATCGAGAATGGCGCTCTGCGTTCTTGGACCCGCCGTGAGAATTTCAACAACTCAAGAAAAACCGATGCACATTTTCTTTTAGATGCAACCGCCGGGCGAGTGAGCTTTGGCGATGGTGAAAACGGAAGCGTCATACCGGAAGGGATTGCCGTTTTTGCCCTTTATCATCCGGTAAGGATTTTTGAGCTATTGGATTCGCCTCACAATCGTGCGTTGTTGCGAGACGACTTTGAGGTGATTAATGCCAGGCTTAGAGCCGGCCACCCTGTGCCCTCCGATAGAGGCAGCGCAGCCGAAACGGTTGCCCAAGCTGTCGGCCGCACTTTGCTCGCCGTGCAAGAACCACAACGCGCGGTCACATCGGAAGATTATAAAGCCTTGGCGCTCGCCACGCTGGGCGCGCAAATCGCGCGAGTCGACGCCCGCGCAAATTTGCATCCTCACTTTCCTTGCTTCAAGGCGCTGGGGATAATCACCGTGATCATTGTGCCTTATCTGCCGGTTGATCGGCCCACACCCAGTCCGGGTTTGCGCCGGACCGTTGCCGCGTATCTCTCGCGACGCCGCGTGATCGGCACTCGCGTCGAAGTCGTCGGTCCGCAATACGTTGAGGTTGTGGTGCGCGCAGAAGTCAAAGCGTGTCCGGGAGTCAACAAAACTAATCTTCAGCAAAACATTTCCTCGAATCTTAATCGATTTTTTCATCCGCTCTCCGGCGGTGCGGACCGCGATGGTTGGCCGTTTGGCCGCGACGTGTATCGTTCGGAGGTTTTGCAAGTCATCGATGAAACGCCGGGCGTCGACCATGTTCTGTCGTTGAGCTTGATTACCGACAGCGGCGAGCCGCAATGCAGCAACGTTTGTCTGGGGCCGTTCGGCCTGGTGGCGGCTGGAAAGCACGAGATCTTAGTCGGATAGAAACGGAATGCTGGTAGCTCGATGCCGGATGCTTGGGCCGAGCGAAAAGTTCGAAGTTATTAGATGGAGAAAGTAGATGTCAAATCCACCTGCCGTTGAATTTCAACGCTTGCGCTACTGGCAAGGGCAAAAGCTACGCAGTACTGACTTTCGCGATCAAACCGCGATCGCCGCGCAACTGCGCTGGTGGCACAATCGCGCGTTGCATAATGCCTTCGGGGTGGCAAGAGGTTTCGAGATCGACGTTGACGAGCAAGAAAGATCCGTTACCATTCACCCGGGTGTGGCTTATGATTGCTTTGGCAGGGAACTGTGGCTGCAAACATCACGGACGATTTCGTTTCCGACGGTAAATCTTAGTGTCGAAAGGACCCTTCTCGTTCAATATCGCGAGAATGCTGATCAGCCACAGCGGGAGCACATTGAAAAAGTTTGTTTACCCGGAAAGAACTCGCTCTTTCTGGAAGCTCCCAACTTTTTTTGGAAACCATCGGTCGAGGTCACTCCAAAAGACGGAGTCCCGTTAGGACGAGGATATGTTAGCTTTGCGAAACCGGCGCTGGTTTTCATTTTTACAAAAACACGTGTTCCGGTCCGCGCCATGACCCGGCCGCGCATTGCCAGCGGCGTCACCATAGCCGGAAATACACCGTGGAAAAGATGGCCTGAAGGAACTCAGGCTTTGGGCTTCGAAGTCAAGATCGATACTTCATCCGCAGGTTTTACGGAAGCGCCTTGTTACTTTGCCTGGCTACAGGGCAATTTGTGGGAACTGACTGACAAATGCATGCAATTGAATGATGACTTGAAAAAATTTATCCCTGCTTTCTTCGGACATGTTCATATTGATGCGAAATCTGATCCTACATTAGGATTTACTTTTCGTCTGTGGATGCCGTCTCTGAGCTTCGGCATAAGCGGTAATGACACAGCTAATATAGATATTGAGAAAAATTTTCCGACGTTTGCCCAATGTCAGAACTTATTTGTCTGCTGGCTTGGGATTCAACCGAATACGAGCGGTGCATAATAGCCATTACAGTGAGGCATATCATGGCAACCCTTCAAGAAACCCGCTTCATCGAACGTCTTCAATTCTTCAACGGCCAACGCTTGTTTGCGGCAGACCTGCAGGGGTTGGAGGCCTTCAATCGCGAGATGCGTTGGCTGCATAACCAAAGCCTGCATCAGCCCGGAGTGGGCAACGGTTTTGCAGTAGTGGGCAACAAAGGCGATCGTGAGGTGGTGATCATGCCCGGCTATGCTCTCGATGATCTCGGACGGGAGATTGTGTTGCCTCAAACCCACATCGAGCCGCTTCCTCCGGTAGCGGATGATAACGGCAAGTCGGCGGTTTTCTATCTCACCGTCTCGTATCCTGATGATGCCGAGCTGGCAGAAGTTGAGCGGCGCACCGGCATTTGTGTCGGGAGTGGGGCGGTACGCCTGCAAGAGGCGCCGATTTTTTGTTGGGTGCAGCTCTTGAGAGATGAAAACGATGCACCCCAACTCAAGGGTGAGCTGGGGAATGACGTCACCCTCGGACGCAAGATCGTATTGGCGCGGGCAGAAGTGCTTAATTGCCAATTGCACAGCGCGCTATCTGTCGCGCCGCGACGCAATGCCCGGCCAGCTAAACAGCCGTATATTGCTTGCGGCTCGGTAAAAGTCTCATCGAAGGATTGGACGCTTGAGAATCCCCAATTCGTGATGGCATCCGAGGCGAGGTCACTGAAATTGACCACGGCCAAGCTCAGTACGATCATCAAAACTGACGATGCCGGCTTCGTCAATATCCCTTGCTATATGACGAACATCGAAGGCAATAGAATAAAGCTGGGAACCGAAAAATCTTCTTTTTTGATCGATGGTCTCATCAGCGTATCGGACCTGCAACCAAATAAGTTTGCTGTTGAAGTGAGACTATCGGTACTAACTGTGTCGGCCTCCGATAGTGATCAACTCGATATTAATCTACTCGAAATTGAAGACCCACCGCCCAAAAGGGTGAATTTATTTTCTGATTGGAAACTCGTGTGGATAGGCGTTGAGGGATGATATTATGCATGCAAGCGACTTAGACAAATTTTTTACTCTCAACCGCGATAACCGCTGGCGGGATTTCCAGTGGCATGGCTTGGAGCTGAGCGATGACGGCAGCCTGCAGTTGGCTTCGTTGCCTTCTCTCGTTGACCCGATGCCGGGCACGATCAGCAATTTGCCCGAACCGGATGGCCCAGCCGGAATCGCTTTGACTCCCGACGGCAGCCTTTACTTCAGCGATCCCGCCGGACACCGGGTGTTAAAAATAGAGGCCTGTGACGGCAGCAAAAAAATCTTACCGTGCGTTGGCGGGGAGGGGAGCGAGCCTACGCGCTTCCGCAAGCCGCGCGGACTTCTCTTTCATCCAAAGAGACAAGCGTTGATCATTGCCGACAGTGAAAATCATCGGTTGCAGCTTTTTGACATTCGCACGCTGCAGTTGGTGGATGTGTGGGGACAGACGGATCCTTTGCATGAGGCAAGACCCGGCAACCAACCGGGTGAATTCAATTTGCCTTGGTCATTGGCAGGCGACGACGAAGGCAATGTTTATGTGGTGGATTACGGCAACAGCCGAGTTCAGAAATTTGATTATCGCGCCTGTGTGCAGCCGGAGTTCTGGGAGAACGTGCTCCATGAAGCTGCTCTCCAACATCCGAGTGACATCGCCATTGGCACACGCAATGGATCTACGGAGGTTTTTATTTTGGATGCCGGCTTGAACAGCATCTCGGTTTTTGATAGTGATGGTCATTTCTTACGGACCTTTAGCCCATCATGGATCGCACGTCTTATGGGAGTAGCAGTTGGCAATGAGGCGATTTATATTGGCGACAATGCCCGGCGACGGCTGCTTAAGTTTACTCTCGACGGCGCCTTCATCGGTGAAGCGCCGGGCTTTTTCGGCCCAACGGCAGCTTTAGCTTTCGATCATCAGCAGGAGAATTTGTGGCTGCATCCCGGTTCGGGTGAAGTAAGGCCATTATCATTTCACCCAAGCCAAGCGTATGTCAAAAACGGCGTCATGTGGGGCGGGCCGTTTGGTGTTGGCGCGCCGCCGGTTGTTTGGCATACTTTGAAGTCGAGTCTCGAACCGTTGGCAGCGAGTGCGCACATACAGTTGTTCGTCTATAAAGCCGAGACCAAAACATCTCTGCCTGCGCCGTCGGATAGCGAATCTTTACCGGAGGTGGAATGGCAGCCTTTGTCGCTGGATGTTGCGCACGGATTGATCTTGGGAGAGCCATCGCGATTTCTTTGGGTCGGCGCTCATTTTACGGGCGAGGGCCGGCAGACGCCTCGCCTCGCGCAGATCAAAATCAATTACGATCATCTAACCTATTCGCAGCATCTGCCAACGATCTACCGGAATGATAGCCCGCATCGTGAAAGCTTGGAACGTCTCTTGGCTCTCTTTGAAAGTTTTTTTGTCGATGCAGAGGAGCGCATTACCAAGCTATCGAAGTATTTCGATGCTGAAGCCGCGCCGCCGGCATGGCTGTCGTGGCTGGCCGGTTGGCTGGAGGTTGATCTCGATGATCATTGGCCGGAAGCGCAGAAGCGACAAGCCATCGCCACGGGTTTTGCGCGACATGGTCGACGCGGAACCTCGGAGGGGTTGCGTGAAGCTTTGCATTTTTTTACCGGCGCACACTTGCACATCACCGAGCCGATTTTGCACGCGGCGTGGTGGGCCTTGCCGAGCGAAAAAACCTCTCCGGATGACGCTTCATTGCTTGGATTCAACACGATGCTGGCGCCGGCAGAAGCGCAAGGCGCGGTTGTGGGCACAAGCGCCGTGCTCGATCAATCTCATTTGATCACGCAGGAAGAATTTGGCGCGCCGCTCTTCGAAGAGTTCGCCCATCAGTTTTGTGTTCAAATCTATTCCGGCGCAGATTTTTGTGAACAAAAACGCGATACCATTCGAGAGATTATCGAACGCGAGAAACCGGCCCACACCGCCTACCATCTTTGCGTCATTCCGGCGCGGATGCGAGTGGGCTTCCAATCCCGACTTGGCATCGATACTATCGTCGCCGGGCCGCTGCCAGGTTCGAGAATCGGCGAAGTTTCTGATACAGGCCGGGGATTACGGTTGGGTGGAGAATTGGCGGGTCGTATCGGTGAAGGGAGCCGGGTCGGTCTTAATACCCGAGTGGGCTAAGGAGCAGGAAGAAATATCAGCAGCAATATTTGGCTTGGCGCCATAAGCAAAAAGGAGGCTGTATGCACGAGCATGAAATCTCAACCATGATGCGGACAGATATCAAAACTCCGGTGCGAAACCGTTATTTCTACGGGAAGCTTCTCGATACCTATCATTTTGAGCTGGAAACCAACTACATGAACTCCAAACGCTGGTTGCTTAATCGGCTAATCAGCGGCTATGGAGTCGTCTGTGGTCTCGACGTGTGTCCTGTACCAGATGGTGAAGGCATTGAGATCACACCCGGTGTGGCGATTGACCGATGGGGCAGGGAAATTATCGTTTCGCGAAAAACGGCACCAATGCCGATTCCCATGCCGATGAATGACGGAGCGGCAACGGCCATGCAAGGCCAACACGAACATGATCACGAAGAGGAAGAATTCGTCCATCTGTTGATTTGCTATCACGAATGTGAGAGCGATCCGGCGCCGGTGTTGGCGGGCGATTGCCCCTCGCCCGAGCCGTGTGCTGCCGGGGCAATTCGCGAGCGCTACAAATTCCTCTGGAGGTCAGGATGCGCGCCTGACCTGTCGATCAAAATGGATATTCCGGACGTCATCAAGAATGGAAAAATCGACCACCCTGCTCTCGTCAGATTTGTGTGTGAAGCCGGGTGTACGAATTTGCCTGAGGACCCGTGTATTCCGTTGGCAAACGTTCGCGTTGTCAGCGACCCGGAGCACAAGTGCGGCCCCGAGGATATCGATGTTACGATTCGGCCGATTGTGTACACGAATCATTTGCTTTTCCAACTGTTGCTGTCCATGCTCTATGAATCATCTCCCAGATATCCAAGAAAATAATCAGCCAAGAACAGGTGAGTTATGAACAATAATCACACACGCGCTCATGATCTTTGCGACAGCGAGATTCTCGAACGGCCGCGCTATTTCCCGCGGCAGATGATCACCGCTGAAGAAATGGCGTTGGAGCAAAAATATTTTCGCGACAAGCTACGCCGGCACAATCGTTTTCTCCATGGCTGGGGCGTGGTTTGCGGCGCCGAGGTTTGTCTCGTGCCTGCAACACCGAACACGGCAGAACCGTGGAAAGTCAAGATCAAGCCCGGCTATATTTTGGGTCCCTACGGCGATGAAATTGTGATCGACTGCGAGCATACGGTAGATTTGCGCACATGCGGCGTCACCGGCGTGACCGGCGAGCCCAAAGACATGCCGGATCCCTGGTGTACCGATGTCGTTGTCGATCGCAATGAGGGCGAGCTTTATGTGGCGGTGAGGTACAAGGAAGTCATGACTCGCCCGGTGCGGGTGCAGCCGGTTGGCTGCGGCTGCGACGACGCGCAGTGCGAATATTCCCGCTGGCGCGACGGATACGAGACCGGCTGTTTGGCGACTTGCCCGGAGACGCATGAGACGCCCCCGCGAGACATCATCAGTGGGCCAAACCCCGAATGCCCACCCTGTCCATCTTCACCCTGGGTGGTTTTGGCGAAAGTCGAATTCGATTCCACAACCGGAATTATAAATACAATTGATAACTGCTCCTGCCGCCGGCTGGTGGTTGCGTTTGGGCATTTCTGGTGGAGATGCACGAATGATGAGAATGAAAATGATAGAATGAAGAAAGAAGCAGCCGAAGAGACCGGCGAAACTTTAGCAGAAGCCGGAAAGCCAGTCGTTGAGAAAATCGAAGAAAAACTTTTAGCCGGCAAGCCAACGGCTCGTGCAAGCAAGGGCAGGAAGAAATGACGGATTTGCCATGCAGAAAAGCGCCATTCAAAAATCAGCAGAAACATCGACCGGTGTGAAGTCGAAGGCGGCACGGCCCGAAGCTTCTCCAGCCTCGCCGCATTCGCTTTTGGAACTCCATCAGATGCTCGGCAATCGTGCCATGGGCCGGTTTCTGCAAGCCAAACTCCGCGTCAATGCGCCGGGAGATGAATATGAGCAAGAGGCCGATCGCGTGGCGGAGAAGGTGATGCGTTTGCCAGAGCCGCAGTTGCAGCGCGCTTGTTCGTGCGGCAATCATGCGCAAGCCGAAGGCGAGTGTGAAGAGTGCCGCAAGAAACGCGGGGCACAATTGCAGCGTGTGGAAGCCGGTCCGGCGGCGATGAATCACGCGCCGCCGATCGTGCACCAGGTGCTAGTGTAGTGTCCCTAACGCTTCTTTACTTTTGGCGATTTTTTCGATAATGCGTTGTACGGATGCTGTCCACACGAAGACATGTGGATTTTGATTGTGATTTTCAATATAGGCTTGAATTGCC
>Ga0247727_10003189_pt1 | contig 36591 bp, 40 predicted proteins | sample WisWelCaveWW1625_FD_202498 | JGI IMG/M metagenome (GOLD analysis project Ga0247727, IMG submission 202498) | Biofilm microbial communities from Wishing Well Cave, Virginia, United States - WW16-25 | ecosystem: Environmental > Aquatic > Deep subsurface > Groundwater > Cave microbial mat | place...
CAAGGCCGCCCAGACCCAATAGGTGTTCCGGTCGATGTCCAGGGACAGAAGGTCGGGGGCCGCCGGGGTTTTCATCTCCTCGAGGAGACCGCCAACGTTTTCGGCGGTGACGAAGGCCCGCTGAACGGTCAATCGTCCCTCACCGATCGGGCCGCAGAAGCGCCGACGAATTCGCCGGATGTTTGCCGCGTCCCCATCGATCCACCCGCCCCGCCATCCTTGAAGGAGGAGAAAGGTGGTGTTGTTCTCCAGACCGTCGCCGACGCCCAACTCCACGAAGGTGCGGGACGGGGCCCCGACGCGCCTGAAAATTTCCGCGACAACGCCGTCTTCGCCGAATTGCGAGAAGACCCGCCGTTCAAATCGGGAGAGAGTTTTTAGGTCCTGGCGGCGGGGGTCTTGTAGAAGGTTCGCTTCGAATTGCGCCAAACGGGCCTGGGCGGCCTGTTTTTGAAGGCGCAGGAGGTCTTTGGCGAAGGTCAGTATTTTCACGGGTCGATGGGGCCGGCGGGGATATTTTTCAACGATTCCATTATACCACAGGTTTCAAACGCCCGTCCGGGGCCCTCGACTTTTTTGTATTCTAAGAAATTATCATGGTGTTCAGCCGCCCCTTCCACTATCGGCATCTCTCCCCGGCCGTCAAGTTCCTTTTGACGGCCAACATCGCGGTCTCTGTCCTCCAAGGGGCTTTTTCCCTGGCGGGGGACCTGTCGCTGATCCGTCTCTTCGGGCTGACGCCCGAGACCGTCTTCAATAAATACTGGCTTTGGCAACCCGTCACGTACATGTTCCTCCACGGAGGGCTTCTTCACCTCCTTTTCAACCTGTTCATGTTGTGGACGTTGGGCGAGGAAATTGAAAATCGTTGGGGAACACGCGCTTTTTTGGGGTATTACCTCCTCTGCGGGTTGGGCGCTGCCGGGTTCAATTTACTGCTCGATCCCCGTTCGTCCCTCCCGGTCATCGGCGCCTCGGGGGCGATTTACGGGCTGCTGGTGGCTTTCGCCATGATGTTCCCCATGTCGGTTTTTTATATTTACTTCCTCATCCCCATGCGGGCCTGGCAGGCGATCATTCTCTTCGCCGGATTGGAATTCCTAATCGGTTTTTCCGGTTCGCACTCCCGGATGGCGAACTTCGCCCACCTGGGCGGCATGGCGACGGGGTTCCTCTATTTGAAGAGCCGAACTTTCCGATACGACATGAAACGGTGGCGCGGCCGGCTGGGGGATTGGGCGGACACGCGGGCCGAGCGGAAGCGCGGCGTGGCCTTTCACGAATTGGGCCAGGAAGTGGACCGGATTTTGGAAAAGATTTCCAAGGAGGGCATCAACAGCTTGACCCGTGAAGAACAGAATTTGATGGAGCGATATTCGCGGATGAAAACGAAGAGATGAGAATCCTTTCCCGAAGCGGGGAAGGGTTTTTTATTTTGTGTTGAACGCGCCCAAATCAGTGCCGGCGTTCCTGTCCTTCTCGACCGGCGGGGAAGCCGGGGCGAAGACGCGCGGCTTTTTGCGGGACTTGGGCTGGGTGGCCGTTGGGTACGGCCTTTCCCGGCTGTTGACCCTGGCCGTCGGCGTTTTGGCCGGCCGCTGGCTGGGCCCTTCAGAATACGGTGTGTTGAACCTCGGTCTGGCCGCGGGGTCCTTCCTTCAGCCTTTGGTGAGTTGGGGGATCCCCATGGCTCTCGTCCGGTACGCTTCGGCTTCCCCGGAAAAACGCAACGCCTATTTCGCCACCGGCGGGCGGCTCTTCCTCGCCCTGGCCGCGACCGGCACGGCGATGCTTTTTCTTGTTCGACGGACCTTGGCCGGAGCGGCGGGCCTCGCCCCGGAATTGGTTTGGGGTGGAGTGCTCTACGTTCTGGGATACAGTGTCTTCTTCTTTATGACGTCTTTGCCCCAGGCGGAGGGCCGCTTTCGCCTTCGGGCCGGAAGCGAAATCGTTTTCGCCGTTCTCTACGCCGCCGCTTTCCTGATTCTCTACCGGGTCATCGGGCCCGACCATCGCGCGCCCCTTTTCGCCATCGGCATCGGATACGCCGCGGCGGGCTTGGTCCTTCTGCCCGTCTACGGCCGACGGCTGGCCGGCCCGGTGGAAGGCCCGCTGGCGGGACCAATGCTTTCCTACGGGGTCCTGTGGATGTTGGATCTGACTTGCATTTCGATTCAGGCGTTTTTCCTGCGCTTCGTCGTTCACCGATGGATGAGCGCCGGCGATGTGGGCGTCATCAGCGTGTACACCCTGGCTTCTCTCACGGTGGCGTTCAACCTGGGGGGCGTGTTTCAAACGGTTTTTGTTCCGGCGGCCTCCGCCCACCGGGATCGGGAGGCCCTGTGGGATCGACTCCTGACCGCGTTCCGGAGAGGTTTCCTTCCGCTCGGGGTCTTGTTCATGCTGGCTCAGCGAGCGGCTCTCTGGCTGGTCGGGGAGGCGTACCCCTTGCGGTGGGACGTGGCGTTTTTAATGGCGGTGGCGGCGGCGTTGTGTTTCTATCAACTCGCCTTGGGGTGGCTGGTGTCCTCAAGCGGGGTGGCCGGGTACCGTCGGACGGTGATCGTGCGGGTGGCGTCAAGCGTCCTGGCGGTCGGACTGGCGCTCGGTCTCGTCCCCCGCTGGGGTTTGGCCGGCGCCGCCTGGAGCTACGCGCTGGCCTATCTGGCCAATTTCCTGTTGCTGTTGCCCGCCCGGAAAACTTTGGCGAGTTAACCCCGACGCACGATGCCGCCCGTCGGACCTGTTTAGAGGAGCGGGGAGAGGACCCGGCAAAGCCCCTCGCCGAAATCTCTCAAGAGGGACGCGTCGGCCCGGGTGCGCGGGAGGACTTCCACCGATCGTTCCAGCGTCCGATCGAATTCCCGCACCAACTGGCCGGTGACTTCGCCGTCGTACAACAGCAGACTCAACTCGAAGTTAATCCGAAAGCTGCGGGTGTCCATGTTGGCCGAGCCCACCAAGGCCAGGCCCCCGTCCACCGTCACGACCTTCGAGTGCAGGAACGCCTCCCCGAACTCGTAAATTCGCGCGCTGCATTCCAAAAACATAGAGGAGGACGCCGACAAAAGGCAGGAGCGAGAAACCCAGAACCCAGGCGAGGGTGACGGCGGGTTCCCGCTTCCGGGTGATCACCAGGGCGGACATGAAGACGATCAGGACGATGTTCAGTCCGGAAAGGATCAGCCACCAGGGGTGCACGCTCACAGGAGGGGCGGACGGGTGCGACCGGTTGCGATCAGCCGGGAGATCACCCGCGCTTCGCGGGAGGACACCCAGGGGGTCTTGTTCGTCGGCCGGTGGCGGCGGGGGCTCGGCAGGACGGCCGCCAAGGCGACCGCTTCCTCCCAGGTGAGTTCGGCGGCGGGTTTGCCGAAATAGGCGCGCGCGGCGGCTTCGGCGCCGAAGATCCCGTCGCCCCATTCCGCGATGTTGAGGTAGATTTCCAAAATGCGGCGTTTGCTCAAACGTTGTTCCAGCCGTTGGGCGATGAGCATTTCCCGGAGTTTGCGCGTGTAGGTTTTTCGGGGGGACAAATACAAATTGCGGGCCACTTGTTGGGTGAGGGTGCTGGCGCCGCGGTCCTTGCGGCCGGTGCGGACACTCTGTAGGAAAGCTTTCCAGGCCAAGCCCCACGCGATCCCCTTGTGACGGGCGAAGGTGCTGTCCTCGGCGGCGATGACGGCGTTGGCGAGGCGGGGGGAGATGCGGTCCAGCGGCGTCCACGACCAGCGGGTGCGGAAGGGCCGCCCCTTGGCCCGGCTCTCGGCCCGCCGGATTTCGATCAAAGCGGTGGTGGCGGGGTTTTCGGTCCTGAGCGCGCTGAGGGATGGGACCGGGCGTGGCGAAGCGCCGATCCAGGCCACGGTCAAGCCCAGGGCGGCGGTCAACACGCCGAGGCGTTTTTTACTTGAAATTCCTCCGTCGAATCCGTTCACGCAGGCAATTTATCATAATCTTCAAACGTCGTCAGTCCGCCGCCCGTCCTGTCGCCGCCCGTCCTTTCGAAAGCCGCCGGACTTTGCTATGGTCAATATTTCCGATGGCCGGAGTACGCCGCGTTGGATCCTCGCGGCGCGGCCGTTGAGGGCCATGTCGCACGGGGTCGCTCGCAGTGCTCGCGACACCTGGGGCGGCGGAGCCGCTGATGCGGAGGTCCGTCTCTGATGGTCAAAACGCTGGTGGAAAGCGGTTTCATCGCCGAGGATTTTATTTTAAGGAGACGCGCCTTGCCCAACCCCCCATTTCCCTACCGCACCCCCTACGGCCATTTCGCCGAGGACGGCGCCAGCTTCATCGTGACGCGCCCGGACACCCCACGCCCCTGGATCAACGTCGTGTCCAACGGCACCTACGGCGTGGCCCTGTCCCAGTCGGGCGCGGGCTACAGCTGGCTCCACCACGCCCAATTGAACCGCATCACACGCTGGAACCAGGACTTGGTCCGTGACGTGGAAGGCCGCTTCCTCTACATTCGGGACGACAAGTCGGGAAAATTTTGGTCCGTGGGCTGGCAGCCCGTGCGCCGGAAGCCGGATCAATATGAGGTCATTCACGGGGTGGGGTATTCCATCATCACCTCTAAAGTCGATGGCATCCAGGCTCAGTGGCTGATTTTCGTCCCCAAGGAGGAACCCCTCGAAGTTTGGCGCCTGCGGTTGAAGAACATGTCCAAAATCCCCCGGTCGTTGAGCCTCTGGACGTATTTGGAATGGGACCTGGGCGAACCTCCCGATGGGAACCGGGAGTTTCATCGCGCGTTCGTCGAAACGGCGTTTCAGGACAACAAGAAAATCATCTTGGCCAACAAGCGCTTCTCGCCCCTTAAAAACGCCCAAGGCCAGCCGGGAAACCGGACCTGGGACCACGTCGCCTGGCACGCGGTCAATGTCCCGACGCGGGACGCTTCGGGGGACAAACAGGCGTTCCTGGGCAATTACGGCTCGCCGGAATCGCCCGCGGCGTTGCGGGAGGGCCGGTACGTGGGCCGCACGACGCACAAATGGGACGACGGGATCGCAAGTCTTTGCGTCCCCGTGGAGCTTAAAGCGGGCGAGGAACGAAGCCTGCTGTTCACCACCGGGGCGGCGGAGACTCAATCGCAAGCCCTCGCCGCGGCGCGCAAGTTCATGGATTTCACACATGTGGACCTGGCGTGGGGCCGCACGGAGGAGTTCTGGGACAAATACATGTCCGCGTTCCCCGTGGAAACGCCCGACAAGGCTTTCGATCTCCTGACCAATACCTGGCTTAAGTATCAGGCGCTCTCGAGCCGGTTGTGGGGGCGCACCGCCTTCTACCAGACGGGCGGGGCCTTCGGTTTTCGCGACCAACTGCAGGACAGCCAGGTGTTCTTGCCCCTGGACCCGGAGGGAACGCGGAAGCAAATCCACCTTCACGCCGCGCACCAGTTCGAGGATGGGACGGTTTACCGTTGGTGGCATCCGTTGTCGGAGGAGGGGCTCCCGTCGCGCCATTCCGATGACCTTCTTTGGCTGCCCTTCGTCATGGTGAGTTACCTCAAGGAAACCGGCCAGTGGCCGCTCCTGGGGGAGAAGGCGCCCTTCGCCCCCCGTCCCGGCGAAAAGAAAGCCGCCGCCGACACGCTGTTCGACCACGCGGTGCGCGCCATCGAAAATTCGCTCACGCGTTTGTCGCCGCGCGGGTTGCCATTGATCGGCGAGTCCGACGGGAACGACGGCCTTTCGGCCGCCCCATTCCACGAACTGGGACGGCCCCTAGCGGCGGCCGCCGGCCGCGACGGGCGGGGGGAAAGCGTGTGGATGGGTCATTTCCTCCACGGGATCCTCCGGGACTGGGGGGAAGTCATTGACCGTGGCATCGCCGCCAAGGCCCTGCCCGTGAGGGAGAAATCCCGCGCGGTCCGCTACCGTAAGGCTGCGGAGAAACTCAAAACGGCCATCAACAAGCACGGGTGGGACGGCGAATGGTATTTGGGCGCGACCACCGATGACGGAACGCCCCTGGGGTCCAAAAAATCGAAAGAGGGTAAAATCTTTCTCAACAGCCAAACCTGGGCTGTCTTGGCCGGAACGGTGGACTCGGAGGAGCGCAAAAGGACGATGCTCCGGTCGGTGGAGAAATTCCTCTACGGACCCCACGGACCGCTGGCGCTGGCGCCGCCCTACACGGTCCCGGACGAGAAGGTCGGCGCCCTCACGCGGTATTCTCCCGCCACCCGGGAAAACGGCGGCGTTGATTTTCACGCGGCGGTATGGGCGCTTCAGATGGAATGCCAGTTGGGCCGCGCCGCGAAGGCCTGGGAGCTCTACCAAAAAATGTGCCCGCCGCTGCGCGGCGCCGCGGATCCCGAACTCTATCGCGCCGAGCCCTACGTCGTGCCCGGCAACGTGGACGGCCCCGGTTCCGCCGCGCCCGGCCGTGCCGGCGGAACGTGGTACACGGGTTCCGCGGCCTGGCTCTTCCGGATTTCAACGGAGGGGTTCCTGGGAATCCGGCCCGACTGGGACGGCCTGCGGATCCGCCCCTGCCTCCCGCCGGCTTGGAACCACGCGAAGGCCGTGCGCCGTTTTCGCGGAGCTGTCTACCGCATCGCGTTCGAGCGCGCCCCCGCCCTTCCCGCCGGGAGCCACCGCGTCTCCCTGAACGGACGCTCGTTGACGGGCGATCTGCTGCCCTTGTCGGACCTGAAAACCAACGAGGTTCTGGTCACCGTCGGCCCGGCCCGGTGAGCTTCCGGGCTCTCCCGTTTCCATGATCGTGTCCGCGCCCGCGTTGACGGGAGGGGGAACGCCGGCCCCCGCGAGCCGTGCGGCGGATGTTTACGGCGAAGTGTTGGGCGTGACGCGGGATATCTACAAACGCATCGCGCCCCAGGCGGCCGCCGCTAGGGGCCGCATCAGCGCCTCTGGCGCCCCCGGTGTCGCGAGCTCTGCGAGCGACCGTCCCAGTCCGTCGGATGGGGCGGCCGTAGCGGGCCCTCCGCCCGAAGAGTCCGAGCCCCCGTCGGCCGGATCCCTCCCCTTGCCGCGCGAGGCCGTGGCCAAAATCACCGCGCTCCTGCGCGCGGGCGACCAGGAGATCCTCGCCCTCGCCGACCGTTCCGCCTCCGATCATTTTCTCTTCGGCCACGTGGCCAACGTCGCCATTTTCAGCCTTCGGCTGGGAATGGCGGTGGAGATCCCCGCCGACGACTTGGAGACCCTCGGTCTGTGCGCATTTCTCCACGACATCGGATTGGCCGATCAAATGGAACTGGCCGCCCGGCCGGCCAGATTCACCGAGGAGGAGGCCCGGGCGATCCGCGTCCACGCCGAGGAAGGAAAGAAGCGGCTGGACTTCTTTTCCGGGTGGACGACGGACCTCAAGGCGACCGTGGCCCAGGTGATCGGGGAGACCCACGCGCGGAGCCGAGGCGGGGGGGAGGCCGGCTCGGGGTCTTCCGAAGACATTCATCCCTTCGCCAAAATCATCGGGCTGACGGAAGTCTACGAAGCCCTCACCCACATGCGCCCCTGGCGCCCCCGGACGGTGCCTCACGACGTCCTGCGCTCCTTCGTCGAAGAAAATGCGGCCGAATTCGATCCCGGCTTGATCCGTTCCCTGGTCGAGACCCTGTCCCTCTACCCGCCGGGGTCCTTTGTCCGGCTGTCCACCGGGGACGTCGGCCGGGTCTTGACCGCCAACGCCGGCCTGCCTCTGCGCCCCCGGGTGTGGTTGATGATCGATCCCCAGGGGCGGCGGGTGGAGGGGAATGTGGTGCTCAATCTCGCCGTCAAGCCCGCGGTTTTCATCACCGACGCCGTTGATGAAACCAAGATCAGAACGGCCGACCCCCGCCTCGCCCTCGCCCTCCGCGCCCAGCGCTGGTGGGTGCGGGGTTTGTAACCTCCGCTCCTTGGCGGCGCTGCAAGTCATCGGCGTCACCAAACATTTTTCCTCCCCAGGCGGGAGGAAGACCGTCCTGCGCGACGTTTCCCTTCATGTCCCGTCGGGCGGTTTGGTGTGCCTGCTCGGCCCCAACGGTTCCGGCAAGACCACGCTCTTAAAAACCATCGCCACCCTGCTCCTGCCGGACAGCGGCCGCGTGTTGGTGGATGGGTTCGACGCGCATCGCGGTTCGGAGCGGGCCAAACGGGCCGTGGGCTTCGCCTCCACCGAGGACCAATCCTTTTACGGCCGCCTTTCCGCGCGGATGAATCTGTGGTTCTACGGCCAGATGCACGGCCTCGCCACATCGGTTTTTGAGGAGCGGCTCCGGGATCTCTCCCGGCTTCTCGACCTGGGGCCGAGCTTGGACCGGCCGTTTCGCGAGCTTTCCAGCGGACAGAAGCAGCGGTTCCTGCTCGCCCGGGCGGACCTTCACGATCCGGGGCTTCTCATTCTGGACGAACCGCACCAAAACCTCGATCCGCGGTTCTCCTCGCGCCTCCGTGAGGTGATCCGCGGGGAATGGTGCGGCCGGCGGAAGAAAACCGTTTTGGTCTCCACCCATCACTTAGAGGACGCCCGGAAAATTTCCGATCGGTGGGTGGTTTTAGCCGAGGGACGCGTGGAGTTCGAAGGGTCCATCGCCGCGGCCCTCGCCAAAAATCCTTCCTTCAATCTCGAGGAGTTTTTTCATCGCCTGACGGAAGGCGGGGAACCCCGGCGCGGGGACAAATCGTGAAGACTCTTAAAACCCTTTGGGCTTTTCTGCGGCGGGACGCCTCCATCCACGTTTCCTACAAACTGGGTTTTGCCATGGATTTGGCCGGCGTTTTCTTCAGCGCGGCCACGTACTATTTCATCGCCAAGCTGTTCGGCGCGGCGGCCGCGCCGTTCCTTTCGAAATACGGCGGGGATTATTTTTCCTTCGTCTTGGTCGGCATCGCCTTCGCCGCTTACCAGAGCGTAGGGTTGAACTCCTTTTCCCAATCGCTTCGCCAGGAACAGTTCTTGAACACCCTCGAGCCGCTGCTGATGACGCCCGTCAGCGCCCCCCGGTTTCTGCTGGGCTCGGCCCTTTGGGATTTTCTTTACGCCACGCTTCGCGTTGCCGTCTATTTGGCGTTGGGCGCGACTTTTTTTGGACTGGATTTGGGGAAGGCCAATGTGGGGCCGGCGTTGGTCTTGCTTTTCTTGACGTTGGCGGCGTTCATGGCCCTCGGCATATTCGCGGCGGCGTTCATTATGACGTTCAAGCGCGGCAACCCCGTCACTTGGTTTATGGAAGCGACCAGCACCCTTTTGGGCGGCGTCTTTTTTCCTCTCGAAGCCCTGCCCGGGGGATTGCGGAAGGTCGCTCTTTTCCTCCCCATCACGCACGCCCTGGAAGGGTTGAGGAAAACGCTCCTCGTGGGGGCGGGTTGGCGCGACGTCGCCACGCAAATGGGGGCGTTGGCCCTCTTCATCGCCGTGATGGCGCCCCTCGGCGTGTTCACCTTCGGGGCCGCGCTCCGCCGCGCCCGCGCCGAAGGCACCCTGAGCCATTATTAAGTGCGTTCCACCCTTGTTTACGATGGAGATTGCTCCTTTTGCCGGCGCCTCGCTGCCCGGTTGAAACGCGGGATGTCCGGCGGCGGCGCTGTCGTCCCCGCCGCTGAGGCTCTCCGGGTCCGCCCGGACTTATCTACGCTGACGCGGCGCGCGGTGGTTTACCTCGACTTCGAGGGCGTCGTTCAGTCGGGCGCGGCGGCGGTTTATTGCTTCCGGGCCGAATCCGGCGGGAGTTCTTGGGCGTGGTCGCTTTACAGAAAGAATGCTTTCTTCCGCGGCGTGAGCGAGACCGGGTACCGCTGTGTCGCCTTTTGCCGCCCCGCGCTGTCGCGGCTGGCCGATCTCCTCTTCGGCCCTCCCGTTCTTTGAAGACTCCCGGAGGTTGGCCGGTGGTGGTCCTCGCCGGGCCAACCGGGTCCGGAAAAACAGATGTCGCGGTCGCCCTGGCGCGGCGGTTGGGGGCGGAGGTGATTTCCGCCGATTCACGCCAAATCTACCGCGGGCTCTCCATCGGCACGGCAAAACCACCGGGCGACTGGACCGAAGGCCCGGAAGGGCGCCGGTACAGGGTTGACGGCATTACGCACCACCTTGTGGATTTCCTTTCGCCGACAGAACCCTATACCGCCGGGCGCTTCGCCCGCGACGCCGAAGCCGTATTGACGGATTTGGCAGCCCGGGGCCGGCCGGCCGTGGTGGCGGGGGGGACCGGGCTCTACCTGCGCGCACTCACCCGCGGTTTGGCCCCCCTTCCCGAGCGGGACCCGGAATTTCGGCGGGAGATGGAGGGGTTGGCCGATGAAAAAGGCCGGGGTCACTTGCACGAGCGCCTCGCCCGGGTCGATGCCGAAGCGGCCCACGCCATTCCCCCCAACAATCTCCAGCGGGTGATCCGCGCCCTGGAGGTCCACCATTTAACGGGAAAACCGATTTCCGAGCGGCACCGATCCTCCGCGCGGCCGTCGGCATGGGGTTTTAGATGGTTCGGCCTCCGGTGGACGCCGGAAGTCCTGGAAGACCGGCTTCGCGATCGTTGTCGGGTCCTGGCCGGGGGGGTGTTGGAGGAATCACGTGCCCTTCGGGAACAAGGGGTTTCCTCGGACGCGCCGGCCTTCCAGGCCCTGGGTTATCGAGAGGCCCTGGAGGTTCTCGCGGGTCGGCGGCCCCGCGCGGTCTTTGAGGACGATTTTTTCCGCGCCACCCGGGCCTACGTGAAGCGGCAAGGCACTTGGTTTCGGGCCGAAAAAAATCTCAGGTGGGTCGATATCCATTCCCCATTCGATCCCCGCCGGACAGCCTCGGAAATCCTGAGGACCCTTGAGAAACAACGACTTCACGGAAGTTCACAGAACCGCTAGAATACGCCCCTTATGGAACGCGCGGTGCTCGTCGGACTTCGAATCAAGGGCAAGGACAACTGCGCCCGGGACTCGTCTTTGGAAGAGCTGAAGCGATTGCTGGAAACCGCAGGCGGGCGGGCCGAACGCGTCGTGGTTCAGGAACGTTCATCCCGGGACGCGGCGACGCTTTTGGGCAAGGGAAAAGTGGAGGAAATCGCCCGGCTGGTGAAACAGGAGGGTCTGAATCTCGTGGTGGTGAACGAAGACCTGTCGCCCAGCCAAATGCAGAATTGGCAGGAGCTCGTTCCGGTCAAAATCATCGACCGCACGCGGCTGATCCTGGACATTTTCGCCCGGCGGGCGCGCACGCGGGAAGGCAAGTTGCAGGTCGAATTGGCGCAGCTCACGTATCTTCTCCCCCGGGTGACGGAAAAATACGGGCGCTTTGAACAACAAATAGGCGGCATCGGCACGCGGGGCCCCGGCGAGCGCAAGCTGGAGATTTCCCAGCGCCGTTTTCGCGACCGGATCACCCGGCTGAAGCGGGAGATGGAGGGGGTTCGCCGTCAGCGGTCGCTGCACCGGGAAAACCGGGGGCGCTTTCCCCTGCCGTTGGTGGCGCTGGTCGGCTACACGAACGCGGGGAAGTCCACGCTTTTAAACACTCTTCGCGCGAAAGCCGCGCCGGCGGTTTACGCCGACGACAAACTGTTCGCGACCCTGGACCCGACCACCCGCCGCGCGCGCCTTCCCGGCGGGCGGACCGCCCTCTTCACGGATACGGTGGGCTTCATCCAGCATTTGCCGACACACCTGGTGACGGCGTTCCGCGCCACACTGGAGGAAGTCCAAGACGCCGATCAGTTGGTCCACGTGATTGACGCGTCGAACCCGGAATGGCCCGCCCAACGGAACGTGGTGAAAGAGGTGTTGAAAAACCTTGGGGCCGAACGCCTCCCGGTCCTGGAATTCTTCAATAAATTCGACCGCCTGGGGGAATCGGAGCGGGGTCCTTTCCGTCGGGAGGGGCGTTTGACGGCGAGCGCCCAAACCGGCGAAGGGATTTCGGCCTTTCTTGAAGCCGTGGAAAAAACGCTGGACGCCGGGCTGACCGAGCGGGAATTCGTCGTGCCCTACGCGCGGCGCCGCGTGTTCCCCCTCCTGCATGAACACGGCCGCCTGTTGAGCCAAATCCCCGTGGAGGGGGGGACGCGCGTGCGGGTGAAGATCGACGACCAAAATTGGGGCGCGCTGCGGAAGGAGCTTGGAGAATTGCCATGAACAGGCCAATGACCTGGGCGAACCGGATCACGATTTTTCGGCTGTTGCTGACGCCCCTGCTGGTGATTTTGCTTTTGCGGGGCGAGCGGTTGTTGCCGCTGTACATTTTCCTTCTGGCCGCGTTGTCGGACATTTTGGACGGCGCCGTCGCCCGCTGGCGGGGGGAACAGACCGTTCTCGGCAAATTCCTGGATCCCATCGCGGACAAACTCCTCCTCTCCTCCTCCTTTCTGGTGTTGGCCCACCTGGGCCGTTTTCCCATGTGGGTGTTCATCGTCGTCTTTTCCCGGGACCTCCTCATCCTGCTGGGATGGAACGTGGTGTATATCCTGACGCGCCATTTTGCCGTCCACCCCCGCGCGCTCGGGAAGGCGACCACGTTTTTGCAGATGGGCACGGTGATGGCGGCGCTGGCGTTTCCCGGGCAGACCTGGCCGCTCTCGCTGCAGTGGCCGGTGGTGATCGTGACGGTTTTGTCCACGGCGGATTACGTGTGGATCGGCTCGAAAAAACTGGGGGAACTCGGGTAATGACTTTTGCCGAGACACCCACGGTGGTCATCGTCGGGCGGCCCAATGTCGGCAAGTCCACGCTGTTCAACCGGCTCTGCCAGCGCCGGCGCGCGCTGACGTCGCCCATTGCGGGAACGACGCGGGATTGGATCGAGGGATTTTGCCATTGGAACGGGCGTGTTTTTCGCTTGGTGGACACCGGGGGATACGCGCCGGGAAACGACGACGTTTTGTCCTCCGTTCGCGCGCAGGTGGAAGGCTGGATCCGCGGCGCGGAGGTGGTGGTGTGGGTGACCGACGCGGGCGAGGGGTTGACGGCCGCGGACCAGGACTTCGCCCGTCTTTTGAGGCCGCAGTCCAAGCGGGTCATCCTGGCCATGAACAAGGCCGACGACGCCCGGCGGGATTTTACCGTCGGTGACTTCGCCAGCTTGGGGTTCCCCACCGTGATTCCGCTTTCGGCGGGGCACGGGAGGCGGGTCAACGCCCTGTTGGAGGCGTTGGAGGAGAAAATGCCGGGTCCGGGCGGCCCGGCGGCGAACGATGCGGATGAAATCCGGGTGGCGATCATCGGCCGGCCGAACGTGGGAAAATCCTCCCTGGTGAACCGGATCCTGGGGGAGGAGCGCATGATCGTCTCCGACGTCCCGGGAACCACCCGGGACACGGTGGACACCCGGGTGGGATGGGACGGGCGGCGTTTCGTGTTCGTGGATACGGCGGGTTTACGGGCAAAAAAATCCAAAGCCGATGACTTGGAGGGATTGACGCGTTTGATGACCGAGCGGGCGTTGGAACGGAGCGAAGTGGGACTCCTCTTGGTGGACGCCGTTGCCGGGATCACGGAGGGGGACGTGGCGGTGGGCCGCCTGATTGACGAGCACCGCCGGGCGTCCGTGGTGGGCATCAACAAATGGGACCTGGTGGAAGACCCGACCTCGCTGGCCCAGCGGTTTCGATCCCGGGCGGAAGAAGGGATGCCGTTTTTGGCCTACAGCCCGCCGGTGTTCCTGTCGGCTAAAACGGGGCACAACCTTCCGGGGCTTTTTGGCGCCCTCAATGAGGCGCACCAGTCCTTTTCCCGCCGATTCGACAACGAGGAACTGACGGCTTTTTTCTGGCGCGCCGTGCAGGACCGGCCCTACACCCACAACGGGAGAAAACTTGTTTTCCACGGCGCGTCCCAGGCGCCCGGCGCTCCCCCCACCTTCGTGCTGCGGACGAGCCTCGATCCCGACGATGTCCATTTTTCCTACGAACGCCACCTGATCCGCGCGTTTCGGGAAGCGCACGGAATGTCCGGCGCGCCCATCGTCCTGGCCTTCAAACGCGGCCGCCGCGGCCGGGGGGCATAGTTTTCCCGTGAATGAGGCTCCGTTTTTTTGGATCGGGGGCGGCTACCTGGCGGGCTCGATCCCCACTGGGTATCTCCTGGGGCGGTGGTTGAAAGGCGTGGACATCCGCCGCGCGGGGTCGGGGAACGTCGGGGCCACCAACGTGTTTCGAACCGTCGGCACGGCCGCCGGCTTTGCCACTCTCGCCATCGACATGGCGAAGGGGTTTCTCCCGGTGGCGGTGATGAATCAGGCGGGGGTCACGCACCCGTGGCCCCTGGCCGCCGGCGTCGCGGCGGTGATCGGGCACACCGCCTCTCCCTGGGTGGCGTTCAAGGGCGGCAAAGGGGTGGCCACGTCGGCCGGAATTTTTCTGGCGCTTCTTCCCGGGCCGATGGTTTACGCGCTGGCGGCCTTCGTCGCGGGTTTCGGAATTTCGCGCCGCGTTTCCGTGGGTTCCCTGTCGGGAGCCGTGGTCCTCCCCGCCGCGGCGTGGGCCGACGGGAGCCCGGCGCCGCTCCTTGTTCTGTCGGCCGTTGTGGGCGTCTTCGTCATCGTGAAGCACGGGCCGAACATCCGGCGCTTGTGGCGGGGAGAGGAACCGCCGGTGCGGATATTCCCGGCGAGAAAGGAATGAAATCATGACCGAGCGTGTCGTTGTTTTGGGCGGAGGCAGCTGGGGGGCCACGTTGGCCGACCGTTTGGCGCGGAACGGCCACAACGTGGCCGTCTGGGAGTTCAACCGGGAGCGGGCGGAGGCCCTTCAAAAAACGCGCCGGCTGTCCTTTATGCCCCAACTTGTTCTCGAGAGCGCCGTGAAAGTCACCAACGATCTCGGCGAGGCCCTGCGCGACCGTCCCACGGTGGTCAGCGCCGTTCCCTCCGAGCACGTGCGCTCCACGTTCCGCGCGGTGCGCAAGAAGGGGGGGCTGGCCGAAAGGGCCTGGGTGGTCAGCGTCACCAAGGGGATCGAGAACAACTCGCTCAAACGAATGACCGAGGTCATCGTGGACGAGGCGCCCGGGCTGGCCGGGCGTGTGGCGGTTCTGGCCGGCCCGTCCCATGCCGAGGAGGTCGCGCGCAACTTGCCGACGGCCGTGGTGGTGGCGGGGCCGGAACCCTTCCGCGAGCGGGTCGTGGGGTTGTTCAACGCGGAGCGCCTCCGCGTCTACACCAGCACGGATTTCGTCGGCGTGGAATTGGGCGGGGCGCTCAAAAATGTTTTTGCGATCGGGTGCGGCATTTCGGACGGGCTGGGCATGGGTGACAACACCAAGGCGGCCTTGATGACCCGGGGATTGAACGAACTGGCGCGCCTGGGGGTGGCCGCCGGCGCGGAGGTGATGACGTTCTTCGGGCTGGCGGGGCTGGGGGATTTGATCGTCACCTGCACCTCCCAACATTCCCGCAACAGGCTTTTCGGCGAAAAGATCGGCCAGGGCAGATCCGTGGCCCAGGCGCTCTCGGAAATGACCATGGTGGCTGAGGGTTTCCCAACGGCGAAAAGCGCCAAGCAATTGGCCGACCGGCACGGGTTGGACCTGCCCATCATCGCCGCTCTTTACGGCTGTCTCTACGAGGGCAAGACCGCGCGGGAGGCCGCGCGGGACCTCCTCCGAAGACCGCCCGTTGAGGAGATGCAACATCTCGAGGCATTCATCAAATCCCGATCGGAGGTTGTTCCATGAACAAAGCCCATCTGGCGGCCGTGGCCGCCGAAGTCGTCGGCACTCAACAGGAAGCCAAAGCCGCCGTCACGCGAATTTTTGAGGCCATGCGGAAGGCGCTGCGGGAAGGCGACAAAGTGGTCGTCCAGGGGTTCGGGAGCTTTCACGTGGTGATGCGCAAGAGCAAGCCCGCCCGCAACCCCCGCACCGGAGAGCCCGTCATGATCCCGCCCCGCCGGCGCGTCAAGTTCAAAATGGGAAAGGATCTGTTGTAGAGAGCACCCGGGACGCCGAACGGGGCGACGCCGTTCTCCCGACGGCGGCGCATTGATTAACGTTCGGTCATTTGGTTTAATCTCTCTTTAATGCATCTCCACATCCCGCCGGAAAAAGAGTTTTTTACCATCGGCGAAGTCACCCGCCTCACTTCTGTTAAGCCCCACGTTCTGCGCTATTGGGAGCGGGCGTTCGGCTTGGTGCGTCCAGCGCGTCGTGGTTCAGGCCATCGGCGATTCAGCCGGCACGACGTGGAAACCATCTGGCGCATCCGTGAGTTGGTCCAGGATCGTCGAATGACCCTGGAGGGCGCCAAAAAGGAGCTTCGGACCCAGTCCCGGCGCGGCGCCACGCAAATCCCGCTGGCCTTCCGGGAGTCCGCCGCCGCCGTCGAAGTCCTGCGCGACGTCAAGCGCGAAATGACCGACCTCCTCGCGGTCTTGAAGAAGAACCTCGGGACAACGTCTTAGTCGGGTCACCTTTAAAACCAATTTTTCGGGGCGTAGCGTAGTGGGTCCCGTGTGCCGTGAAGGGCACACGTTTGGGACGTCCGGCTTCAGCCGGGCCGGCCCGGAGCCGCGAAGCGGCGGAGGGCGCGCTCTCTTGGGGTGCGAGAGGTCGTGGGGTGCGCGGCCAAAGGGAACGTGCCATGAATGGCGCCTTCGGCGCTTTAGCCTGGCGCGCGCGGGCGCGAGTTCGTGAGCGCCCCGGCCCTGAGCGACCTTCCGCTAAAAAAATGTGAAGCGAGGGGAATCCCCACCGCCCATGAGCCAGAGCAGAGCCAATTTTTCGGGGCGTAGCGTAGTGGTAGCGCACTCGCTTGGGGTGCGAGAGGTCGTGGGTTCAATCCCCACCGCCCCGATATCTGAATTCTTATCCGCTCCGATGGGGGCGGTGGGGATTGAAGGCGAGCCGAGCGCCGCCATGAATGGCGGAAGAAGCGAGGCCGCCGGGCCCCTGGAGGAGCGCCGAAGGCGCGGGGGAAGGGGAATCCCCACCGCCCCGATATTTTTTTGATCTAACCCTTGCCCAATCCAAAACGCGTGCTCTTCTGCTACATCTCCCCCACCAGCGGCCACCGCCGCGCGGCCGAGGCCGTCATGTCCGTGCTTCGCCACGGACGGCCGCCAGTGGAGTGCGAAGGCGTCAACTCCATCAGCTACGCCAATCCCGTTCTGGGAAAGATCGTGTCCCGCGTTTATCTCCAGGTGCTCAAGTTTGCCCCCCAACTCTGGGATTTTCTCTACGACAATCCTCATGTGGAAAAAGCCACCCGGGACATCCGCGAGCTGTTGCGTTTTTTTAACACGGGGCGGATCGTGGAGGTTTTGCGGGAATTCAGGCCCCGCTGCCTGGTGTGCACCCAGGCGGTGCCCATCGGGCTCCTGTCGGCGCTCAAGGAACGGGGCCGCATCAAACTTCCCCTGGTGGGCATCCTCACCGATTTCGGGGTGCACGGCTATTGGATTTCTCCCCACGTGGACCTCTACCTGGTGCCGACCGAGGAAGCCCGCCGGGGGATGGTCCGGGCCGGCGTCGCCGAATCGCGGTTGCGGGTGACCGGGATCCCCGTGGACCCGCATTTCGGCGTTCCCGGCGACCGCCGGGCGGAACGGCTCGCCTTGGGGCTTTCCCCGAACCGTCCCACCGTTCTGGTCATGGGCGGGAGCTACGGGTTGGGACCGGTGGAGGACGTTGTGGCCCTCGTGCGCCGCCTGCCCGCCGCGCCCCAGGTGATCGTCGTGTGCGGAACGAACCGCCGACTGCTGTCCAAAATACACCGCCGTTTTGCCGAGGACCGTCATGTCCGCGCCCTGGGGCAGAGCCGCGCGATCCACCGGCTCATGGACGCCGCCGATCTGTTGATATCGAAACCCGGCGGTCTGACGACCGCGGAATCCCTCGCCAAGGGCGTTCCCCTGGTGATTGTTCAGCCCATTCCGGGCCAGGAAGAGCGAAACGCCCAGGTCCTGCTCCGACACGGCGCCGCCGAGCGCGCGGAGAATCTGGACGATCTTGGCCATCGGGTTCAGCAGCTGTTGATCCATCGTCTGCGGCTGGAGCGGCTGCGCGAAAACGGCCGCTCCTTGGCCCGTCCGCGCGCCGCCCACGACGCCGCGGACGCCATCCTCGAACTTCTCGAGGGACGGCCGACGTCCCGAAATCCGGGGAGCCATTGAACTGGGAGCCGGTCTGGGCCTTCGGGCTGTCCGTGACCAGCGATCTCGTCCGCCGGTTCCCGGAAGGCCCGCGCTATCGCCTGGCGTCGTGGATCGGCCGATGGACCAGCCGGATGTTTCCGGAAAAACGGGTCGCGGTGGAAAACAATCTCGCCGTGATCAACGTCTGGGCCGGCCAAGATTTTAAGTCCGACCGGGTTTTCGGCAATTTCGGCATTACCCTCTCCGATTTCCTCGCGAGGCCAAAAATCGAAATCCGCGTGGAAGGCCGGGAAAAGGCCGAAGCGGCCCGCCGCGCGGATTCCGGCGTCCTTTTCCTGACCTCGCATTTGGGGAACTGGGAGTTGGGGGGGCGCATCCTGGCGGAATGGGGATGGCCGGTGACGGCCGTTTTTCAATCCTACCGATCACCGGCGATGCAAAAATATATTCAAAAAAGGCGGGCGCCCGGCCTGGACTACTTGGCGGTGGGAAAAGGCGCGGCCCGCGGCGTCGCGAGGGTGTTGGGCCGCCGGGAAACCGTGGCCATGCTGGCCGACCGGCCTTTCGGCGAAATGGGGGAGCCGGTCACGCTTTGCGGCCGGCCGGCGCGATTGCCGCGGGGGCCGTTTCTCTTCGCGGCGCGGTCCGGGGCCGCGGTGGTCCCGGGATTCGTTTTGATGGAGGGGCCGGGCCGGTATCGGGCGGTGGTCGAAGACCCCATTTGGCCCACGGGGAAAGGACATTCCGCCGTGCAGATCATGTTGGACAAGATGGCCAAAGTTTTGGAAAAATACATATCACGCTTCGCGGATCAATGGTATTGTTTCGAGCCGGTGTGGGATGAGGCGCCCGCATTTCCTCCGGATCCCGGGGTGTAGCGCAGTTGGTAGCGCGCTTGGTTCGGGACCAAGAGGTCCAGGGTTCAAATCCCTGCACCCCGAGACCCGGAGGAGAGTCGTGAGGAAGGACCCTTCGATCCAACGGCGGCGTTGGCGTTTTGAAGGCCGGGTCCAGGGTGTGGGATTCCGTGCTTTTTGCCGCTCCGAAGCCGTCGAAAGAAACCTCCGAGGATGGGTCCGCAACGAAGCGGGCGGCGCCGTGGTGGTCGAAGCCGAGGGGCCGTCTCTGGCCGTGGCCGATCTCCTGGGAAGGCTTCAAACCGGCCACCCCTGGGCGCGGGTGGATCGCACCGAAGCGTCGGTGCTGGTCCCGGCGAACGATCCCGGGGGACAATTTGAAATCCGTTTTTAGATCTCACCAAGAGGGATAATTCGGAATGAGTGAAAGTCTTGACGCGGTCACCCTTTACTTTCACGGCGTCAAGCGTCTGCAAGATGTTTCCAAAGACGATGTGTCGGCCCTCTGGCGCGCGGCCAAGCACGGCGACAAGAAAGCCAAAAGGCGCGTCGTGGAGATGAACCTCCGGCTCGTGATCCCGATCGCAAAGAAATACTACCGTTCCGGCGTCGACTTCCTGGATTTGATCGAAGAGGGCAATTTGGGCCTCATGCACGCGGTGGACAAATTCGATCCCAAGAGAGGGTTTCGTTTTTCAACGTACTCGGCGTATTGGATCGAGCAGGCCGTCCGGCGGGCTTACGACGAGCAATCCAAAACGATCCGCATCCCGCCCCACGCTCTCGAGGCGCTCCGGAAATGGCTTCGCGAGTGGGACCGCATGCAACTCCAACTGGGCCGCAGTCCGACGTTGCAGGAAATGGGCAAGAAATTGAACCTCTCGGCGCGCCAGATCAAAAGCGTGATCGACGCCCAGGAGGCCGCCAAAAGCGTGGGCAGCCTGGACACGCCGTTGGACGAAGATGAGAGCTTGTTCGTCCGCGACGTCGTGCCGGACCGGGCCGACCGGGGGCCCGACGAGATGTTTTCCGTTCTGCGCATGCGGGGCGATTTGGCCCGCGCGCTGACGCAAATCGGCTCCCGCGAAAGGGGAATTATGGAAATGCGTTTCGGGATGACCGGCCGCGATCCCATGACCCTCGAGGAAGTGGGAAAGAAACTCCACCTGTCCAGGGAGCGGGTCCGCCAGTTGGAAGAGCGCGGCCTCGCGCGCCTCCGGCGTGTCTCCCAGCGCATGGGGCTCGTTTGACCGCGCCGCCCCCTCCGGAGACTTCGGGGCTGGATCTACGGGTTTTCATCCGGGACATTCCCGATTTTCCGAGAGCGGGGGTTGTTTTTAAGGACATTACGCCCCTGTTGGGCCACGGGCCGGCCTTCGTCCAGTCGGTGGAGCGTTTGGCCGAGGTGGGACGGCGCCACCAGGCGAACAAAGTGGTGGCCATTGAATCGCGCGGGTTTATTTTTGGCTCCGCCGTTGCCCAGGCCCTCGGCGTTGGCGTCGTCCCCGTGCGGAAAAAAGGCAAACTGCCTTTTAAAACCCTTGCCGCCGCGTACGTGTTGGAATACGGAACGGACACCCTGGAAATGCACGTGGACGCCCTGGCCCCCGGCGACCGCGTCCTCATTGTGGACGACGTGCTGGCGACGGGCGGAACCGCCCAGGCGGTCATCCGATTGATCAAGGAGGCGCGGGGCCTCGCGGTGGCGTCCGCCTTCGTGATTGAATTGACTTTTCTTAACGGGCGCCATAAGTTGCCGAACATCGACGTGGCGTCCCTGATCCGCTATTGAACTTCGCGGCTTGATTTCAAAACGCGCTTCACGTCCAGGCCCCCGTAGCTCAACTGGATAGAGCGGCTCCGTCCTAAGGAGAAGGCTGGTGGTTCAACTCCGCCCGGGGGCGTGGACGTCAAGTGACCGACGAGGAGAATCTATGACATTGACGCTTCCGACGTTCCGAAATCCCGCCGCGGTCCCCCGGGCCGAGCGGTTCGCCCGTTGGTTCGCCCGCCACGGGGCCCAGGTGGCTTTGGGCGTGGGCATGGCGGCCGTGGCCGGCGCGCTGGGGTTCGCCATCGTTTTGAACCAAGAGAAGCTTCAGGAGCGCGCGGCGGATCAATTGTCCATCGCCCGAAACCGGATTTCCGCGGGCAAGAGCAAGGAGGCCCTGGAGGTCTTGGACTCCGTCTTGGCGGTCAATCGGGTCCGCCCCGCCGCCCTGCAGGCGTATGTGATGAAGGGGGAGCTTTTGCTTTCGGAAAATAAAGCGGCCGAGGCCGACGCTGTTTACCGCGAAGCTCTCGCCCAGACCACCCATCCCTTTTACCGCGCGCTCTTTTTGTCCGGCCAGGCCTCGGCCGCCGTCGTCCTCCAAAAGTGGGAGGAGGCCGAAGCCCTTTTGCGGTCGTTTTTGAGGGATTACCCTGAGCATTTCCTCGTTCCGCGGGCCACGATGGAACTCGGCCGCGTTCAGGTCGTGGAGAAAAAGTGGAAGGAGGCCCAGGCGGCCTTCGAACGCCTGGTTACGCTCTATCCCAAATCCGCCTGGGTCCCCGAGGCCCAGGCCGCGCTGGCCGAAATCAAAACGCGCCGGCCGCCGGAAAAAAATGAGGGCTCTCCTCAGCGCATGTAGCCGCATGTTGCCGCATTGACACCCGGCTTCTCAACCGCTAAAATGTATTTTACGACGCGAGACGAGAAACCGTCGGGCATGGTTTTTTCCGCTCTTTATTTGGGGGGGGCCTTGAGAGTTCGCGTTCACGAAATTCGGGACCAAGGTTCCCTGCACATCAGCGAGGATGTCCCCGCATCGTCTTTGCCTTTGGAAATGCCGGACAATCCGGCCTTGGTTGGGCCCGCCCGGGTCAACTTGCAGGCCCAAGTGGATGGGGACGAGATTTGGGGCGCGGGGTCCGTGGCGGCCCGCGTGTCCCTTTCCTGCGCCCGTTGTTTGGCCCGTTTTGAGGCCGATTTGTCCGCAGTGTTCGACACGCGCATCCCGTCGCGGGAAACGTATTTGGACGTGGACGACGATGTGCGGCAGAGTTTGTTGTTGGCCCTGCCGGCCAAGCCCCTGTGCCGGGCGGACTGCCGAGGGTTGTGCCCTCGTTGCGGGCGGAACCTGAACCAAGGCGCGTGCGGTTGTTCAATTGAGAAAATGGATTCTCCCTTTGTCACGTTGAAAAAACTAATCCCCTGATTGATAAGGAAATTCATCCATGGCCAACCCGAAGAAAAAACACTCCCCCAGCCGGCGCGATTCGCGCCGGTCCGCCAACTTCCGCTTGGTGATGGGCGGCTTGTCCGGTTGCTCGAACTGCGGCGCCGCCCGTCCGCCCCATCGCGTGTGCATGATCTGCGGTTTTTACGGGGACGAATTGGTGGCGGCTCCCAAGACCAAGAAATCCAAGGGCGAAAAGAAATAAGGCCGCAAACCCGTTTTCTCTTGCTTCTCCCCTCGAGAACTCTGTGACCTGTCGGATCGCCCTGGACGCCATGGGGGGGGACCACGGCCTTCCCGTCAACGTCGCGGGGGCATTGTTGGCCCGCCGCGAAACGGACCACGAGATCCTCCTGGTGGGCGACCGCCCCTTGATCGAACAGGAGCTGGCCCGCCACGGGGCGAAGGACGCTTTCCTCATCCATCACGCCCCGACCGTGATCGGCATGCACGAAAAGCCCGCCGACGCCTGCCGGTCCAAAAGAGATTCGTCCATCATGTTGGCGGCGGAGCTTGTGGCCCAGGGCCAGGCCGACGCCTTGATTTCCGCCGGCAATTCCGGCGCCACCATGGCCGCCTCCCTGTGGCGCCTGCGGCGCCTTCCCGGGGTGTCCCGGCCCGCCATCGCCACCCTCATGCCCACCCTGGCGGGGAACGCCATCGTCCTCGACGTGGGGGCGAACGTGGATTGCAAACCCAAGCACCTGGTTCAGTTCGCCGTCATGGGTTCCGTCTACGCCCGCGCCATTTTGAACATCCCCTCGCCCCGGGTCGGGCTCCTCACCATCGGGGAGGAGGAGGGCAAGGGCAATCAACTGACCCTGGAGGCCCACCCCCTGCTGAAGGAAAGCGGGCTGAACTACATCGGCCACGTGGAAGGCCGCGACGTGCCGGCCGGCGGGGCGGACGTTTTCGTCTGCGACGGGTTCGTCGGCAACATCTTGTTGAAGTTCGGCGAGGGCCTGGCCGCCGCGGTCCTGAAACTCATTAAGAACGAAGTGCGAAAGCACCCCCTGGCGGTCTTCGGCAAGTATCTTCTGAAGGGGGCCTTCAAGGAACTTCTCAAAAAAACCGATCCATCGGAATACGGCGGGGCGCCCCTCCTGGGGGTCAACGGGGTGGCCTTGATTTCCCACGGCGGCGCCGACGCCAAAGCCATCAAGAACGCCGTCCGCACCGTGGGCGCCTTCGTCGAGGGAGGCATCAACCGCCAAATTTCCGACCGCCTCCACGGCGCGAGCGCCCACGTCATTCCCCTCACCGTTTCCGCCTGATGACCGGTTTAAAATTCCTCGCGACGGGGGCGGCGCTTCCAGCGCGGGTTCTGACGAACGCCGAACTCTCCCGGATGGTGGACACCAACGACGAATGGATCACGGACCGCACCGGCATCAAGGAACGGCGCATCGCCGCTCCCGACCAAGCCACCTCGGATCTTTCAACACAGGCGGCCAAAATCGCCATCGAGCGGGCGGGTCTCACGCCCGCTGACATCGACTTGATCGTGGTGGCCACCTGCACCCCGGACCATCTTTTCCCGTCCGTCGCCTGCCTCGTGCAGAAGAACCTGGGCTTAAGACGCGGAACGGCTTTCGACGTTTCCGCCGCCTGCTCCGGGTTCCTTTTCGGGTTGGCGACGGTGAAGGGGTTTCTGGAATCGGGCATGGCCCGGAGGGCCCTCTTGATCGGGGCCGACACCCTCACCCGCTTCACCGACTGGACGGACCGGGGCACCTGCGTCCTGTTCGGCGACGGCGCCGGCGCCCTGGTGATGGAGACCGTGGAGGGGCCGAGCCACCTCCTGTCGGTGCATTTGGGCTCCGACGGAACGCCGGGCGACATCCTGACCATCCCCGGCGGCGGGTCCCGCCATCCCCTGGGGACCAACGGCTCCGCAAAGGAATTCCCACCCCACATCAAAATGGAGGGCCGCGAGGTCTTCAAGCACGCCGTGAACCGCATGATCGAGGCGGGCCTCGCGGCGCTGACCCAGGCGGGATTGAAACCCCGCGATTTGAAACTTCTCATCCCCCACCAGGCCAACATGCGGATCATCGACGCCGTGGCCAAACGGGTGGATCTGCCCAATGACCGGGTCTTCCGAAACGTCCAGAAATACGGGAACATGTCCTCCGCGACCACCATCGTCGCCCTGGACGAGGCCGTTTCCACCGGCCAGCTCCAAAGGGGGGATTTGGTGGAATTGATCGCTTTCGGGGCCGGGTTGACCTGGGGGGCGGCGGTGCTCCGGTGGTGACGCGAACCGGAACGCCCGTGTCTCTCTTCACCGAGGATTGCCTGGCGGGCATGCGGGCGCGGCTGGCCGACGGTTCCGTGGACGCGGTCGTCACTTCGCCGCCCTACAACCTGGGTACGGCCTACTCCGCTTACGACGACCGCAAGTCCCCGGCGGACTATCTCGACTGGATGGAACTCGTGGTCCGGGAGATTAAGCGCGTTCTGGCCGACGACGGTTCGGTCTTCCTCAACATCGGCGGCACCGGGAAGAACCCTTGGCTGCCCTTCGACGTCGCTTCCCGGTTCCGGTCCCATTTCGTCCTTCAGAACCAGATCGTTTGGGTGAAATCCATCGTCCTGCCGAAATACACCCTGCGGTCCTATCCCCAAATCTTGGAGGACATGGCTGTCGGCCACTACAAGCCTTTAAGAGGCCGGCGCTTCCTTCATTCGGCGTACGAATTCATTTTTCACTTCACCAAGACTGGAGACGTTTCCGTGGACCGCCTGGCCGTCGGGGTTCCCTACCAGGACAAATCCAACATTGGGCGCTGGGGCGTTGGGCAGGACCGCCGTTGCCGGGGGAACACGTGGTTCATCCCCTACCGTACCATCACCTCCCGCCGGAAAGACCGGCCGCACCCGGCCTCTTTTCCCGTCGAACTGGCTGAAATGTGCCTAAAACTCCACTCCCGGGAGCGGACCCGCCTGGTGCTGGACCCGTTCCTCGGCATCGGCTCCACCGGCGTGGCGTGCCGCCGTTTGGGCTTGCCTTTCGTCGGGTTCGACGTGGACGGCGATTACCTCGCTGAGGCGCGCAAAAGGATCGACCTTGGGTAAAACAGCCCTTCTCTTCCCAGGACAGGGCTCCCAAGCCGTGGGCATGGGCAAGGACCTGCACGACCATTTCCCCGAAGCGCGGGAGGTCATCGACCGCGCCCGGGCGAAGATCGGGACGAAGTACATGGACGTCATGTTCGCGGGCCCCGAGGAAAAACTCCGGGAGACGCGCTTCACCCAGCCGGCCCTTTTCATCGCCTCCCTGGCGGCCCACGCCGTTCTCGTCAAGGCCGGGGTCAAGGCGGACTTCGCCGCCGGGCACAGCCTGGGGGAATATTCGGCGCTGTGCGCGGCCGGGGCCTTTGATTTTGAAACCGGGCTGGAGCTCGTGAAAGCGCGGGGGGAATTCCTTCAGGAAGCGTCCCAATCCATTCCCGGCACCATGGCCGCCTTCATCGGGCTGGAACGCGCCACGGTGGAGGAAATCTGTCAAAAGGCCTCCGCCCAGGGGGTGTGCCAGCCCGTCAATTTCAACTGTCCCGGCCAGATCGTCATCGCCGGGGCCGTGGCCGCGGTGGAGACCGCCGTGGCCCTGGCCCAGGCGGCGGGGGCGACGAAATCCGTCCGGTTGAGCGTGTCCGGACCCTTTCACTCCTCCCTCATGGTCCCGGCCGCGCAAAAAATGAAGGCCGTCCTGGACCGGGCGGCCGTCAAGGACGCCGTGATCCCCGTGGTGATGAACTGCGACGCCCGGCCGGAGCGTTCCGCGGAGGAAATCCGCCGAAAACTGGTCCTCCAGATCGACCACCCGGTGTTGTGGGAAGACAGCCTCAAGGCCCTTTTCGCCGCGGGCGCGGAGACGTTCATCGAAGTGGGCCCCGGCCGGGTGTTGTCCGGGCTCCTGCGGCGCACCGATAAGGCGAAAAAATTTTCTAATATTGAAGACAGGAAGTCGGCCGACGCTCTTTTAGCGGCCGCCGCGAGGGGCCGTCCCGGTTCGTCGGACGGGGCGGCCGCCGTTTCACGTTAAGAGCCTATCCTAAAATGCTGATGCATCTGAACGCGATGAGGGCGCAAACGAAATGGACCATGGCCAGACAGTTCTCCGGGATCTTCTCCCGGCGGATCAATATCGCCGAACCGGTTCATCCAACCGTGGGTGCGTTCCACCACCCACCGACGGGCCTTGAACCCTTTCCCACGCTTGATGGCCCGCGCCTCTTCGCCGCGGGCGCGAATGCGCGGCGTGCAACCAAGCTCCAGCGCCAAGTCCCGGACGTCGTCGAAATCGCAGCCCTTCTCCAGGCACAGCCCTTGCCGGCGCCAAGGCCCCGGTTCAGGCCGCTCCACGGGCGCGCCCGCCGGGGCGGCCTCCGCCGGTTTCACGTCGTGCCGGTTGGCCCCGTCCACCGCGATGCCGATGGGAATCCCAGCTCCCTCACGCGGCAAGCTTCGCTTGACGCCGCCCTTGGCTCCGTCCGTTGGGTTCGGCCCGGTTTTTTTCCCCGCCCAACGGCGCCTTCGTCATCGCCCCATCCCTCGACCGCCATTGGAGCCCCTTCAATTTCTCATATTCCTCGAGCCCCGGCGTCCACAGCTTGCGGAACACGCCTTTCTTACGCCGCTCCTGGAACCGCAGGTGGGCCGTGGAGCTGCTGCAAATCCCCGTCTCGTTCAAAGCGTTCCACCGGCATCCCGCGCGAAGCACGAAAAAAATCCCGTCCAGGGCCCGGCGATTTGGCGCCGGAGGCCGCCCGCCAAGGGACGGATCCCGCTTCTTCCGCTTGGGCAACGGCGGTTCGACCTTTTTCCAAAGAGCTTCCGGAACCCGAAACCACCGAGATTTCGCCTTCTTCATTTCGACCTCCCGTATCCTGGGATTCTCGGCTGCGCTCAGGATACGGAATGATCACGTTTTAGGATAGGCTGTAAATTGGAAAGGAATTCACGCTCATGAGACTCAAGGACCACGTCGCTTTGATCACCGGAGGCGCCCAAGGCATCGGCCGGGCGATCGCCGAGACCTTCGCCAGGGAGGGCGCCAAAATCGCGATCTGCGACGTCAACGAGGCTGCGGCCCAGCAGACGGCCTTGGAAATCAAGCAGAAATTTAACGTGGAGACCCACGCGGCCAAGGTGAACGTCACGGTTTACGACGATTGTGAAAAATGGGTGACGGCCGTTGTGGAGAAGCTCGGAAAAGCCGACATCCTCGTCAACAACGCCGGCATCACCAAGGACAACCTGGTGATGCGCATGTCCGACCAGGAATGGGACGCGGTGATCGCCGTCAATTTGAAGGGTGTGTTCAACTGTACCAAGGCCGTCAACCGTCCCATGTTTAAGCAGCGGTCGGGCCGGATCATCAACATCGCCTCCATCGTGGGTCTGATGGGCAACGCCGGCCAGGTCAACTATTCCGCCACCAAGGGCGGCGTGATCAGTATGACCAAAACCTGCGCCCGGGAATTCTCCTCCCGCAAGGTCCTGGTTAACGCCATCGCGCCGGGGTTCATCCGCACCGCCATGACCGACAAGTTGACCGAGGAACAGAAACAGAAGCTTTCGTCGATGATCCCCCTGGAGCGGTTGGGGGAGGCACAGGACGTGGCCAACGCCGCGCTCTTTTTGGCCTCGGAGGAAAGCGCCTACATCACCGGGCAGGTGATCTCGGTGAACGGCGGGATGTACATGTAATGGGGACCTTATTATTTGTCGAAGGCTTCAGGGAGCTAACGAACACGAGTTTTGATTTGCAAGCGGTGGAAGCTCAACGCGCGCGGGACACGACGCCCCACGCACGTTGGGCGTCAATCGCCAACCTCACCTAAGGGGGAACATGTGGCAGACGACATCGATACAAAAGTGCGTGACATCATCGTGGAACAGTTGGGCGTGGACGCGGCGCAGGTGAAGCCGGAAGCGTCCTTCGTAAACGACCTCGGGGCCGACTCGCTGGACACCGTGGAACTCGTGATGGCGTTGGAAGAGGCCTTTGACATGGAAATTCCCGACGAAGAAGCCGAGAAGATCCAGACCGTCAATCAGGCCGTCAGCTACATCAAAACGCAGAAGAAATAGTTTTTCCCGGGCCCCGAAGGGACGCGCACCCTCTCTTCGGGGCCACGATTTTGGGCCGGGCTCGTCCCGGCCCGTGGAGACCCAAATCATGAACGACAAGAAGCGCGTGGTCATCACCGGCGTGGGGATCGTGAGCCCCATCGGCATCGGCAAGGCTCCCTATTGGGAAAGCCTCAAGGCCGGGAAGCCGGGGTTCGGCCGCATCAGTTTTTTTGACCCGTCCACGTACCCCTGCCAGATCGACGCCGAAGTCCGGGGCTTTCACCCGGAAGATTTCATCGAGAAGAAAAAAATCCGCCGGATGGACCGGTTCACCCATTTCGCCATGGCCGCCGCCCGCCTGGCCGTGGGGGACTCCGGCATCGATTTCACCCGGGAAGACCGGGAGCGGTGCGGGGTGATCGTGGGCTCCGGGATCGGCGGGCTCCCGACCATCGAGGAGGAGCACAAGGTGCTCCTGGAAAAAGGGATGCGCCGGGTGTCGCCCTTTTTGATCCCCATGCTGATCACCAACATCGCCCCCGGCGAGATCGCCATCGAATTCGGCCTGGTGGGGCCGAACTATTCCGTGTCCTCCGCCTGTGCCACCTCCAACCACGCCATCGGCGAGGCCCTGCGTCACCTGCGCTACGGCGACGCCGACGTCATTTTGGCCGGCGGCACCGAGGCCGCCATCACCCCCCTGGGCGTGGCCGGTTTCTGCCAAGCCCGGGCGCTGACCACCGATTTCAACGACCGGCCCGAAAAAGCCAGCCGCCCCTTCGACAAGGGACGGTCGGGGTTCGTAATGGGGGAGGGCGCCGGCGTGGTGGTCTTGGAAACCCTGGAGCACGCCCGGGTGCGCGGGGCCAAAATTTACGCGGAACTGGCCGGTTACGGCGCCACCGATGACGCCTACCACATCACCGCGCCTTCCCCGGAAGGCAAAGCCGCCGCCCGCGCCATGCAATTGGCGCTCGCCGACGGCGGCGTGCTCCCGGAAGAGGTCGATTACGTCAACGCCCACGGCACGTCGACGGAATTGAACGACAAGACCGAGACCCTGGCCCTCAAGAAAGTGTTCGGGTCCCACGCGAAGACACTGGCCATTTCCTCCACCAAATCCATGACGGGACACCTTCTGGGCGCCGCCGGAGCGGCCGAACTCATCGCCACCCTGCTCATCATGGAGAACGACCTCATCCACCCCACCATCAATTACGAAACGCCGGACCCGGAGTGCGACCTGGATTACGTGCCCAACACCGCCCGGGCGGCCCGCGTGAACGTCGCCCTGTCGAACTCCCTGGGTTTCGGCGGCCACAACGCGGTCCTCGTGGTCAAGCGTTTCAACTGACGTGAATCAAGATTCCTTCTCGGAGGGGTTCAGCGAGGCGTCCCGCGAAGCGGGTAAGCCGAGCGCGGATGAACGGGGAGGCGGAGCCTCCCCTTCGGGAGCGCAGGGCCGTGAAAATCCCTCCGTAGGCCCGGCCCTCAGGCCCGAGCGTTAGCGAGGACGTGACAGAATGCCTCGCGAAGACCCGGCGCTCCTCCAAAAAGCGCTCCGCCACAAATTCAAGAAGGGGGAGCTTCTTGATGAGGCGCTCACCCACAAGTCCTTCGCCATCGAGAAGGGGAGCAAGTCTTTCAACGAGCGTTTGGAATTCCTCGGAGACAGCGTCCTCGCCGCGGTGGTGGCGCATTACCTTTTCAAGCGATATCCCGACGAGGACGAGGGCCGGCTCTCCAAATTGAAGTCCCAACTGGTGTCCCGACCGTCCCTGGTGGTGTGGTCGCGGGAGATCGGGCTCGGCCGCTTTTTGCAGATGAGCGACGGCGAGGAGGCCACGGGAGGGCGGGAGCGGGACAGCTTGTTGGCCAACACCTTCGAATCCCTGCTCGGCGCCTTGTTCTTGGACGCGGGATTCCCCGCGGCCCAGCGGTTCGTGGTCCGGTTGCTCTCGAAAAAGAAATGCATTGTGGAGACCGACTACAAGAGCAAGCTCCAAGAGATTATCCAGAAGCGCTACAAGATGCCGCCCACCTACACTCTTTCTGAGGAAACGGGGCCGGACCACAACAAGATCTTCCATATGGGTGTCCATGTGCGCCGACGCCTCCTGGGGGAGGGCGAAGGCCACTCCAAGAAGGAAGCCGAGCAGGCGTCCGCCCACCAGGCGCTGAAAAAAATCCGCCAGCACCGCCTCGCGCCCCAGATCGATCCCCACCACATGGCGGACGACCGGGCCCTCCCGTCGCCCTCCCCTCGCCGCAAAGCGAGTTGAATTGCGGTATCTCTTTAGTGGCTCGAACGGGTCCCTCTCCGGATGATATGAAAATGGCCGCTGGAACTTTCGACGGTCTACTCGAACCACTAAGAGACGCTCCGGAACCCCGAATTGATCGCCGACGCCGCGCCCACGCGCTCCTACGCGGGAAAACCTACGCCGTCCGTTCCAGCGCTCCCGTCGAGGACGCCGGGTGGGATTCCCGCGCGGGCCAATTCCTCCCTCAATTGGATGTGTCTCCCGACCGCCTGGCCGCAGCGGTGGGGGGCGCGGTCACGCCCTGCCGGGTCGCCTGGATTTGGAACCAAGTCCTCGCGGAGGCGAATCCCGATTCTCCGCCGCTGGAGGCCGTGCGGGCGTTTGGAAAGCGGGCCGAGTCTTTCTTCGGCCATCCCCAGGACGTGGAATGGTGTTCCCGCGGCCGCGATGTTTATTTTCTTCAACCTCGACTCATTTTCGATGTCAATTTTCGATCCGCCGGCGCGTTCGCCGCGCTGGCAAAGGCTCTGGCGGGAACCGGCCTGGCGATCGCCGACGTTCTGTCCCGGGGCGGGGAGGGTGGGGAGGAGAGGCGATGGGATTCCCTGACCCCGCCGGGAAATCTCATCGGGAACACCCTGGAGATTTCCGATGTGTCCCCTTTTGTTTCGCAAGCCCCGGAAAGGCGCCGGGACGGCAGTCCGGGCGCGGCGGAAACCTTGTTGCGGTCCCCGCGCGCCCGGAAGGCTTTGAGAAATGCCCGCCGGCTGTAGCGATTTCGGGAATACGGTCGTTGGTTGACCCGGCGGGCGCTGGGCGCCCTCCGGGAGTCGTTGGGGGCGTTGGCCCGCGAAGCGGGGCTCGGGGACCCGGACCTCATTTTCTTCCGCCGGTGGGAGGAGGTCCTTCGGGGAGAGTTCCCCGCGTCCGTTTTGCGCGGCCGAAAGGTCGCGCACGAGGCCTTCCATCGTTTTGAATTCCCGGTTCGCCTGTCCCATCGCCCCGCCCTGCCGGTGGGGCTGGCCCTCGGCGTCTCGGCGGGCTTGGCCGAAGGTCTCTTGGTGCGGCCGGAGGAGGCGGGCCGTTCCGGGGCCGATGAAATTTTATTGACCCGCCTGCTGACCCCGGACCTGGCTGTGCATTTCGGTCGGGTGCGGGGCATCCTGGCCGAACGCGGCGGCCTGCTGTCCCATTTGGCGATCCTGGCCCGGGAACGCGGGGTGCCGGTGGTGATGGACCCCGCCGCCTTCGGCCGGCTTCGCCCCGGCGACCGGGTCCGGCTGGACGGAAGCGCGGGGACGGTGATCACGGTTCTCTGACGGGGCCTCAGCATGCCCTTTTTTAATTATTGTATAGTTATCCACCTCATTTGATCCACCGAAGGAGGCGCCATGAATTACTTTTTGACCGAAGACCAGCAGGCCATCGTTGAGACGGCCCGGGAGATCGCCGAAAAAAAGATCAAGCCCGTCCGTGAAAAGCACGATCGCGACGACAGCTACGCCTGGGAAGTCGTGGAGGAACTGCGCAAGGCCGACCTCTTCGGCGTCTATTTCCACCCCAACTACGGCGGCTTGGGCGGGGCCGGCCTGGAGCTCGTGCTCGTTGTCGAAGAGCTTTCCAAGGCTTGCGGCGGCATTGCCCTCTCCCTCGCGGCCACGGCCCTCGGGGCCTTTCCCATCATCCTCTTCGGCACGCCCGAACAAAAGAAAAAGTGGCTTCCCGACCTGGCCAGCGGCAAGCGGCTGGGGGCCTTCACCATCACGGAGCCCGAGGCTGGCTCCGACGCCACGGCCACGAAGTGCACGGCCAAAAAAGGGGGGGATTTTTACATCCTCAACGGCGTGAAAAATTTCTGCACCAACGGCGAAGTGGCGGAGATTTATTCCACCTTCGCCTCGACGAACACCTCCCGGGGCGCGCGCGGCATCACCTCGTTCGTCATTGAGAAGGGGACCAAGGGTTTTACCTTTGGGAAAAAGGAAGACAAGATGGGCATCCGGGCCAGCTCCACCTACGAACTGGTCTTCGACAATTGCAAAATCCCCGCCGCCAACGTTCTGGGCAAAGATGGCCAGGGTCTGTTCGTCGCCCAGGCGACCTTCGACATCTCCCGGCCCGGGGTCGCCGCGCAGGCCCTCGGCATCGGCACTGGCGCCATGAACGAGGCGCTGAACTACGCGAAGGTGCGCCGCCAATTCGGCCAATCGGTTCTCTCCTTCCAGTCGTCCCAGCACATGGTGGCCAACATGGCCACGCGGCTGGAGGCGGCGCGCGCCCTGCTCTACGCCGTCACCCGGGCCATGGACGTGGATTTGCACGCGTCCGTGGAGGCCTCGGAAAAATCCGGCAAGACCGTGTACGAGGAGATGAAGCGCGTGGGGTCCGGCCGGTGGACCAAATATTCCGCCATGGTGAAGCTCTTCTGCTCGGACGCGGCCTTCGACGTGGCCAACGACGCCCTCCAACTCTGCGGAGGCATCGGCTACATGAAGGACTTCCCCGTCGAAAAATTCCTCCGGGACGCGAAAATCACCCAGATCTACGAGGGCACCAACCAAATCCAACGCAACGAGATCGGCAGCATGATCACCAAGGAACTCGCGTCAAAAGGCGCCTAGTTTAGGAAAGTCCCATGGGCATCCACATCGTCGTCTGCATCAAGCAGACCCCCGCCACCTCCAACGTCCAGATCGACCCCGTCACCGGCACGCTCAAGCGCGAAGGCATGGCGGCCGCCATCAACCCCTTCGACGAGTACGCCATCGAGGAAGCCGTCCGAATCAAAGAGCGGCTTCCGGGCACCACCGTTTCGGTCATCACCATGGGCCCGCCCCAGGCCGAGGAGTCCCTCCGGGAAGCCATCGCCCGCGGCGCCGACCAGGCCTTCCACGTGACCTCCCGGGCCTTCGCGGGGGCTGACACCTGGGCCACTTCCTACACCCTGCAAAAGGGCATCCAGAAGATCGCCAGGGAAAAGGGCCCCGTCCACTTGATCCTTTGCGGCAAGCAGACCAACGACGGAGACACCGGCCACGTGGGCCCCGGCATCGCCGCCTGGCTCGGCTGGCCGAACGTGGCCTACGTCAAGAAGGTGGAGAGCATCGACGACAAAAAGGTCGTCGTCCACCGCATGATGGAGGACGGGCTCGATGTTTTGGAAATGGACCTGCCCGCGGTGGTGGCGGTGATCAAGGAAATCAACGAGCCCCGCGTCGCTTCCCTGAAGGGGAAAATGAACGCCAAGAAGGCCGCCATCGCCAAGTGGACCGAGATCGACATCGAGGCCGAAAAATCCAAGATCGGCTTGGCGGGGTCGCCCACCATCGTCGCCACATCCTTCAACCCGCCACCGCGCAAGGGAGGCGTGCGCATCGAAGGGGCCACCGTTGAGGAAAAGGCCAAGAATCTCGTGGATAAGTTTCAGGAAATGAAACTCATCTAATGCCCAATTCAATCTTCGTCACGAAGGAACGCTGCACCGGGTGCACCTCCTGCGCCCGGGTCTGCCCCGTGTCCTGCATCGACATGGTGGACCGGCCCAAGGAGCCGGGCGTCACCTGGCGCAAACTCGCCATCATCGACGAGGCCCGGTGCATTTTCTGCAACGCCTGCGTCCAGGCCTGCGATACCCTCCAGCAGAAATCCAAGAACAAGGACGTCTTCCACGCCATCACCATGGTCAAGGAGACCGTGGCGGGCACGCACAAGGTGGACACCAGCCTGTACAAGGGCGTTTGGTGTTGGGCGGAAATGCGCCACGGCAAATTGATGCCGACGGTCTTTGAGCTCCTTCACGTGGCGAAGGGCCTCGCGGGAACGCTGAAGGAAGACGTGGGGGTCGTCTTAATCGGGAACGGCGTGGCCCAGCACGCCCCGCTGATCATCGAGCACGGCGCGGACAAGGTCTACGTGATCGACCACCCCGCCTTCGAAAATTTCGTCGATGAAATCTACGCCCGGGCCTTGACGGACCTCATCCTGAAGGAAAAACCCAACAAGCTGCTGTTGCCCGCCTCCACGCTGGGCCGCTCCTTCGCCTCTCGGGTGGCCATTCTGGCGAACACCGGCATCACGGCGGACGCCACCGAACTCTCCATCGACCCCCAAACCCGCATGTTGCACGCCACCAGGCCGTCCTTCGGGGGGAACCTGATGGCGACGATCTTGTGCGAAAAGCACCGCCCGGAAATGGCCACGGTCCGGCCCATGTCGTTCCCCCGGTCGGCGCGGGAGCCGGGTCGTAAGGGAACGGCGGTCCCGGTTTCGGTGACCCCGGCCGTCTACGCCTCCAAGACCCGCTTCGTGCGGTTCGAACCCGACAAAGGGGAGGCGCTGGACATCTCCACGGCCGAGATCGTGGTCTCCGGCGGCCGAGGGGTCGGGAGCAAGGACGGTTTCAAACCGGTCGAGGATTTGGCCAAGGCTCTGGGCGGGGCCGTGGCGGCCAGCCGCGCCGCCGTGGACGCGGGCTGGATTCCCTACCGTCACCAGGTGGGGCTCACCGGGCGGACCGTACGGCCGAAACTTTACGTCGCGGCCGGCATCTCCGGACAAATCCAGCATTTGGCCGGCATGAGCTCCAGCGACGTTATCGTCGCCATCAATAAAGACGGCCAGTGCCCCCTCATGCAGATCGCCACGCTTTCCATCGAAGGGGACCTCTTCGATGTCCTCCCCGCCATCACCCAGGAAATCCAAAAACGCCGCGGCCACTAGCACTCTGCCCGCGTAAATGATGTCATAACTTTGTATCCTCCTCTTGAAACGCCGAGGAGGAGGAGGAGGAGGAGGAAGGCATGCGAAAGCGCAAGCCGTCCCGCCGCCCGGCGTTTCGCCGTTTCGGTGGACGAAAACAGGCTGGAAGGCCCCGGGAATTGACGGTTCGATTGAAAGTGGGTGAACGAAAAAAGCTGAAAGGATTGATTGGGCGCGGGCAGACATCGGTACGCGTGGTGAAACGGGCGCAGGTCCTGCTGGCGATGGATCGTGGGCAAAGGCCGGAGGAAGCCGCCGAGGCGATCGGCTTGACGGCGAGCGGTGCGCGCCAAATGGTGAGGCGATACCGGAAAGGCGGAGTGAAAGGGGCCGTGGAAGAGCCTTCCCGGCCCGGGAAAGCGCGGGCGATCCAGCCCCGACAGGAAGCGGGATTGGTGGCGATGTTGTGCGGGCCGTCGCCGGCGGGGCGAGCGCGTTGGACGATTCGCCTGGCGTCGGAGGAGGCAAAGAAGCGGGGCGTCTGCGACGCGGGGCCTGAAACGATCAGGGTGTTCATGAAAGAGCGCTCCCTAAAGCCCTGGCAGGGGAAAAATGTGGCGCATCGCGGAGAAGACGCCTGAATATGTGGAACGTTACTGGGGGAAGGTTTTCCACCCCACATGGGTTCACCACGCGAAATACCGCTTGAATTGACGGTTTAAAACAAAAAAGTCGGCAACGTGATTTTGATCGTGAGGAAACGGAGGAAGAATTTCCAGCCGTCTCCCTTCAGGCGGGTCAAAATACGCATCAACGCCGCAGCTAGGCCAGGTACCTGCCGTCAATAATCACGGCGGGTTCGGATGTTGGGCTTTTTTAGAAATCACCGATCCATGGAATGCGAAGATCCTTATTCGTCAATTTCTTGCCCCTGAATTGGCGCCGAAAGCATGATTTTTCAGCACTGGAGGGAATGGTTAATTCATGGTATAATAGTGGTAATAAATTGTTATACCGGAATTAACGGGAGGGGAGACCTATGACGACCGCGATATTTAAGACAGTCCCTGAAAAGGATCATTTTTTGTTCTATCCTGGTGGGCACTTGGATTATGGGAGCGTTGTTAAAACTCTTGAATTCAAAAAAGAGGACGTCTCCAAAGCCGCAGGGGTTCCGTTGGCTTCCGTCCGCTACGAAGAGGAAAAGATTCCCCAAACATTGCAGGACAGGATCAGGGAATGGGCTGTGCTCTTGAACTTGGTTGCCCAACACTTCAAGGGAAATGTGAAAAAAACGTGCCTGTGGTTCACCACCTGGACGCTAACGAAAAGTGACCAGGTTATGCGAACGGGAACTGATCAGGGCTTGGCGGCAGGAATTTTGGTGGGGAAGAACGCGGAGGTTCAGGCGGCGTGGAGAATGGCGGGCTTCTCCGCGC
>Ga0247727_10003190_pt1 | contig 36584 bp, 37 predicted proteins | sample WisWelCaveWW1625_FD_202498 | JGI IMG/M metagenome (GOLD analysis project Ga0247727, IMG submission 202498) | Biofilm microbial communities from Wishing Well Cave, Virginia, United States - WW16-25 | ecosystem: Environmental > Aquatic > Deep subsurface > Groundwater > Cave microbial mat | place...
TCAAAGAAACCGGGAGTTTGGGAGGCTTGACAGGTCTTCATGCGGCAAATTCTATCAGCACCTTTTTCCAAGGCGCCTGGTTTCGTTCTTCTCCGTCATTTTTTGCTGAGTTACCGGAGGTGCCCATGAATAATACCGCTTGTGGGTCTGCTGAGGTTGTCATCGACGTGATCCTTTCGGGGTTGTTGGTTTGCGGCGCCGGCGTGCGTGCCGGTGCCGCCACGCTGTATGCCACAACCTCAGCGGCCCGCATAGCATCTACAAGATGAAGTTCGTCGTCCCTGAGTTTCATGCGTTCTCAGATTGGCGCGCCCGCCCCGATTCGAACGGGGGACCGTCGGATTAGAAATCCGATGCTCTATCCACCTGAGCTACGGGCGCTCGCGCGCCGGTCACTATGCCATCTCCAAGACCAACGGCAAGCAGATACGCCGCCGCGATCACTCCCGCTCGGGTGGCTCAAAGTGATACTGCTGCTTCAACGCCGGCATTAGCGCGACGATAGGCACACTCGCCGCGCCACCGCGATGGAAGAAGAACACCTCCACCGGCGAAACCCGCGTCCAGCGCACGTTTTCATAGGTTGTGCCTCCGACAGTCAGTTTCTCCAGTGGACCAAGGTGCTGGAGGTCCTCCGGCGTAATCAAGAGGGGCGGCGGCTTCGGCGGTTCCGGTGCCGCGGACACGGTCTCCGACGGCGCTGCAGCCAGTTCCGTCGCCGGCACCGCCGGCGGCGGGGTCGCGCCGGCGGGAAATCCCGGCGGCGCGCCGACCGTGGGCATGACCGGCATCGGACCGGGCGGCATCATCGGCCCCGGCGGGCCGGGTGGCAGAGTTGGGGATGCCGCCGTCGGAGTGGGCGGGGCTGGCGTCGCGGGCGGGGGTTGGGGCGCGCTGTCAGGCGGCGAGGCGACTACGGGTGCCCGCTGACTGTACTGCGGGGCAGGTGGAAAAACATTGCGCCAGAGCTTTCGTACCGCAAACACCAAGAATAGCAGAGCGAAGCCGACCTTGACCCAGTACCAAGCCGATTTGCCCTCAGACTTTTTCGCCGCGCCTGCGGATGCACGACTCGTGGAGGCGGTGGCGGTCGCAACCTTCTGGCCGGTCTTCAGGTTCATCCCGCATTGGATACAGATCACCGCGTCGGCCGGCACCGGCGCGTGACAGCTCGGACACTCGCTCCCGGCCGTCACATTGGCGACCGGGCTGGCTTTAAGTTTCACTTGCTGACGCGCGCCCGGCACGCGCACGGGTTGCCGGCAATTGGGACAGCGCACCGACTGACCCTCCATCCCGTCAGGGATCTTCAGCGTCTGGCGGCAGCCCGCGCAGGCCACTTCTCCCGCCGGCACGGGGATGATCAGCGACTGGCCGCAGTGCAGACAGTCGTACGCTTGGCCCACCCCGGTCTCCTCGACCAAGAGATTGTTCCCGCAGGCGTGACACTTGAAAAACACGTCGGCCATGACCGCGTCAGTGGAGCAAATCCCACCGCGTGATGCAAGCTTGGGGAATCAATCACCCGGTACGCCGCCGCTTCGCCAAGAGCAGATGTTCGCAGGCGAGCGCGGTTTCGCCGCGCTGATTGAGGACTTCAACCGCCTCGATGACCAGGCCGTGGGTGGGACGTTTGGGGTCGTCGCGTTTCTCTTTGATCGTCACGCGGGTGTGGATGGTGTCGCCGATGAAGACTGGCTTGATGAACCGCAGCCGGTCGTACCCGTAGGAGAACGCCTCGGGATTGACGTCGCCCGCCGTCTGGCTGATGGCGACGCTGAAGATCAGCGTGCCGTGCGCGATGCGTTTCTTGAACGGCTGCGTCTTGCACCACTCGGCGTCCATGTGATGCGGATAGAAATCGCCCGTCTGGCCGGCATGGATGACGATGTCGGCCTCGGTGATCGTGCGCCCGGGCGTCTCGCGCGTCGCGCCAACCTGATAGTCTTCGAAGAAGATGGATTTGCTCATGTGGTAAGTCCCAATGTTTGTGTGATCTGCTGGGCCGCGCGGCGCAATGCACCGAGCAACTCAGCGGTGTTGTCACGGCAGCCGACCGGCATCAGTGACGGAATCGCCAAGGCGGCGGTCACGCCGACCTCCGGGTTGCCGACCAACACCGCCACGTCGCGCAAGCCCACGATGGTTTCATTCTCGGCCGTGTCGCAGCCCGTCTCCCGGATGCGGCGCAGCCGCGTTTGCGACACGGAAAACTTCGGCCACTCCCCTTCCGGCAACTGCGCCAGCAACACCCGGCCTGACACGGTTTGGATGGGCGAAAACCGTGCCCCGACTTCGACCGACACCCGGACTTTCTCCGGGTCCTCCGCCTGCGCGAGCACCACCAGTTGGCGGTTGTGCAGCACGCTCAGGTGACACGATTCGCGAACCGCGCGCGCCAAGCGGTCCATCGGCCGGCGCGCCGCTGCCAGCAGCTTTTCCACTGGTGAATGTGTATGCGCCAGTTCGTAGAGCTTCAACGACAATCCGAACGCGCCGCTGATCTCGTCGCGCACCAAATACCCGCGTCGTTCCAGGCAATCCACCATGCGGAACAGTTCGCTCTGCGAGCGCTCCAGCCGGCGCGCCAGTTCGGACAGCAGCAGCGGCCCGGGGGAGTCGGCGAGCGTCTCCAACACGTCGAGTCCCTTCTCGAGGGCGGGCGCGGAGTATTTTGGCATTGACTTCACTTTCACAAATAAAATAAGTTTCTGCAAATAAAAATTTGCTCATGGACCTGAATCAAGCGTGGCCGCGACCGGCGAGGCCCAAACCCATCCTGATCATCGGCGCCGGCGGCATTGTCAACGACGCCCACCTCCCCGCTTACCGGAAGGCCAACTTCCCGGTTGTGGGCATCTTCGACGTCGATGCGGCGCGGGCGAAAACGACGGCGGAAAAGTTTGCCGTGCCCAAGGTGTGCGGCTCGCTCACCGAAGCGGCCGGGCAGAAGGACGTGATCTTCGACATCGCCGTGCCGCCCGAGCACACGTTCGGCATCCTGGAAAAACTGCCGGCCGGCTCGGCGGTGCTGATGCAGAAACCGATGGGCAAAGATCTCGCCGATGCGCGGCGCATCCGGCAGGTTTGCCGCGAGAAGAAGCTCACGGCGGCGGTGAATTTCCAGTTGCGATTCAGTCCGATGATGTTGGCGGTGCGGGATGCGATCGCGAAAGGCTTGATCGGCGAGATTGTCGATCTCGAAGTGCGGCTGAACCTGCGGACGCCGTGGGAGTTGTTCCCCTTCTGCAAGAAGCTGGAACGCTGTGAGATTCAGATTCACTCGATTCATTATCTCGATTGGATTCGGTCCGTGCTCGGCGAGCCGCGGGGCGTGTACGCGCGGACGGTGCAGCATCCAAAGTTCCTCGACCTGAAAAGCACCAAGAGCAGCATCATCCTCGATTACGGCAATCAGAAGCGGTGTTGCCTGACGCTGAACCACAACTTCGAGTTCGGTCCCAAGCACGAGACGGCGACCGTGTCGCTGCAAGGTTTGAACGGCGCGGCGTTGGTCACGCTTGGGTTGCTGCTGAATTATCCCGAAGGCAAGCCGGAGACCGTGGAGATCGCGACCGCCGGCGGGAAGTGGACCGACGCGCCGATTCAGGGCCGCTGGTTTCCCGACGGGTTCGTGGGCCGGATGGCGAACCTGCAACGGTTCGTCGCCGGCGAGGACAAGGAATTGATCGCCAACGTCGAGGACGCCTGGAAGACGATGGCGCTGGTCGAAGCCTGTTACGAATCGGACGCCCGCGGCGCGACGCCCATCCCGGCATGATCACGCTGCGCGGCATCACGTGGAATCACAGCCGCGGTTTCCTGCCGATGGTGGCGACGGCACAGCGGTTTCACGAGACGCACCCGGACGTGGAGATTTTCTGGCAGAAGCGCACGTTGCAGGAGTTTGCCGATTACGCGATCCAAAAACTCGCCGAGCAATTCGATCTGCTCGTGATCGATCATCCCTTTGTCGGCTACGCCGCGGCGCATCCGGTCTTGCTGCCATTGGACGAACTCCTGCCGGCGACGTTCCTGAAGGACCAAGCCGCCAACTCCGTCGGCCAATCCCATGAAAGTTACTCTTACGGCGGCCATCAATGGGCGCTGGCGATCGACGCCGCCACGCCGGTCGCGAGCTGGCGGCCGGACTTGCTGGGGCACCCGCCTCGCACGTGGGCCGAGTTACTTGACCTCGCGCGGCAGGGACGGGTGGCCGTGCCGGCCATTCCCGTGGATTGCCTGATGAACGTGTTCATGGTATGCGAGGGCGCGGAGGCGACGGAGGCGGGGTTGAAGAAGCTGCGCGAACTGATGGCGCTGTGTCGGTCCGAGTGTTTTTCGTGGAACCCAATCCGCGTGTACGAAGCGATGACGGCGTGCGATGACATTGCGTATTGCCCGTTTGCCTACGGCTACTCGAATTATGCGCGGGATGGGTACGCGAGGCAGCGGTTGCAGTTTGGCGACGTGGTGGACGGATTGCGGACGACGCTCGGTGGAACGGGCCTGGCAATCTCCGCACGCTGCCGTCAGAAGCAGACCGCCGCCGAGTACGCATAGTTTGTCGCCAGTCCCGAATGTCAGCGCGGGCTGTACGTCGAAAGCGGCGGCCAACCTGGTCATCGCACGGCGTGGCTGGATGCTGAAGCGAATCGGATCACACACAATTTTTTCCGCGACACATTGCCAGCGCTGGACCGCGCCTGGGTGCGCCCGCGCCATGACGGGTATATGCAGTTTCAAGACACGGCCGGGCCAATCGTGCACGAATTTCTCAAGAACGGCGGTGACGGGCGCGAAGTGTGTCGGCGCTTACAGGAGGTCGCTTGAAATTCCCCGTCACCGGCGGCACGGGATTTATCGGCTGGCGGGTCGTGCGCAACCTGCTTGAGCGGAACATTCCGGTCGTGGTCGCCGAGCGCGAGGTTGATCAGGAGGTCGCGGCGCGGTTGACGGGAGCAGAATACATGACCGTGGACGTTTCCGAGCAGGCGGCGGCGATGGCGGTGTTTGACAGGCATCCGGACATCACGCACTGCATCCACCTCGCCTATCTGATGAGCGCGGAAGTGGAAGCGGACATGCACCTCGGCGCGCGCGTGAATGTGGTCGGGATGGTGAACCTGTTTGAAGCGACGCTGCGGCGGAAACTGACCCGGCTGGTGTTTACCAGCAGCGAGACGTACTACGGCGCGAACCAGAAACGATACGGTGATCGGCCGGTGACCGAGCACGATTTTTGCGCGCCCGTTGACCACTTCTTCACCTACGGCATGATGAAGGTGCTCGACGAGTACATGGCGCAGAAGTACGTCAAGAAGCACGGGATCAGCATCGTGTGCACGCGTCCGCCGGTGGTCTTCGGGCACGGACGGAAACGCGGGGCGGTGTTGTGGTCGGAGCATTTCGTGTCGCTGCCGGCCGTCGGCAAGCCGCTGACGATGCCGTTTCCGGCGCGCACGCGCGATTGCTGGATTTACGTGGACGATTGCGCCGAACAACTCGTGCGCTTGGCGCTCAAGCCGCAACTCGCACATTTTGCCTACAACACCGGCGGCCATTCCGTGACCGCCCGACAGTTTGCCGAGTTGGTGAAAAGCTGGTTGCCGGATGCGCAGATCTCATTCGACGAAACCAAACCCACCACGCCATTGGTGGACGACATGGATGGCAGCCGGCTGGCACGGGAGATTGAGTTCACGCTGCCGCCACTGCGCGACAGCATCCGCGTCCACATCAACGAAGCCCGCATCGCAGGAGGTTTGAAACCAATATGAAGCCCTACCGCAACACGGTGGTCGGTAGCTATCCGCGCCCCACGCAGGTCGCCGACACGATGAAGAAACCCACTCTCTCACAGGCGGAGATCGACGACATGATTCGCTGGGCGGCGAAGGAGCAGGCCGATCTTGGTCTCGACGTGATCACCGACGGCGAGGCGTACCGGGAGAACATGTACTATTTCTACCAGAAGCGGCTCGACGGGCTGACCTTCGAAAATATGGTGAAGAAAACCGTCGGCGGCGGCACGTTCGCGATCGACTGCGCCCGTGTTGTCGGGGAGATCAAGAATCCGCGGTTCAACCTCGCCCGCTACTGGAAGCTCGCTCGCGAGGCTGCGCCCGCGCGCGTCCGCGTGAAACAAACGGTGACCGGCCCGCACGTGCTCGCCCGGTTCAGTGTGAACGAGCGGCCGGACCTGTATCCCGACGAGAAAGCGCTCTGCCGGGCGTACGCCAAGATGCCCGCGCAGGAATTGAAGGAGGTCATCGCGGCGGGGTGTGAGGCGATTCAGTTTGATGAGCCGACGTGGACGGAGTCGCCGGACCAGAGCGAGTGGGCAGCAGAAATTTTGCAGGAGCTGATTGAGTCGCTGCCGCGCGTCCGGTTCGGGTTGCACGTGTGCGGTGGCAACCCGCGTCGGAAACGGGTGTACTTCACGAAGTACATGGACATCGCGCCGGCGTTTCGGAAGGTGAAGGTCGATGAAGTTTCGCTCGAACACTGCACGTTGAGCTACGACTTGATGGAATTGTGGAAGTATTGGGATTTCAAAGGCGACCTCGCACTCGGTGTGATCGATCAGCGCCGCGATGACATCGAAACCAACGAGGTCATCCGGCAGCGGGTCGCGCCGGCGCTGAAGTATTTCCCGCGTGAACGGTTGATCCTGACCAGCGAGTGCGGTTTCGGCCACGTGCCGCTGGACATCACGCGCGCCAAGCTCGGGGCGCTGGTCAAGGCTTGCCGGAAGATTTGAATATGCGACCACTGGAAGGATTACTGGTTCTCGATTTCAGTCAGTTCCTCGCCGGGCCTGCCGCCGCCCTGCGCCTCGCCGATCTCGGCGCGCGGGTGATCAAGATCGAACGGCCCAAGGTCGGCGATCTCTGCCGGCAACTCTACATCTCGAACCTCGAACTCGATGGCGATAGCACGCTGTTTCACTCGATCAACCGCAACAAGCAGAGTTTTGCCGCCGACCTGAAGAACCCGGTCGACCTGGCCACGGTGAAGAAGCTCATCGCGAAAGCGGACGTGTTGATTCAGAATTTTCGGCCGGGCGTGATGGAGAAGATCGGGCTGCATTATGACGAGGTGAAGGCCATCAACCCCCGCGTGGTGTATGGAATCGTAACCGGCTACGGCACGAAAGGGCCGTGGGTGGACAAACCGGGGCAGGATTTGCTGGCGCAGTCGCTGTCGGGTCTGACATGGCTCTCTGGCAACGCCGACCAAGGGCCGGTGCCGATGGGATTGGCGATTGCGGACATGTTTGCGTCGGCGCATCTGGTGCAGGGCATCCTCGCTTGTCTCGTGCGCCGTGGCGCGACCGGCAAGGGCGGGCTGATTGAGGTGAGCTTGATGGAGTCGATTATCGATTATCAGTTTGAGGTGTTGACCACCCATCTCAACGACGGCGGGAAATTGCCCGAGCGCAGCGCGATCAATAGCGCCCATGCGTACCTCGCCGCGCCGTACGGCATCTATCGAACCGCGGATGGCTATCTTGCCATCGCGATGGGCTCGGTTGCCCGGCTGGGCGAACTGCTCGGTTGTCAGCCGCTCACGACCTACACCGATGTGAAAACCTGGTTCGCAAGACGTGACGAGATCAAGAGCATCCTCGCCGATCATCTACGGACGCAAACCACGGCCCAGTGGCTCTCGATCCTCGAACCCGCCGACGTATGGTGCTCGGACGTGTTCACGTGGCCAAAGCTGCTGGCGCACGACGGGTTCAAGGCGCTGGACATGATCCAGCGCATGTCGCGCGACAATGGCGCCAACCTGTCCACCACGCGCTGCCCGATCCGGGTGGACGGCGAGATTCTCAAATCGCCCGCCGGGGCGCCGAAAGTCGGCGAGCATAATGGACAAGTCGCCAAGGAGTTTGCGTTATAGCGCAGCCGATGGAAACCGTTAAAAACTTCGGGACGTGCGTTTGTAGTCAGCCACGGAGTCGGCGGAGTGGCGTTTCGCGGCCCACGGCACTCCGCCCCGAAACGACGCGGGGCTGCGTGCCTGACTACAAACCTTGAAACGGAATTTCCCATGAATCCCAATCCCGATCCCGCGAAGCACAAGGACATCCCGATCTGGAACGCCGAGAACTGGCTTTACGAGGACATCGAAATCGGCAAACGCATCCGGTCGATCCGTCGCACGATCTCCGAAGGGGAGAGTATGCAGTTCAATGCGCTCGTGCTCGACATGCATCCGTACGTCGCGGACGAGATGTTCGTGAAGACCGAGGGCGTGTTCGGCAAGCGGCTCGTCGCGGGTGCGTTTGTGTTCAGCGCCGGGCTGGGGCTGGTCGCCACCAACTGCGTGAACGCCTTCAGCTACGGCTACGACAAGTTGCGGTTCATCAAGCCGGTCTTCATCGGCGATACAATCTACACCATCAAGACCGATCTGGAGAAGCGTCCGAAGTACAAGGAGATGGGGCTGGTGCGCTCCAGCTACGAGGTGTTTAAGAACGAGGGCGAACTGGTTTTGTATTGCGAGCACCTTCAAACCGTGAAATATCGCGACCCGGCGACGTTTGAAGGACTGAGGGAAAAGGACTGAGGACTGAGCGTGAACGAAACCAAAGGAGAACACATGAATGGAAAGAGGATCGAGAGGTTTGAGGACCTGATTGCATGGCAAAAGGCGCGCGTATTGACCCGCAACGTTTACAAAGCCACCCAGCAGGGGGCGTTCGCCAGAGACTACGGGCTGGCGGGACAGATTCAGCGAGCAACTGTCTCGATCATGTCGAACATCGCGGAAGGATTCGAGCGAGGAAGCCGGGCGGAGTTTCATCAATTCTTGTCCACCGCTAAGTCGTCCTGCGCCGAGGTGCGCTCACAACTTTGTGTCGCTTTGGATGTCGGGTATCTGCCACAACCCACCTTTGACATCCTGATGTCGGAGGCCGAAGAGGTCGGGCGGATCGTCGGCGGACTGCGCTCTGCGGTGGCCAAACAACGTGATCAACAAAGGCAGAAATGAAAAAGCGTAAACAACTCAGTCCTCAGTCCTCACGTCTCAGTCCTCGTCGCGGTGCACAACGGCTGTCGCTGCAGCAACTCAAAGCCTGGGAAGCGCTGCGCTACGGGATGTTCATCCATTTTGGGATGAGCACGTTTGACGGCGACGAGCTTTCCAAGGGCGACAAGCCCTCGACCCGCTACCGGCCCGACCGGCTCGATGTCGATCAGTGGATCAGCATCGCCCGCGATGCCGGCATGAAGTACGCCGTGCTCACCACCAAACACGTCGCCGGCCACTGCCTCTGGCCGACCAAATGCACCGACTATCATGTCGGCACGAGCGGCAACAAGACGGACGTTGTCGAAGCGTTTGTCACCGCGTGCGCGAAGCGCGGTGTGCGGCCGGGTTTTTACTACTGTTCGTGGGACAACCACAATCAGTTCGGCTCGGTCACGCCGACGTTCGCCAACTGGGGTCACGCTTACACGACGCAACGCTACCGCGAGTTTCAAACCCAGCAGATCGAGGAATTGCTCACCCAATACGGGAAGATCGCCGAGGTCTGGATCGATATTCCCGGCGTGCTCGGCCCGGATGGTCGCCGCCAACAATATGACCAGATCGCCCGGCTCCAGCCCGACGCCGTGATCATGCTCAACGGCGGTTTCACGCACGGCGAAAAACTCGACCTCAACTACGCCTGGCCGACCGACATCATCTCCATCGAACGCGGCCTGCCCGCCCGGTTCCCGACCAAGAACGACCCCGACCCATCGTGGTTCCGCGTCGGCCTGCGCACCGCGGACGAGCGGGACTACTACATTCCCGGCGAAGTCTGCGACCCCATCGGCAACGAATGGTCCTACGTCGATCACGATCAGCCGCGCAGCGACGCGGAGTTGCTCGGCATGTATCTCGTCGCCACTAGCCGCCACGCGAACCTGCTCCTCGATGTCGGCCCGGACAGACACGGGCTGATTCCCAGGCGATTCCGTGATGCGCTGATGCGCCTCAGAAAGAACATCGACAGGTTCGAATCATGAAAATCATCGACACCCACCAACACCTCTGGGACCTGAAACGATTCAAGCTGCCGTGGCTCGACAGCTTGCCGGCCCTGAACCGCAGCTACTTGATGAAGGACTATCTCGACGCGGCGAAGAACGCGAATATCGAAAAGTCCGTCTATCTCGAGGTGAACGTCGTCGAAGACCAACTCCTCGACGAAGCCCACACGATCCTCAAGCTGGCGGATGACCCCGCCAATCCGCTCGCGGGCGTCGTGGCCGGCGGCTTCCCCGAAAACACGGATTTTCGCAAGTACCTCGACCAGATTGCCGGCCACAAGAAACTCAAAGGCATCCGCCGCGTCCTGCACACCATGCCGGACGATCACTCGCGCACGCCGCTGTTCGCCGAGAACGTCCGCGCGCTCAAGCAATACGGTTTGTCCTTCGACCTTTGCTTCCAAGCGAAACAGTTGCCGGCAGGCATCGCGCTGGTGGAGAAATGCCCGGACGTCCAGTTCATCCTCGACCACTGCGGCGTGCCCGATGTGAAGGGCAAGGCGCTCGACCCGTGGCGTGCGCACATTAAACAACTCGCCGCCTTCCCCAACGTCGCCTGCAAGGTTTCCGGCCTCGTTGCTTACGCCGATCCGAAGAATTGGACGGTCAACGATCTCCGCCCGTTCGCCGACCACGTGCTCGCCTGTTTCGGCTGGGACCGCGTCATGTGGGGCAGCGACTGGCCGGTCTGCACGCTGTCGGCCAGCTTCCAGCAATGGGTGGATGCTTCGCTCGAACTCACCCGGTCCGCCAGCGAAGCCGACCGCCACAAACTTTTCTACGCCAACGCCGACCGCATCTACCGGCTGGCCAACTGACCGCTGTCCCGGTAGGATGCCGGCCAAGCACAGGAGGCTCGCATGCCACGCTTGTTTTTGGGATTGGATTCCAGCACGCAAAGCCTGAGCGCGATTCTGATCGATTACGACGCGCGCAAGGTCGTTTACGATCACTCGCTGAACTACGACAAGGCCCTGCCAAAGTACGGCACCCAAAACGGCGTTCTGCCGCACCCCAACCCGCTCGTCAAACACAGCCCGCCACAGCTGTGGGCCGACGCGCTGGACTTGATGTTCCAGCAGATGAAACGGGATAAGGTCGCGCTCGGCGAAACCCTTGCTGTGTCGGGCTCCGGTCAGCAGCACGGCTCGGTGTATCTCAAAGCTGACGGCACGTTCGCGCGTCCAACCTCGCCCATCTGGATGGACTCCGCGACCAGCGTCGAGTGCGCGGAGATTCGGCAAGCCTTGGGCGGATTGAAGGCGACGGCGGAAGCAACCGGCTCCGACACCTTCGAGCGCTTCACCGGCCCGCAAATCCGCAAGTTCTTCAAGGCCGAGCGTAATGCGTATGAGCAAACGGCGCACATCGCACTGGTCAGTTCATACATGGCGGGACTGATGGCTGGCAAGATCGCCCCCATCGATCACGGCGACGGTGCGGGGATGAACCTGATGGCTATTCGCAAGAAGAAGTGGCATCCCCGCGCGCTCGACGCCACCGCGCCCGGCCTTGCCCGCAAGCTGCCGCCTCTTGCCGAGTCGTGGAAAGTCATCGGCCCAGTGCATCCTCGGTTCGGCTTGAACAAGAATGCTGTCGCGTTGGTCTGGTCGGGAGATAACCCGTGCAGCGTCATCGGCCTCGGCTTGATCAAGGCCGGCATGGTCGCCATCAGCCTCGGCACGAGCGACACGCTGTTCGGTTACATGGAAGAGTGCCGGACCGATCCCAACGGCGAGGGCCACGTCTTCGGCGCACCGACCGGCGATTACATGACGCTCATCTGTTTCAAGAACGGCTCGCTCGCCCGTGAGAAAGTGCGCGAAACGTACCGGCTGGACTGGGACGGCTTCAATCGCGCGCTCGCCAGCACCCCGCCGGGCAACAACGGCGCGATCATGCTCCCGTGGTTCGAGGCCGAGATTGTTCCGCGCGTCAACAAGCCCGGCATCCACCGCTTCGACCTCGACGAGAAAAATGCCGCCGCCAACTGCCGCGCCATCATCGAGGCCCAGATGATGTCCATGCGTCTCCACTCGCAATGGATGCAGGTCAAACCCGCCCGCATCTACGCCACCGGCGGCGCCAGCGTCAACACCGCCATCCTCCAAGTAATGGCCGACGTGATGAACTGTCCCGTCGCGCGCATCGAAGTCGCCAAGAGCGCCGCGCTTGGCGCCGCCTTGCGAGCCGCGCACGGATATGCGGCGCATGCCGGCCAGAAGCCGAAATGGCAAGAAATCGTCGCCGGCTTCACCGATCCCATCCCCGGCAGCGAGATCAAACCAAATCCCAAAGCCGCGTCCACGTACGACAAACTGATCGAGAAGTACGCGAACTGCGAAAAGAGGGCGCTGGCACCGTAGCTTTCGGGTGGGAGCGACATTCTTGTCGCGACCGGCTTCGGAAGTCGCGGCAGGAATGCCGCTCCCACGGGGTGCTCAATCCCTCAATTCGTACACGATGCCATTCGGGACGACGTGGATTGGGCGAGCGTGCCAGTCGAGGAACGCGCGGAGTGTGATCCAGTCGATCTTGGCGAGGTAGCCGTAGTTTTGATGGAGCCGGCTCAGTTCGCTGTGCATCAGATATACGTGGGTGACGCCTGCCCGCCGCAACGCCGCCGCCAACTGCTCCACCGTGCCGGCCTCGCGCATCATCGCCGCCAACGGATGTTGGTCAAACGCCGTGCTCCACAACATCGTCCGCTCCGCGTAGTACAACCGCGCTTCTCCCAGACATAACACTTGCGCGTCCGCCGGCAGATGCCGGTTCATCCAGAAGATCGGCTCGAATATCCCGGTGCCGAGCCGGGCCAGAAATTCCTCGCGCGACGCCTGGCCGGTCATCACGTGCAGGTAACTGAGCTGCGGCGGTTGACGGTCCGGGTCTTCCATGTCCCCGAGCATCGTCACCATCGGCACAACGACATTCACGACCAACACGGCGCCGATCACCACCCGCGCCGCCGCGCGCCGCCAACCTTCCGGGGCCAGCGCGCTCACCGCGTACGCGCCCAGCAACGCCGCCAGCCCGGTCACGGGAAACAAAAATCGCACCGGCCGAAATGTGAGCGCAAACCACCCGGCATACCCCGCCAGCAACAGCCACCCCACCCGGCGCGCCGTCGCGTCCACCCGCCGCACCAGCAGCGCCAGCGGCGCGGTCATCAACAACAGCGGGCCCGGCTGCAACTCGTGGAACGCGTACCGCCACATCTGCCGGAAAAACTCGATCGCCTGCGCCCACGTCCACGGCGGCGGATAATGCTTCTGCGCGAACAACGCGGCCTGGTCCGCCGTCCAGTGCGGACTGGGCAACCACGCGCCGAACAACGGATACACGGGATTGCCGGCCAGCAACCAGTTCTTCGCGAGCCAGGGGAGGATAACGACAGTGATTAGTGAACAGTAAACAGTGATCAGTCGAATGGACGGACGGCTGACGAGCACCACGATGAGCAATGGGAGAACCACAATGGCGATCGCCGTCCATTTCGTGGCCACTGCGCCGCCGGCCAGCAGCGCCGACCACCACCACCAGTGCGGCGTGTCCGACCGACGCCATTCGAGAAACGCCCCGAACGCCAGCACCGCGTAAAACGTCGTCGCCAGATCGATCCGCGCCGTGATGCTCAGTTCGGGAACGAACGCCGTGCAGTAGAACAACGCCGCCGCGAGGACGCTGACGCTCCGACCCCACCACCGTGCGCCCAGCGCGAACACGCCCAGCGCCGCCAACAGCCCGAACACCCAGTGCAACAACTTCGCCGCCACGTCCGAGGCCGCCACTGACGCGAGCAGATACAGCATCTCCGTCAATTGCGGCAGGTTGGAGTAGAAATTATGCGGCAGAAAAATGATCCGACCCGCCCGCTGGTAATCCGCCAACGCGCCGAGATGATACTCCAGCTCGTCGTACTCAAACGGCGGCGCCAGCGCCCCCGGCAGGCTCGACAACGCCGCCCACGCGATCACGGCGACCAGGAAAATCGTCCAGCCCAAAGTAGGACAGGCATCCTGCCTGTCTCTTCCGAAAACTCCGGAAACTGCGGACAGGCAGGATGCCTGTCCTACTTTGAAGAACCGGCGCGGCGCCGGCAGCGCCCACGCACCGAGCGTCAGCAACAACCATGGCACGTGTGTGATGGACACGATCCCGACAGCCAACGTCGCCGCCGCCAACATCCACAACCCGCCGCTCAGACAGAGCAGCCCCGTCAGCAAATCCCGGCGGGGCAACCAACGGTCAAATGTGACCGCGCCCAAGGCAAACGCCGCCGCCAAGATGCCGATCACGACCGCGCAATCAAGCAGCCGTCCGCGTGCGAATTCCCCAAAGTACGGACCGAACCGCAGCGTCGGCAGCGTCTCCGCGACCGTATCGACCACGTACACGGGGACGAGCCACAGCCCGCCGGGCACCAGATGCCACCCGACAAGGAAGAGCATCCAAGCGAGAGCCAGGAGGAGAGAGAGCCGGTGCGGTCGCTCCATGCGGCGACCTTTATAACTTGGAGGGACGAGCTCCGCGAGTCCGTTTCTTTACCGGCTCGCCCACAGCATCCCGCGCAACTGGATCTCGCGGGCTTCGGGCACGTCGAAATCGGCGCGGACGTGGCCGAGCGCGGAGTAGAAGACCCGGCCGTGTCCCCACACCCGCTTCCAGACCACCGGCATGACCGTGCCTTTGACCCACGGCGCCTCTTTGTTGTCGCCAAAGGTCGTCGTCGCCAGCACCTGGTTGCCGGGATCGACGTGCAGAAAATATTGCTCGGACTTCATTTTGAAGTCGGCGATGCCTTTGGTGATCGGGTCGTTGCGGTTCACGATGTTGACGGTGTACTCGACGATGCCGTCGGGGTGCGCAACCCACTGCCCGCCGGTCATGAATTGATAGGCGGTGTTCTGCCGGTAGGCATCGCACATGCCCCCGTGCCAGCCGGCCAGGCCGACACCGCTTTTCACCGCGTCGAGCAACCCGCGCTCTTGGTCGGGCGTGATCGAGCCCATCGTCCACACCGGTACGATGAGACTGAGTGATTGCATCAACTCCTTGTCGAGATAGCTATCGAGCGAATTGGAGATGGCGACATCAAAACCCTGCTCTTTCAGCAATGGCGCGAAAAACTCGACGCATTCTTTCGGCTGATGTCCATCCCAGCCGCCCCACACCATCAATGCTTTCTTGGTCATGTCATCTCATCCTTTCAGGAAAAGTTCCACAACCGGCACCGCGACGGTCGGTTTCACCACCGGAAGATTGATGGTGAGGGTGTTCTTGCCGGCACGGCTCTGATTCGCGTGCCACTCGTCCAGGCCCAAGCCGACTTCGCTCGCGTCGTTGAGCAATTGCGCATACTTCACCCTTTCGATGTAGGCCTTGCCGTCCAGATGCAGATGCTTGTATGGCCAGGCAAACAGGTGGACGTAAAGCCGCTTGGTTTCCGGGTTGTATGTCAGCCGGCAATCCTGCGGCGCCTTGAATTCGTCCGGCGCTTGCGTGCAGCCGTAGATCGCGCGGTGGTGACGGCGCATCCACTCGCCGATGCCGGTCAGCCGGTTCAGGGCGCGATCGTCAAACTCCCCGCGCCCGGTCGGGCCGACATTCAAGAGCAGGTTGCCGCCTTTGCTGACGCAGTCAATCAACGTGCGAACCAGTTCATCCACGCTGCGCCACGTCAGCTCGTCGCGATGATAACCCCATGAGCCGCTAAACGTCTGGCACGCTTCCCACACCACCGGCTTGCCGTTGACCGTCACCCACGCGCGCGGCTGCGTCTGCTCGGGGGTTTTCACGTCCCACACGTCCGGTAAATCGAGTCGGTCATCGAGAATGATGCGTGGCTGGAGTTTGCGAACCAGTTTGACCAACCGCTCGCTTTGCCAATCATCGCGCCCCTTGCCGTCCTTGCCGGGATAACTGAAATCGAACCAAACAATGTCGATCTTGCCGAACCGAGTCAGTAACTCCTTCACTTGACCATGGAGATAGTTGGCGTACCTCCGCTGGTCGCGTCCGCTGTTCAGCTTTGCGCGGTCGGGATGATCGCGTGGCGCGTGGAGTCGGTCGATCACGAACTGTGGATGATGCCAGTCGATCAGCGAGTGATAGAAGCCGACGCGCAGCCCGCGCTCGCGAAACGCCTCCACCATCGGCCGCAACAGATCGCGTCCGGCCGGCGTCTTCGGCGCTTTGTAGTCCGTGAGCTTCGAATCCCACAGACAGAACCCCTCGTGATGTTTCGTCGTGATGACGAAGTATTTCATGCCGGCATTGGCCGCGGCCGCCGCCCACTGCGTTGGGTCGTACAGGTCCGGGTCGAAGTGCTCAAAATACTTTTGGTAACCTTCGTTGGTGATCTTCTCCTGCTGTTTGACCCATTCGTGCCGGGCCGGCAGCGAGTACAAGCCCCAGTGAATAAACAAACCGAACCGATCCTGCACAAACTACTGCGTATCCCCGCGTGTCATGGTTTCATCACCTCCGCGCCATCGCTGGCCTGACAAATAAACGTTTGCGGCCGACGCCCCGTCTGCTGCCGATATGCCGCCGCCGCCGCCTCAATGAATGCCGGCGCCGCTTCCACCCGCACCAGTGCCACCGCGCATCCGCCAAACCCCGCGCCCGTCATCCGCGCGCCCAAACAGGCCGGCAAGGCGCAGGCGCATTCCACAAACGCGTTCAATTCCTGGCTCGACACCTCGTAATCATCCCGCAGACTGTGATGACTCTCGTTCATCAGCTTGCCAAATCCGGCCGGATCGGTTGTCCGCGACGCCGCCAGCGTTCGCGCGTTTTCCCGGACCACATGCCGGGCGCGCTTTCGAATCACCTCGTCGAGTTCACCGGCTCGTCGCTCAAACTCCTCGACGCTCACGTCCCGCAGCGCGCGCACGCCGAAGATTTTCGCGGCCGTTTCGCATTGCGCGCGCCGTTCGTTGTAGGCCGACGCGCTGAGCTTGTGTCGCGTGCCGGTATCCAGCACCGCGACCGCCGTCCCGGCCGGCAGGGACACGGCAGTCGTTGCGAGCGACCGGCAATCGATCAACAACGCGTGTCCCGCGCGACCCGAAGCGGAGATCATCTGGTCCATGATGCCGCAGTTGACGCCGACCCATTGGTTCTCGGCCCGCTGACACAGTTTCGCGACCGCGATCTTGTCCCACGGAAAACCGCTCACGGCCTGAAACGCCCGCGCGGTCGCCAACTCGAACGAGGCGGACGACGACAATCCGCCGCCGAGTGGCACGTCGCAGCCGGTCACACCTTCCCACCCGCGTAACCTGTATCCGGCCTCCTGCAACGCCCAAGCGACTCCTTTGGGGTATTCCCCCCAATGACGCGGCTGCTTCTTCAGATCGTCAGTGCTAAACTCCAATTGCTCGCGCTTGTCGAGCGAGTACAGGCTGACGCGTCGGTCCGTCCGCGGGCGCAACGCGATCCACGTGGCGCGGTCGATGGCCAACGGCATCACAAACCCCTCGTTATAATCCGTGTGCTCACCGATCAAGTTGACTCGCCCCGGCGCGCGCACGACGAATTCAGGCTGTGCCTTGAACCGCCGGCGAAATTCCCTGATGACCTGCTCCTGCAAGGTCGTCATCACCGTTCGTAGTGAGGCACGCAGCCCCGTGTCGTTTCGGGGCGGAGTGCCGTCGGACCGCAGAACGCCACTCCGCGGACTCCGTGGCTAACTACGAACCTCCCTTCGCCCCTCCCACCGCCGCCAACCACGCGCGCGCCATGAGCATGTGACCGCCCGGAGTGGGATGGACGCCGTCGGCCGCCCAATCGGCCGGCGGCGCTTGCCGAATGGCATCGTCGAACACTTTTTGAAAGGGAACGAACACCGCGCCGAACTCCTGCGCGAGTCGTTTCACCACGGCGTGGCGCTTGACGATATCCTCCACCATCGGCTCGGTTACCCCGCCCGACCGCAGCAGGAACGGTTCACACAGGACAAACCGCACGCCCGGCAGAGCCTCGCGCGTTTCGGTCAGGAGATCGCGATAGACGCGCTCGTACTTCGGGACGGCCACGCCGTTTTTGCCGCCGAATTCGTGACACGTGTCGTTCACCCCGACAAGGATGCTCACCACGTTGGGGTTCAAGTTGATGAGGTCGCTCTTGATCCGCGCGTACAGGTCCACGATGCGGTTGCCGCTGATGCCGCGATTCAGCAATTTCAGTCCTGCCGACGGACGATCCGCCAGCAACTGCGCCGCGGCCATCTTGGCATAGCCCAAACCCAGTCCACTCAGGTCATTCGCGCCGGTTGCCTCGCGGACGCGACCGCAATCGGTGATGGAATCGCCCGTGAAGAGCACTGTCTCGTTGTCGCGAATCATAGGTTGCTCACGCAGGCTGCGCCGCGAACCACTCAATCACGTCATCCGGCCCGACGGGACAGGGGAACGGCTGGGAGGTTTTCTTCTGGCCGAGCTGCGGACTGCCGAGCGCGCTGTAGCACATGATGAAGTTGCGACGATGCTGGTCGGAATCGTTCGGTCCGGACGTGTGCAGGGTGTTGCAGTGGAAAAACAGCACGTCACCCGGATCGAGAATCACCGGCACGCGCTCGAAGTAGCGCTCGATCTGTTCGAGGCGTTTGGGGTCGGTGCCCACCTGGTTCTGGATCGCGATGTGGCTCAACCGTCCCAGTTTGTGAGAGCCGCGCAACACTTGCAGGCAACCGTTCTCCAGCCGGTTGGGATCGAGCGCCGCCGAGGCACTGATCATGCGCGGGAAGACGAACCCTTGCTCGTACCAGTAGCCGTAGTCCTGATGCCACTCCCACGCCCCGCCCGTGCGCGCCTCTTTTAGGGTCACCTTCCCGTGAAAAAACGCCGCCTCCTCACCGAGCAGGATGCGCACGTTGTTCACAACGCGCGGGCACTTCGAGGCCGCGCCCCAGATCGTCGTTTCCAACTCCGACCAAAAATCCAACCGCGCCTTGCGTCCGCCCGTGTCGCCGAAGCCGGCCCCCTCCTTGCCCATATCCACGCGCGCCAGCAACAACTCCACCTCGCGCGGCGTGAACACGCTCTTCAAGATGACGTACCCATCGCGGTCGTAGTCCGCGACCAGTTGGTCACTCAAGAACGGCGACGGCATCATGCCCCTCGCTCCGCTTCCACCGGGTTCGTCAACTGCCCGATCTTCTCGATCTCGATGGTCACGGTATCGCCCGCTTTGAGCCAGACGGGCGGTTTGCGGGCCATGCCGACGCCTTGCGGCGTGCCGGTCAGGATCACCGTGCCGGCCAACAGCGTCGTGCTGCCGCTCAGGAATTCGATCAGCGTCGGCACGTCGAAAATCATGTCGGCGGTGTTGGAGTCCTGCATGACGTTGCCGTTGAGAAGCGTCTGGATCTTCAGCGCGTTGGGATTGGTGATTTCGTCGGTGGTGACAAGGTAAGGACCAAGCGGGGCAAAGGTGTCAAACGTCTTGCCGCGGCACCACTGGCTGCCGCCTTTTTGTTTCTGCCAGTCGCGCGCGCTGACGTCGTTCGCGCAGGTGTAACCGAGCACGTAATCGAGCGCGGCTTTGCGGGAGACGTTCTTGCAGGTTTTACCGATCACGATCGCCAGCTCGCACTCGTAGTCCACTTCATCGCTCCGCAGTTTGGTCGGCAGCAGAATCGGGTCGCCGGGATTTTGGACCGCCCCGGGCGATTTGAAAAAGAGAACGGGAAACTCGGGAATCGGCGCGCCGCTCTCGGCGGCGTGCTGCCGGTAGTTCAGGCCGATGCACAGGAACACGGTGGGCGGGACGGGCGCCAGCGTCTTCTTCACGTCGGCCTTTTCGTTGGTGACGGCGAACTTGCCGAAGATGTCGCCGGCAATCTTCTTGCCGTCGCTGGCGTAGCCGATCTTGCCGGCGGAATCAAGGTGGCGGATGATTTTCATGGGCGCTGTTTATGGATGGAAAGCGTCTCCGTTGCAAGTCTCGAACCCCGCTGAATCCACCGACTCGTCATCCATACTCGGTGCAGAGGAGATGGACCGGCGGCTCGTCCTCTTCGATCTTGGGGAAGCGGCCGAGTGGCGCGAGAAAGAAATTGTCCGTCGCGTCGTCGTTGGTCTTGGAAACTTCGCCGACGACCGAGGTGCCGGTCCCCGCTTCAGCCCAGAACTCGTGCCACATGAACGGGGTCAGCGTCACGGACTCACCGGGATTCAGGACAAATGTGTGCCCGGCCGGCACACGGTGGCGCACGCCGTCGAGGGACACCTCCACCGGCGTCTCGGCGAGTTTCCCGTCGGGCGTCTTGTTGTAAACCTGGCAGACCAGATTGCCGGCGCAGCGGGTGATGATGTCCTCCATCTTGAACGCGTGATAGTGCATTGGCGTCCGCTGGTTCGCGCGGACGATGAGGATCTTCTCGCAGTACGTCTTGGCGCTGTAGTCTTTGATCTGGCGGTGGCCATTGCGGACGGTGAAGACCACCAGCCCGATCTCGTCGAACCGGTCCGAAGCGAAATCGGTCACATCCCAGCCCAGCCGGCATTGGCGAATCTCGTTGTTCTCCGGCCCCTTCTTCTTCCAGTCTGCCGGACTCCAGTAGGCGAACGGCGGCAACTGGATGTGGTGTTGGTGCAGGAGCTTCTTGGCGTCTTCAATCAGGGCATTGATTTGAGATCGTTTCATGATGACCTCTCCGGTTCAACCGGGTCAGCAGTTTATCATGAATGCCGTCGAATTTGCCATTGGAGAAAACAGCCACGACATCGCGGGGACGAAGACTGGGAACAAGCTTCTCGACGATCGCATCGGCGCTGGGCGAGTACTCGGCCACGCGCCCACGCGCGCGCAGGGTGTCGATGATGAGTTCGGGTTTCAACCGCTCCGCTTCCGGCAGCTCGCTCAACCGATCCACCTTCCCGATGAACACGCCGTCGGCCTGCGCCAGCGATTCGGCCAGCTCCCGCTGGAAAATATTCCGTCGCGTCGTGTTGCTGCGCGGCTCGAAGAGCGCCCACACCCGCTGCCGCGGGTATTGCTCGCGGATCGCGCGCAAGGTCTGCGTAATCGCCGTCGGGTGATGCGCGAAATCGTCGAGCACCGTCACGCCACCCGCCTCGCCGCGGACTTCAAGCCGGCGTTTCACGCCTTTGAAGGTGGCGAACGCCCGCTGAATCTGGTCGCCGGTCAACCCGAGTTCGCGCGCGCAGACGGCCACCGCTGCGGCATTGAGCCGGTTGTGCTCACCCGGCAACGGCAAGACGAAATTCCCGGCGTGCGTGCGGTCGAAATGACACACCCGACACGGCGCGCCGGCGACGACCTCGCGCACATTGGCGTCGTCGCCGTTGGCGATGATCAGCCCACGGCGGGGAACGACGGCGACCAGTTGCCGGAACGCGCGTTTCACCGCGGCGAGATCGGGAAAAATGTCGGCGTGATCGAACTCGATGTTGTTCAGGATCACCGTGTCCGGCAGGTAATGGACGAACTTGCTGCGCTTGTCGAAAAACGCCGTGTCGTACTCGTCGCCTTCAGTGAGGAAGAAGCTCTGTGTGGCCGAATCCGAAGTGGGAGCGACATTCTTGTCGCGACCGGGCCGGAAAATCGCGGCAGGAATGCCGCTCCCACCAGAATGGTTGGCAGCCCGCGCACCACACCCGAAATTGTTCGGAATCCCGCCGATGAGGAAGCCGGGCTGGAGGCCGGCGCAGTCCAGCGTCCACGCCAGCAGCGAGGTGGTCGTGGTCTTGCCATGCGTGCCGGCCACGACGATCGAATGATGACCGCGGATGAAGAATTCTCTCACAAGCTCCGGCAGGGAACAGTAGTTCAACCGTTCATCGAGCACGCATTCGACCTCGGGATTGCCGCGGCGCATCGCGTTGCCGATAACGATCAACTCCGGGTGGTGATCGAGATTGGCTTCCCGGTAGCCGGCCAGGATCCGGATGCCGCGTGCTTCGAGGAAGGTGGACATCGGCGGATAGACGTTCTCGTCGCTGCCGGTGACCGTGAAGCTGCGTTCGCGGCACAGCGCGGCCACGCCGGCCATGGCGGTGCCACACACGCCGACAAAATGCAGACTGTTGACCTCCTTGTTGAACATCTCTAACGTTCCCCGCGCGAGCTTCTAACAGAGATGACGCAGAGAATCAACGTCGCAGATTTCGATCTCGCCGCCACGCTGGGGTGCGGCCAGGCGTTTCGGTGGACCCGCCAGCCGGACGGCTGGTTCGTGGGGGTAGTGGGCAAAGAAGTGTGGCGGGTGAGGCAGGAGGGGAATGTGGTTGTCGGTAACGTGGGAGCGACATTCCTGTCGCGACCGGGCCCGGCGACACGCGACAGGAATGTCGCTCCCACCACGGATTTGGGAAGAATCCGCCACTACCTCGCCCTCGACGTTTCCCTCCCGGCCGTCGTGGCCACGTTCCCCGATGATCCGGTGTTGCGCGACGCCGTGAAACAACACTGGGGCTTGCGCGTCCTGCGCCAAGAACCATGGGAGACGCTCGCGTCGTTCATCGCCAGCTCAACCAAGCAGATCGTCCAGATCCGGCAGATCGTCGCGGAACTGGCCCGGCGGTTCGGCGAACCCATCGCCAACGGCCATTACAGTTTCCCGTCCGTTGACGTGGTCGCCCGCGCGACGCACCAGCAACTGTGGGACTGCAAACTGGGGTTCCGCGCGAAGTACCTCCTTGAGGCCGCGAGGATGATTGACGGCGGCAAGATCGACTGGGGCGCAATCACAGCGGGGGCCACTGTGGGAGCGGCGTCCCCGCCGCGACCGGCCGGGGAAATCGCGGCGGGGACGCCGCTCCCACCTGCCAATGTCCCACCACCCCGGATGGACTACGACGCCGCGCTCGAAGAGTTGATGAAGCTCCCCGGCGTCGGTGAAAAAATCGCGCTCTGCACCTTGCTGTTTTCCTGCGGCTTCGATCAGGCATTCCCGATCGACGTTTGGGTGGAACGTTCGCTGCGCCGGCTGTATTTCCACAACAAGAAAGTCACGGCCCGCGAATTGCGCGCTTTCACCCGCACCCATTTCGGCCCGCACGCCGGCTGGGCCCAGCAGTATCTATTTTTCAGCGAGCGCTCGCGCGGCCGCCAGTCGCTGGTTGATGCCAGCGCGAAGTGACGCTTGCCGGTCGGTGGTGGCGGCGAGGGCGGCTTCGTAGGCGGCAATGGCTTCCGATCTCATCCCTTGTTTGAGGCGGATGCTGCCGAGGGTGTCGAGATACCAGGTGCGGTGGGAGGGCATCAATTCGATGGCGCGGTGGCAGAGGGCGGCGGCTTCGTCGAGGTGCTCGCCCAACTCGCGCAGGACGTCGGCACGGTTGTTGAGGGCGTCGGCGTTTTCGGGGGCGCGGGCGAACGCGGCGGCAGCTTCCGGGAGGCGGTGTTGTTTGCGCAGGGAGTTGCCGAGGTTGAGGTGGTGGTAGGGGTTGTCGGGTTGCAGCGTGGCGGCCTGCCGGTAGTGCATTTCGGCGGCGCAGAGGTCGCCGTTGGTTTTTTCGTAGAAGACGCCAAGGTCGTTGTGCTCGGCAGCGGTCAGCGGCCAGGTGGCTTTCTCGGACGGACAGATGAGCAGCGTCCACCGTCCGGCGCGGTTCCACCAGCGGAGGAAGGTTTCAGTGCTTAAATGCTTAAGTGGCTCAGTGCCGGAGTGCACGGTGACGGTGTCGCGGTCGGCCGCGAGGACGACGAAATAGTGCCAGTTGGCACCGAGTTTGCCGAGCACGATGAGCGGGATGCCGGCCGCGAGCTTTTGGTGGAGATCGGCTTCCGACCCGCGGTATTGGCGGACGAACAACCGGAAACGGCGGGCGTAGTCGGCAAGTTCGGCGGTCAGGGTGCCGTGGATGTCGGGCAGGTAAATTGCGTTGGCGATGTCGTCCTGGGTGACGGTGTGGCCGTAGTGGTTGGCCAACATGGCGAGGGCGGCGGGGCCGCAGTGGCCGGGCTTTTGGGGAATGAAGGGGACCGAGGGAGAGTATTCAGTATTCAGTGTGCGGTGTTCAGTGGCGCAGCCGCCGAAGACGAGGACGACGACGAGGACGATGGGGCGCATCAGCCGATGCGGAAGGTGAGGTCTTTGACGGCGCGGGGGCCGATGGCGGCGCGGATTTTCTGGAGCATGAGGTCTTTGTGGTAGCGTTTCAATTCCTGCAGCCAGATGGGATGATCGACAATGATGATGAGGTAGCCGTGGCGGAGGGCGACGGGTTGGGCGTGGCGGGCGATGTCGTTGCCGACGATCTGCGGCCAGAGGTAGAAGACCTGGGATTGTTGGAGGCGCTGCTCCAGACCGAGTTTCTTCATCAGGCCGGGAACGACCTGCTTGACGGGCGCAGCCGTCGGAGGCGCGTGGGAACTGTCCGCGGCGGCGTGCGGCCGCCATTCCCGAAAAACTCTGGCGCGCAGGGCGGGGGTCACTGGGATTGCGGCTGCGAGGCCGGGGTGGCGGCGGGGACGGCTTGTTCGCCGTCGTTGCCGATGGCTTCGACGGGGCAACCTTCCATGGCCTCTTTGCAGGAGGTTTCTTCTTCGGGAGTGGTCGGTTGTTTGTACACGAAACTGTAGCCGCCATCTTCGTTGCGGGTGAAATTGTTGGGCGCGGTCTCCCGGCAAAGATCGCAGTCGATACACTGGTTATCGACGAAGTATTTGCCGGGGATGTTGTCGGAGTATCGATTTGCCAGGTCCGCCATTGCCTTCGTCCTCCTTTCCGGCGGGCACTATACGCCCGCGTGCGATCTGTCGCCAGCAAAAAAGCCGCGATCAACACCCGCGACTACAACGTCTGATACCGCAGGAGCGCGCCGATGCGGCCGATGTCGCGCAGCGAACTGGCGCCGTGGACGTGTTCGATGGCGCAGTTTTTTTGCATCGCCAGTTCGATGACTTCATCGACGATGTCGGCGCACGGCTCGGTGGGTTGCTGGCAATGGGGACAGGGCTGCGGTTCGAGCGCGGGCCAGTGGCAGCGGAAACAGACGTAGCCGGGCATTTCGAAGCCCTGTTCGACCAGCACGGTCTGCGCTTCGCCGCGGGCGATGGCTTGCAGGGTGCGACTGATGCCGGCCACGCCGCGGCGGCCGGCTTCGGACGCGGCGGCCAGGGCGCGGGCGAGTTCCTGTTCGTGCTGCCATTCGACCTGTTCTTCGATTTCCAGGGCGCGGGCCAGAATTTCCGGCGTGGTGATGTTGGCCGGCTCGCAATGGAAATCGTCCGCCCAACGTTGCTGCAGGTAGGGGTGGAGATGCGTTTTGAACTGACGCAGCACCTCGCGGTGGCCGCCGAGGACGAGCCAGTCGAATTTGTCGCGCTGGAACACACGAAACGCGGTGTCGGCGAGCTGCTTGAAATGCTGGTGCAGCGCCTGGTCGTGGCGGCGCTCGATGTGCCGTTCGTCGCGGCCGCCGACCCCGCCATCGCGCACGCGGCGGGGCACGTCGGCGTCGAGTTCGACGTGTTCCAAAATCTCGCCCATGTACACTTCGAACAGTTTCCCGTGGTTACGGTCCACGAGCACGGTGCAGTAGCGGTGGTGTTCGGCGAGGATTGCCGAGAGCGGGCGGATGTAGGGATCGCGGTCGGCGATCAGGATGTTGCGCACGACGCGTGGCAGCCGGTAGCTCTGCCAGAATTTGTGGCCGCTGCAGGCGAACACGGCCAGTCCTTTATGGGCATTGGTGACGATCTCCTGCTGGACGAATTCGGCGATGCGCTCGAAATCGTGGTGCAACGATTCGCGCTGGTCATGCGTCGCGGCCTTGGCGGAGAGGTCCTGCTGGGCCGCTTGCAGGAGGTCTTTGACGCGGATCTTCAACATCTGCGCCGGCATCTGGGCGCGGTCGAGGTTGAGATAACAACTGGTGACCAGATACTGGCCGTTGCGAAATTGAATGAGCTGCTCGAGTTGCTGACGGGTGATCATGGGAACCTCCGGGGGGTGAATACAGATTCAGCGTGGCGGGGTGAGTCAGAGTCCAACCGATTGCGCCATGTGGTTTCATCGTCGGGGAGCATCCTTGAGAAACCCCCGATACTATGGCAGAAAACGCCGTGCGCGCCAAAAGGTTTTTCTGACCGGCGCGTTGAACGGCCCGGCCCGCTGCCCTGTCGGACAGCAGTGGAACGAAAGCGAGACTGACGATGAATGCACGCAAATTGCAAGCCCTCGGCCTGACCCTCGGATTGGCGCTGTTTGTCGCGACCGGCCTGTTGCTGGTGACCGGCGCCAAACCGGACCGATCCACCACCAGCGCGCCGCCGCCGCCCCTCGAGGGCCTCGCCGCGGCGCAGAAACTCAGCGACACGTTCGCCGCCGTGGCCGAGCGCGTCCAACCGTGCGTCGTCACGGTCTATTCGGAGAAGGTCGTGCGGCTGCGGCAGGACTGGCTGAATCCGTTTGGCGACGAATTTCCGTTCCGCTGGTTCTTCGGCGATGAAGGCCCGTCGCCGGGGCCGCGCCGTTCTCAACCGCGCCCGCGGGAACACCGGCAGAGCGGCCTGGGTTCGGGCATCATCGTCAACCAGGACGGCTTCATCCTGACCAACTACCACGTGGTGGAGGACGTGGACGAAATCAAGGTCACCCTCCACGACAAACGCTCCCTCCGCGCCGAGGTCGTGGGCACCGACCCGCTCACCGATCTCGCCGTGATCCGCATCACCGACAAAGTGCCCGCCGACCTGCCCGTGGCCGAGCTGGGCGATTCGGATGTCGCGCGCGTCGGCGACTGGGTGCTGGCGATCGGCGCGCCGTTCGGGTTTGAACAAACCGTCACCGCCGGCATCATCAGCGCCAAGGGCCGCGTCGGCATCGAGGAAGCCACGGGCGGCATCCGTAAGTTCGAGGATTTCATCCAGACCGATGCCGCCATCAATCCCGGCAACTCGGGCGGGCCGCTGGTCAATCTGCGCGGCGAAGTCATCGGCGTGAACACCGCCATCGCCACCCGCATCGGCCAATTTGCCGGGGTCGGGTTTGCGATCCCAATCAACATGGCGCGGCGGCTGATGCCCACGTTGATCAAGGGCGAAAAGGTCCGGCGCGGACTGCTCGGCGTCGGCATCCAGGACATCAACGAGGAGTTGGCGGACCAGTTCGGCCTGAACGACACTCGCGGCGCACTCGTGGGGCAGGTCACCAAAGATTCCGCCGCCGACAAGGCCGGCCTCAAGCCCGGCGACGTGATCGTGCGGTACGACGACGAACCGGTCGAGGACACCACCCACCTGCGCAACCTCGTCGCCAACACCGCGCCCGATTCAAAAACGGAGATCGTCGTCATCCGCAACGGCAAAGAGAAGACCTTCACCGTCATCATTGGCGAACTGACACCCGAGTCGGTCACCGCCGCCGGGCCGAGTGGTGAGGGCAAGGAACTGCCGGACCTCGGCCTGACCGTCGAACCCGTGTCGCCCGACAACGCGGGGCAGTACGGGCTGGACGAGGCCGACAAGGGCGTCGTCGTCACCGCGCTCGACAACGACGGGGCCGCCGCCAAAGCCGGCGTCCTGGTTGGCGACCTCATCACCGAGGCCAACCGTCAACCCGTCAACAACGCGGCTGATTTTCGCGCCGCGGTCGCGAAGTCGAAGGACAAAAAATCCGTCCTGCTGCTGGTCAAAAGCCGCGGCCGGAGCCACTTCGTCATCGTGCCGCTGCCATAGCCGCGGCGATCAACTCCACATTCCGCTCGGTTGCACCGGCGTTGTGTTTGATCACGGCGCGCGCGGCAGCGCCGATTTGCTCGCGGCGTGCGGCGTTCTGCAACAGGTCTTCCAACTCACGCCGCAGACCTGCGGCGTCCGGCACCTGCACGCCCGCGCCGGCCGCGACAAACTCGGCGGCGATGGCCTTGAAATTCTGCATGTTGGGACCGAACACCACCGGGTGACCGCTGGCGGCGGCTTCGACGATGTTCTGTCCGCCCTCGCCGACGAGGCTCTTGCCGACGAAGATCACCGTAGCAATCTCGTAAAACCATTTCAACTCGCCGGTCGTGTTGACCAAGAGACAGTCCGCCCGGCCGGGTTCAGTACGGAGCACAAGGCTGACCTGTTTGCGTCTGGCCAACTCCACGATCTCCGCCGTGCGCTCGACGTGGCGCGGGACAAGCACGAGAAAAATTCCGGGAAACTTCGCGCGCAACGCGGCACAGATGTCGAACAGGATTTCCTCTTCGCCCGGATGCGTGCTGCCGGCCACCACGACGGGCCGGCCGGGTGCGACACCGATTTCCTTCAGGATCTGCACGGGATCAATTGGGCGCGGGCTGTGGTGCGGCAACGACGCGTCGTACTTCATGTTGCCGGTCAATTCCACCCGCCGCGCGCCGACCGCGCGGAAGTTGCCGGCATCCTCCTGGCTTTGCGCACACACCAACATGAGTTTGTCGAACACGTGCCGGAACACGAAGCTGACCCAGCGAAGCCGGCAGACCGAGCGCGGCGACATCCGCGCATTGACCAGAAACATCGGCTCGCCGCGGCGCGCGCCCGTCCAGATATGGTTCGGCCAGACCTCCGATTCCATCAGCACAACGAAGTCCGGCTGGATCAGATCGTACGCGCGGCGCACCGTCCACGGGAAATCCTGGGGGAAATAGAGCAACTCGACCCCGGCCGGTAGCCGTTCGCGCGCGAGCGCGTAGCCGGTGGAGGTTGTCGTCGTGAGAATGACCCGCACATCCGGCAGGCGCTGCTTCAGTGCCGGGATCAACAACAGCGCGAGGTTGACCTCGCCGACGCTGACCGCCTGCATCCAGCAGCGGCGTGCCTTCTTGTCGGCGAGCCGGTGCCGAATTTCCGGAGAGTACCGGCCGAATCGCTGGAAAAAATTCTCGCGGTACTTCCCGCGTTTCCACATCTTGTAGAGAAAAACCGGGCTGAGCAGGACGAACCCGAGCGAATAAACGATCGTGTAAAGCGCGTGCATCTCCCCCGCGACGATACTGAATCACCCCGGCAGAAGAAAGCGGATTAACGGTAGCTGCCGACGTAAGGAGGCGGCCCCCTCCTTACGTCGGGAGCCACGGTTTCTTGCGCGGTTAGCGGAAAATCTCCTCGAAGAACAATTTCATCGCCGCCCACGACCGTTGCGCGGCTGGCTCGTTGTAGGCCACGCCCCTGGAGTTGTCCGTGCCGGCGTCGGGGTTGGTGAAGCTATGCACCGCGCCGCCGTAGAAGATCATCTGCCAATCCATGCCCGCGTGACGCATCTCGTTCTGGAACGCCGCGATCTCCGCCGGCGGCACATGCGGATCGTCCGCGCCGTGTAGCACGAGCACCTTGCCGCGAATGCTCTTCGCGTCCTCCGGCGTCGGCGAATCGAGTCCGCCGTGAAAGCTGACCACCCCCGCCACGTCCGCCCCGCTGCGCGCCAACTCCAACACCGTCGTGCCGCCAAAACAGTAGCCGATCGCCGCCACCCGTTTCGGATCGACGCGTTCGTGCTTCCTCAATTCGTCAAGCGCCGCGCCGATTCGGGCGCGCATCAAGGCGCGGTTTTTCTTGTACTTGCCGGCGTGCGCACCGGCTTCCTGGTTGTCTTTCGGGCGAACCCCTTTGCCGTACATATCCACGGCGAACGCGACGTAACCCAGCTTCGCCAACGCATCCGCGCTGTGTTTCGCGTGTTGGCCCAGTCCCTTCCACTCGTGGACGACGAGCACCCCGGGCCGCCGGCCCGACACCGCGTCGTCGTCGGCCAAATACCCTTCGAGCACGACGTCGCCGTGCCTGTACTCCACCGACTCCGTGTGCAGCGCCGCCCGGGCGTTCGCGATCCCCAACAGCACAACCATCATGGTCGCTAATCGATTGATCATATCCTCAGAGTAGCGCACTCGCCACGCACTGCAAGATTCTTGATTCGGGTCGAGGCCGTGGCTTACGATGCTTGGGCCGATGAAGATCCCGCGCTGGCTTTCCGTGCTGACCGTGCTCGTCGCGCTCGCCGACGCCACCGCCACCAGAACGGCGTTTACCGTCTCCGGCATCAACCGCGCCCAAGTGCCGAAGTGGTCAGGCGCCGATCTGGAGTTTTTCCTGCACGGCTCAATGGGGACGGAGGTCGTACCGGAGCGCGTGCTGCGGGCGTTCATCTCGACGTATCCCGATTTGTTTTCCAAGCAGGACCTATCCAACTTCGGGTTAATCACGAACCCGACAGGAGGGTTGCCGGTAGGCGTCAGCCGCCGGGAAGTGCCGCACTTGGGCCGGCTGTCTTCGATTGGAGTCAACTGCGCCGCCTGTCACGTCGGGGAAGTCCACTCGCCCGCCGGCCAGCGTGTCCGCGTGTTGGGCATGACCGCCCAGTTTGATGCCGAGGCATTCTTCGACGCGGTCATCGTCGCGACGTTCCGCACCGCCAACCCGGCGAACATGGAGAAGTTCCTCAGCCACTATTGGCCGATCGAACCGGCTGTCATCGAGCGTCAGCGCGCACAAATCGTCGCTGCGATTCAGGAAGATCCAACCGGTGCGAAGGGCGCTGGGCCGGGCGGTCTGCAGTTGATTGAACCGGAAGACTTGCGCGCCGATGCCGGTAATCCCGCGCCAGCCGTGCGCGCATTGCTAAAGCTGTTTCACAACATGCGCGCCGCGTTGCACATTCCCGACCAACCGCCACCGCCATCGCCACCGAACGGCCCGGGCCGTAACGATCCGTGGCGGGTCCTTTCGTATTCGTTGCTGGGCATCGTCACCAAGCCCGCGCCCGTCAAGTTTGGCATCGTCTGGAACGAAGACCGCCGCCAGTGGGTGCATTTCGACGGCAACACTCGCTCGCCGATCGTCCGCAACCTCGCCGCCTCCCTCGGACTCGGCGCGCCATTAATTGGCCAGACCGGCGACTTGGATTTCGCGCTCATCCAGCGCCACACCGCGCTCTCAGAAATCATCCGGCCACCGCGCTATCCGTGGGCGATCGATCGTGCGGCCGCCAAACGCGGCGCGAAGATCTACCGGGCCAACTGCGCCTCGTGTCACAACGGTCCGGAAAGCGACCAACGACTTCACGCCATCTCCGAAATCAAGACCGACCCGAACCGCGCCGAAATCTTCACGCCCGACATCGCGGAACGATTCAACAAATTCTTCACCGACCTCCAAATCCCCGGCTATCGCCCGCCAGAAAAACCACTGCGCGGCACGCAGAAATATTGGTCGCCCGATCTGGCCGGTGTCTGGGCGCGCGCCCCGTACCTGCACAACGGTTCCGTTCGCACGATGCGCGAACTCTTGATGCCGCCCGAAGCGCGTCAGAAACAATGGCATCGCGGCACCCGGCTTTACGACCATGAAGCGATGGGTTATGCCGACGACGGTGCCCACGTGCTCGACACGACGGGCAACGGCCACTCCAATGCCGGCCACGATTACGGCAACGATCTCTCCGACGCGCAGAAGCGCGAACTGATTGAATATCTCAAAACGCTGTAGGCTGTCTCTTCAGACAGAAAAAGGAATGGCCGCAATGAGGCACAAGGAGGCGCGAAGCGACGCGGAATTAAGCGCCTGATGAAACTACCGGCCAATACCATCATCGGTCCGAGAAAGCTGAGCCAATATCTGCTGCGTCTGCGCGTGGAGGATGACAAGTCGCAGTTTCTCGCGTTGGCCGGCTACCGGCTGGAAGATGCGGACCGGCTGATGCGGGACATCCGCGAGCAACTGCTGCCACTGGAAGCGGAGTTTCACGAAGAAACCGAATACGGGCCGAAATACCGGATTCGCGGCACACTGACCGGACCGAATGGCCGGGTTTTGCGCGTCGCGACGATTTGGATGAAAGAGAACGCGACAAACCAGACAAAGTTTGTTACGTTATTCCCCGACAAGCCATGAAATACGAACTCTACACGCGAATGGCTTTGAGTGTTGACCTGCCCGCACACGGTCTGCGCCGTGGCGACGTGGCGACGCTTGTCGAGCACCATCCCGGCCGTCCCGGCCAGGAGGACGGCTACAGCCTGGAAGTTTTCAACGCCGTCGGCGAAACCGTGGCCGTGGTCACCGTGGGCGAGTCACAGATTGAGCCGTTGACCGCCAATGAACTCCTGCACGTGCGCCCCTTGGCGGAAACGACGCGCTGAGAAAGGACGAGTGGCGAGAGCCGAGCGCAGACCCCTGCGCGCTTGCCACGAATCACGCCGATGAGCATCTACGCCACATTGTGGGCCTTGAAATTCCCCAACGAGGGCGACACTCACTTGAGCTGCGAATGGATCGAAGTGATCGCTCAGGCCGTACCAGCACACGTCGGGTCGCCTACGCCGGGTTGCGGCTATGAGGACGGCGATCCCTACGCTGGTTTCCTTCCACCCGCCGTGGCAACGGATGCCGAGGGCAACGCCCCGTTTCACCGCGCCGTGGTCATCGCCACCGAACACTCAATCAAAGGCACGGACCGCAGCGGCCAAGAATACGTCAGTCCGCTGCTGCTGCTGACCGGCGACGAATACGCCCACATGGCCTTCGACGAACTGCACCAGCGCATCTGTGACGCCCTGCGTGCCAATCGTTCGCCCGTGGTGGCTGAGGTACTTTTGCCCGACGGCACACACAGGATCATCCGGGGGACGAGGAAACATTCCGACGACTCAGGGAAGGCGGAGACAGACTCAGGCTCACCGTGAGCCGACCGCCACAAGAACGGCAAACGACGCTGAGCTTGGCGTTTGTTGAACCTTGAACGTTGAGCGTGGGATGTTCGATGTTCCGATATTCGGCAGTTGCCGTGTCGTTGATTCGTGTTCATCCGCGTCCATTCGCGGTTGAAGTTCCGCTGCTTGTTTCTGGCGGCGGATGGCTCCGCCCTCCACCAACTCCATACGGTCTGTGCTACGCGTAGTACTGGCAATTGACGTCCGGGAAAATGTTGTCGCGCCATTCGATGTCGGCGAGCCAGCGTTCGTCGATCTGGCCGGACTGGAGCATTTCGTAGAGGCGGTTGAAACGGAGGAGATGGTCTTTGGTGCGTTTGACGGCGTACTGGACGGTGGTGCCGGTCTTCATGATGAACGCCCAATCGCTGGCTTGGGCGAGCAGTAACTCGCGCGCGGCTTGCTTGAGGGCGCGCTGGGTCAGGCCGTTGCCCTGCCGGCACTGCCGGGCCAGTTCGGTCATGCGTTCGGCGGCGATGTGCAGGTGGAGATAGATCCAGGCGTTGCTGCCTTCGAGCCAGACTTCCCAGTAACCTTTGTTGCCCCAGCTCGACGCGCTCGGCTGAAGCACTTGGTGCGTGGGGTACATCTGCAAGTATTCACTGGGCGTGGTGAGTTTGAACATCTGTTGGTCGTACGCCGCTTTGCGGATGAAGAAGTTCAGAAACTCCGGGCCTTCGAACCACCAGTGCCCGAACAACTCGGCGTCGTACGGCGCGATCACGATCGGGTCGCGCTGCATGATGCCGTGGAGATGTTCGATCTGTTTTTCGCGGTTGAACATGAAGTTGCCGGCATGTTCCGCCGCTTTTTCCACCGCTGCCGGCCGCCGATACCACTCCTTGTGTGTCGAGGGGCCGGTAATGCGGTGGTACTTGATGCCGGTGAAACAGCGGATGCCGTCCGGATGGATGAACGGTTTGATGTACTCGAACTCCAGATCGAACCCGATGTCTCGATAAAAATCCCGGTAGACCGCGTCGCCGGGATAACCTTCCTGCGCGCTCCAGACCTGCCGGGAGGATTCGAGGTCGCGCGCGAACGCCGCCACGCCGGACGGGGTGAACGCGGGGGCGTACACGCCAAATTGCGGCGCGGGATGGGCGAACATCAACCCGTGCGTGTCCATCACGAACCAGCGGATCTCCGCTTCCTGCAGATATTTCTCCACGCCCGGCACGTAGGCGCATTCGGGCAACCAGATGCCGCGTGGGTCGCGCCCGAAGCATTGCCGGTAGTGATCGCGGGCGATGAGAATCTGAGCACGGATGGATTCCGGGTGCGCCTGCATCATCGGCAGAAACCCGTGCGTGGCGGCGCAGGTGATGATCTCCAGTTGGCCGCGTTCCTGAAACCGGCGGAACGCGCCGACGAGGTTGCGGCCGTACTGGTCGCAGAACGTCGCGCGTGCGTGCTGGAAACGCTGGTGATAAAACTCGGCGATCTCGCGCTGCGCGTTGTCCCAGCGGGTGCGGTCGAGTTCCTTCTCGGTGAGCGCGATCAGCCGCGAGATGTGGCGGACGTACCGCTCCTGCAACAACGGGTCGAGCAACATCGCGCACAGCGGCGGCGTCAACGACATCGTCAGCCGAAACTCGACGCCATCGCGTTCCAGTCCGTCGAGCATCCACAGCAGCGGGAGATAGGTCTCGGTGATCGCCTCGTAGAGCCAGTCTTCCTCGAGGAAATCCTCGTACTCCGGGTGGCGCACGTAGGGCAGGTGCGCGTGCAGAATCAGCGCGAAATAGCCATGCGGCATGCGCGGACCGTCACGCGGCAGCCGGTGCCTTCAGATGCTCGGGCTGCTTGACCTTGCCGACCGCGCCGCGCAGTTCGGTGCGGCGCTCGAAGTTCAGCGTCGCTTCGCGCCGGTCCGCCCCGTCGCGCGACACGGCCACCACGGGTAGCCGGTACTGGCCGTCGGGCAACACGTAGTGGTACGAGAACGTGCCGTCGGGCCGCAACTGAATTGGTTTGCCATCGATCGTCACGTTCGCGTCCCGCTCGGTCGTGCCGTAGATGATCAGTTCGGCGTTGACGGCGAACCAGAAGCCTTTGCCGGCCGGCGCGGCCTGCCAGCTTGCGCCGGGGCTGAATGCGCTGAAGACGCCGCTGGACATTGCGGAGCTGACCTGCTCCTGCAACTGCCGGCGCAGCCATTCGCCGATTTCCTCCGAACCGATCTGGGTGCGTTTCAGGGCGTCGCCGCCGATGGCGCGTTTGAGCGCGGCGGTCTGCTCGTCGCTCCACGGGTCGAGTTCCACTTCCACCTTGAACGGCAGCCGGTAGCCCTCGGCCTGCAAGCGGCGCAGCGTGAACGCCAGTTGGGTCCCGTCCTCGGCCCGCTCGCGCAGCAGGGCCGACAGGTCCCGGAAACTCAGGCTCATCGGCACGGTCACAAATTGGGCCGATCGCTCGGCCGACGCATCCTCGGCCGGCGTGGTCGCCTCGCCCGATTGGCTGATGACGTGGAAGCCGCCGCCGCGCCGGCGGTAGCCGAGTTGGGCGGTGAACGTGGTGGCGGGTTTGTGGACGTTGAGGTACCAGTTGCGCGCCTCGGCCGTGAGCGTGATTTCCTGGGCGGGTCGGGTGTGATTTTTCTCGAACACGCGCAGCAGTAATTGGCCATCGGCCGCCTGTTTGCGGTAGTTGGCCATCTGCGCCCCGCTCAGGTCCCAGTAGGCGTACAGCCACCGCGGATCGCGGGCGACCAGGAACAGCCGTCCTGTGCCATAGGACTCCGGCAACTCCGCCCGCGGTTCGGCGGGAAATTTCTGCGCGATCGGCTGCGCGGGCGGTGTGACCTCGAACTTGTGAGCCGCCACGTCCACGGGGGCCGGTTTGGCGCGGGTCGGCTTCGCCGCCGCGGCGGGCGGTTCGCGCCGGCGCACGGCGCGCCGTTTCACCGTCGCCGCCATTTTTTTGGCGACGGCCACGACGCCGAGCGGCTGTTTGGGTTTGGGGCCTGTGCGGGCCAGTTGCGCTTCGTAAATGCGGTCCACCAATTCTGGTTTGAGCAGGGTGGAAATGCCGCGCAGGCCCAGCCGCCGCGCCATATCGAGCAATTCCGCCTTGGTCTTCGCCAACAGTAACGCCTTGTTCATACACTCCTCCAAGCAACCCAAGCTTAGGTGAGAAGCGGGATCGAAGTAAACCCCTTTTTTCCGGGCGCTGGAGGGCGAAGCTCCAGCCGAGCCGATTAGTACCGGCGCGGGGGCGGGGGCGGATACAGGCTCGGGGTGTTGATCATGAAATCAATGACCCGCTCGCTCACCCCGGCGTCTTTAAGCTCGATGATTTCCGCCGTGGTCAGCCGGTAGGCCGTGCGCGATTGCCGGATCTGGCTGATGATGATGTCATCGTTGATGCCGGCCTTGGCGAGCGCCTTGATGTCGGCCAGGCCCAAGGGTTGGCCGGTTTCCATGCGCTGGAGGGTCTGCGGGCTGGTCCGTTGCAACGTCTCATGTTGTTGCTGATCCATCGAGCGGCCGATCAACCCGCCCGTGAGCGCGCCGATGGCGCCGCCAATGAGCGCCCCTTCGCCGCCGTGGCCCGATTGATGGCCGATGATGGCGCCGGTGCCGGCCCCGATGGCGCCGCCGCCCAGCGCACCCGTGGCCGTGCGGTCATAATCGCCTTCAGGGGTCATGCAGCCGGTCGTCATCACCAGACCGGCCGCCAGCAATACTACCACGTTTCTAAAGTATTTCATGGTTTGCAACTCCTCGTTGATTTCCGATTTGTCTGTCATGCCCTTAGAGCGTGTTTCAAAAGTCTAAATCTTTCGTAAGTGGTTGGTACGATTTTACTTCCGGACTGTCTCCAAATCTGTTTCAAGATCGGGATGCAAAATGTATCCCTGTATCCCAGCAGTCTCACT
>Ga0247727_10003191_pt1 | contig 36580 bp, 35 predicted proteins | sample WisWelCaveWW1625_FD_202498 | JGI IMG/M metagenome (GOLD analysis project Ga0247727, IMG submission 202498) | Biofilm microbial communities from Wishing Well Cave, Virginia, United States - WW16-25 | ecosystem: Environmental > Aquatic > Deep subsurface > Groundwater > Cave microbial mat | place...
TTATATTTTGAAGTTATTATTTCCATACAGATCATCCTCCGTCAATAACTTGTTTGCAAAATACAATTTACTGACGAGGTGATCTATTTAATTCCTTCTATTTTTGATTAGGGTTTCATATTAGCCGGTTTCGGGAGTCTTTATTTAAAACAAAGATTTATATAGAATAATCTTCAAAATTGAACTGAAAAGAGGGGATTTGTGGTGCGAAAAGGACAGGTGACTATTTTTATAATTTTGGGTGTCCTTATTGTACTTTTTGTGACTCTGTTTTTTGTGTTTACTTCTTTTGAGCCTCAAGAACCAGCTACTGAAACGCAGGCTGCTGCATATGCTCTTATTGCGCAATGTGTCGAAGATGTTGCGACAGGAGGTATTCCATTCCTTGCAAGTAGGGGTGGATATTATGAAATTCCTCCTGGATATCTTGTTTACACTGAAGAATATAATCCTTATTTCACGACAATTCCTTATTATTACAATGAAGGAGCAATGACTGTTTTATCTGAAGATGAACTTGTAACACAATTTGAGCTCTTTCTTCTCTCGAGGATAAAACAATGTTATAATTCAACATCAGAATCATCTGATTATACTTTTAAAGAATTAAGAACAGAGGAAGTTACTGTCTCTTTTACTGATTATGCTGTTGAAATTCTTTATGATTCTCACGTCGCGCTTGTTGATGCTTCTTCTACAACAGCGATTAGTCCTATCGAGATCGTTCTTCCCAGCTCATATTATTCTGCATATACATCTGCAGTGGCAATTGCTGAAGAGCAATCGAGCAAAGGAAATATTTTTTGCATAACCTGTTTGACGAATTATAAGCAGGGAGCAATTGAAAACATCCTGACTGAAGAAGTTTCATCAGATGATTTTTATGCAATTATTTATGCAATTAACTTCACAGAAGAATCCACTGATGCAACTGCGCTTTTCTCATTTGCAGGAAGATATGCGCTTGCTCCAGAAGCAGAGGATCTGCGAATACTTCCTATCGCTGATCAGACTATTGTTATTGGTTATCCTTATACATATACTATTTCTGCGACAAAATCTGCTGTTCAATTTTCAGATAATAGTGATCTTTTTGACATAGATTCATCGGGACTCATTTCCTTTTATCCAGATGAAAACAGCGTTGGAACACACCTTATTGAGATTACTGCACAAGATTTGCAAGGAAATTTTGACACAGTTTCCTTTTATCTTGAAATCAAGCCCGTTGCTTCCCCCATTGATATTTTTTATATAGGGACTCTTGCTGCACCAGTTGGTCAACAATTTAATTATACTCTCTCTTTTACTGATGAAATAAATACAACTCTTTATTATTTTGATGATACTGCGCTCTTTGACATTGGTTTTACTTCAGGTGAAATAACATTTACACCGCAAAAAGGGCAAGAAGGAACATACGAGATTACATTCACTGCGACAACACAGGATGGAAGCACTGCTGAAGAACGCATGACGCTGGTGATTTATTAATATGGCACAGAACTATTGTATCAGGAATGTGTTGCTTTTTTCTCTTGTTATAGCGCTCTATTTACCTTCTTTTTATGCAGATGCGAGCGCAACTATTTGCGCTGATCCTGCTGAGTATGAAGATTGTTTTCGAGAGAATCCTTCACAGCAGAATTTACTTCTCATTTCTGATCCAAGTCTTGATGATTTTGAAACTCTCTTGAATGCAGATAGAACACAAGCTGCTTTGTATCTGAACGTTAGATATGATACGGAATTTGCAGCGAAGTATGTTGCTTCAACTGATTTCACTACCACTGACGCGACTTCAGCATTGGTTGCAGAACGATTTTTTAGTGAGGATGCCGATAATGTTAACGCTTACAAAGGTAAATTTGTTGATTATATGTATCATCAAGGTGTTGCTATCATTGTGGAAGGAGATATTGAACAATACAAATCTGATGGGACGCTTGTTGGAGAAAATGGAGCAATAAATATTAAACAGTTTGCATCAGATTATACATTTGGTGTGAAAGAAGATGGTACTATTGTTCTTCTTCCGAATAATTATAAACAAAAGGGGTATATTTCGTTTGAAGGAACAATTACACAAAACGCAAATGGCGATATTGCAATGAAATCTGGTTCATTCAATGGTTTAGAAGTTGAAGATGCATCAAGCATCTGGATTGGGAAGGAAGGAAAAATTGTTGTTGACGCGCAAACATTTGGTGCGCTTGATTTTCAAGGAAGAGGGCATGTTATTTATGACTTAGTTGATAAATCGTATCAATTGAAAGATGCTGTCCTTACAGATTATCCAGACTATCAACTTACGGGAACAATTACTGTTGATGTGGGCTATGTCTATGATGATTTTTATGTTCCTGCCGGAAAAAAACTTGAAGTGCATCCGAACACTAAAAATCCTGATAAGGAAGCGCTCAATGAACAGGCGTATGTCATTAAAGCAAATGGTGGAAAACAGGTTCTTCTTAATTTGAATACAGAAAATTGGTGGGAAAATCCAACTGATTATGTTGTTGAATGGTTAGAGGCAGCAGAAACCGCTGCTGAAGATACAGGTCTTATTGAAAAAGTGCAGGAAGACAAAGTTACCATCGATCCAAACAAAGTTGTTGTTGCAGAAGCTGCTCCTGCACTCGAAGGATATGATCATTCGTATCGACTTGAAATCGATGCAGGCGCACAATACGCTCTGCAAAGTGAGTCTGCTCCTGAAAATGATAATTTTCTTCATCTCCCTGAAGATGGTTCTTATGAAAAAGGAGAATATCCAAAAAAAGGAACAACGGATTATGAGAATATCCAAGTGATTCAAGGTATTGTTGGTTCTAACCCTGATGGGCAATATGGTTCTGGGACAAAAGCAGCTGTTGTTTCCTGGCAAAACAGTTACAATCAGCAAAATGGTTTTAATCCTGGGGATTCGGGATATCTCGCACCTGACGGAAGTTGGGAGCAGCAAGATACCACTGCGTATTTTCAGATGACTTATAATCATGACCAAAATCCGCCGACACTTGTTTTTGACATGGGAACTCCTGAAAGTGGCGGAATCGCTGTTGTTCATTTTGAACAAACAGGACTAGACGTAATAACAGCAGGGGACATGAGCATGGAGATAGAAGGTCAAAAATTGCAAATTCAAGATGGAGAAGCTGATAAACAGCTTGCAGCAATCATAGAATCTGGAATAAGTGTTCCAGTTACGCTTTCTAGTTATGCTCCTTGCGATACTTCTTCTGATTTTCTTACTGGTCAGGCAATTTCAGGTCAGCATTGTAAAATTTTTTCTAATCGTATTGCTGATGGAACATACAGTGTCAATGATGCAGTCGTGAGTGGAACTGTTCGCGCATCTTGTCCTCTTGCTCTTGGCAATATTGATCCTGCAAAATCACAGTGTGCGACGTATGTCGCAGATTACGCAAAAGTTGAAGGAGGAAGGTATACTGTTTATGGTTCTGAAGATGAAAATCTTGCAGTTTATCTTGGAGAATATGGAAGCAGTTGGCAGATGTCACATAATATGCGTTCTCATGGTGGCGTCACTCGATTTTCGAAAGAAGCGAATGGAGATTTAGCGTTTAAAGATCCCAGACTCGCAGAACAGGTTGATTATAATTATGATAATTTTGAGGAAGGAGATGTTGTTTTCTTTTATTACACGAAGAGTACTTTTTTGAAGGAAGCATATGATGAAGGGCTTATATCAGGTGATGGAAGACAGGCAACGCACAGTGCTCGTGTTATTGGAAAAGAATCTGAACAGTATACTGTTTCCAAATCAGGAATTGATCCTGTTACATACATTCAAAAACAGCTTGGTGTGGGCACTGAGTTCTTGGATGGCTATCCTGTATGGATAAATGGTCAAAGAGCACTTTACAGCAATGGCGCGTATTACTCTTATGATTCTACTAAGGGTGTTGTTGGAAGTCCAATTGTCCTAAATCAAGGAGATCAGGTTGTTGTTGAAAAAACAATGATTGCGCAGATGTATCACGAGGGTGCACGAGACAAACAGCCTTTTAAAACAGTAGATTATGGAAAGTTTCTTTCGGATAATGCAAAAACTATGTCTCTTTATGAACATGTTCAACCAAATCAAGATAGAGCAGCAGAAGCTGAAATTCGTTTTGCAGGAACCACTGCTGTCGCTGTTGATAATGATGAAGATATTGCTGACGCGCTTCGTGCTTCAGGAGTTTCTGAAGAAGATCTTCCTGCAATGGTTGAACTGACTAAAGAAATCAACAGTGTTCCGAGCAAGGGTGTGAGTAAAGGAGATGTTCTTATGCTTCCTAGCGCAAACACGCTCCCTCCTGAAGATACTGTTGTTGCGAATCTGGAAAAACGTTGGTTATCTACTGCAGGAGACGTTTATAGTGTTGTCGATGCATCTTCCAAAGAGCGGGTTCGCGAGTATGGAATTCCTCCTGATGATGTTGATGATCTTACTGAAGCAACAATTGCGCTCGGAATGATTGAATCGTATTGGGGAGAAACACAGAGCATGGGATCGCAAATAAAATTGGCTGTAGAATCGCTTATCGCAGAAACAGGAATAGGAGCAACCCCCACTCGCTCGTACGGTGTTCTTCAAACACAAGATCAGCTTGCAGAAAAAAATGCGCAAGAATTGGGAGTTGATGATTATATCGGTCCTGAAGAACTTGTTACTCTTGAAGGCGGTGTTAAACATGGTCAACGAAATATTGCACAAGCGTGGGATCGATACGCAGTTGATCATGATGGAAGAGATCTTCCTTATGAAGAAAAATTAGGTATGGTTGCTGCTGCGCACCACATGGGTGAAGACGCTCCAATGGTTGCAGCAGTCCAGTCACAACTTTTGGATTTGGGTTATGGTGAAGAAAGCAATGTTGATGGATTTTATGGAGAAGATACGATTACTGTCCTTCAAAAATATGCAGAAGAAAAAGGAGTTCCATTTGATGCAGCAGCTGCACGAAATGATTGCGCGTACCTTCATGCAGATTTAAGCAGCTGCACTTCTGGTACTCTTGAAAATTCGCCAGTCTATACTTCTGTTCGTGACGATTGGCAGAAGCAAACAGGTGAAGAACCACGTTATGCAATTGCTCCTCCCAATAATGGGTATGTCCAAACTGCAATAAAATACTGCGGACAAATTACTTCTGTCCAAGGGAGATGCGCATATTCTGTGAGTTAGTTTTAGAATTTGATTTAGTTTTAGAACTTAATTTTATTCTCTTTTTTATTCGCTTACAACTTTAAGAGCCAGCAGTCTTTCCATAAAAGACGGCCCTCTCCTTCTACAAGCGCGTCATAAATTTGAAGAACTCCTGGCGCGTAATATTCTGTTTGTCTATTCACAGGAATATGCGTTGTTCCGCGAAGCACTGCTCTTCGTCCTGCATTATATGCAGAAGCAGCAAAAATCTTTGCGTAATAAGGGTTATTACTTTCTTTCAAGAAAAAGTCATGCTCTTCTCCTAATTGTCGCATGCCTTCATTAATATTCCATGCAGGATCGAAGCGTTTATCTTTTTCCTTTTCACCTTTTTCTATAAGCATTTCAAGATCTTCTCTATAAAGTGCTGCCCATTCTTCCACTTTTTTTCCATTATGCATTCTTTCCTTGGATTCTCTTGCCTTCAGATAAGAAGTATAATTTTCCGTGATATATGATCCTTCTCGTGGCATGAGTTGCATTGGGCCAACCGCACCAGTTGATGAAATCAAAGCTTCTTGGAAATGTGATTCTTTAATCAGAATTGCTTTTGCAAAGCGCCAGTCAAGATTATGTCTCTTGCCCGCATCCTCGAGAAAAACATCATACTGGCTTTCATTTGGCGCCTGTGGGCAATATGTTGCTATTGTTTTTATTTCCTCAACAAACTCTTGAGTACTTGGTAATTCCTTATCTCTGTTAACAACATATGCTGCAGTAGCAGTAATTCCTAAAAGGGAAAGGATACCCCACAATGTGCTTCTTCTTGCCATTTTAGAAAGAATAGAATAATCATTTATAAAAGTTACTACTTCATGGGTACGTCAAATAAGTTATGGTGGTGTCACTTTGGAGTGGCAATATGCCAAAAGATTTATAAAGTGTTCTTTCATACTCTGATCATGAGAACAATGATGAAGAGAATAGGAGCTATATTGGCAGCAGGAGTTCTTTTGAGTTCTGCGTCAGGAAGACAATCTTCTCTATCCCTTCCTTTAAATGATACATTGGAAGCATTTCTTGAAGATCCCCTTGTTCACTTGGAAAAACAGGGTTTATCAAGGCAAGATTTTCAGCACAATACCATTGCTGCAGAGCATGTTAGGATTGCTCTCTCGAATCTTGCGGAAGGTTGTGCAAATGTAGGAATTTCAGATCCATCACGTTATCAACAGGCAAAGGAGTGTGTTGCAACAGCACTGACTGTTGCGCTTGACCCACTTCTTTCTCCATATGATGTCTCTGTTCAAACTGTGACAGACTTTGGTGACAATGGCCTCTACCTTAGTCACTTGAACATTATTCTTGGTTCATGGAAATCGTTGACACACGATGATAGTTATGAAACATTGAACCAAAAAATTACAGAGCATTTAGCGCAGCAAACTCTCCAGGATTCACAGAAAAATATACAATCATATCCCTCATTGAATTATAAGTGGCCGGCTGACCAAACAGCAGTATTATACTCTCTCTGGTTATTTGACAAAAATTATGGAACCGATCTCGGTGAAAAATCGATCGGCGAATGGACAAAATATATGGATGAAAAGAAGACAGACAAGGAAACAGGATTATATGTTTCTGAGGTAACAGGATATTATCCAAGTGCAGATGTTCCAAGGGGATGCGCTCTTTCTTGGAGCATTAGATATATGGCAGCATTTTCTCCTGAAAAAGCAGCAGAACAGTGGGATTTTTACAAGCAGCATTTTGAGCAGCAGTATGGCTTGCTTGCAGCGTTTCGAGAATGGCCAATAAGTTATTCTGGTTTTTCAGATGTGGATTCTGGTCCAATTCTTCTAGATAATGGTGTTGCTGCAACAGCATTCGCAATTGGAGCAAGTAGAGCTGTAGGAGATGAAAGCACTTATGCTCAGCTTTCGAGAACAGAAACAGCGACGAAATTTACTGCGCATGCATTTGCTGTTGTAGGAAATGATGAAGGCCGGGAAATAATTTTAATTGCTGACAGTTTGCTTGCCAGCGCAATTGATTTGAACATGCACACTATTACAAAGCAGTAGTTCTTCTCAACAATAATTCTAGTCTTCAAATTCTTCAAGGCTCGTTTCCCACTCTGCATGAACATTAAATGGCTTTGCAAGGTTGAGATCTGTTGCCATTGCTTTTGCAACACCATCAGGGAGATTAATCACTTCGTCTGTGCCAAGAACAGGGAGAAGGATAGCTTCTCGTGCAGAATATCCTTTAAAATCATAAAGGTCATCGACTGACCACACTATTTTTGTGTCGCCTTCTGGAGTTTTTTCCCATGTTGCATCAAGATAGTAATTATGATTGGTATAGTATAATTCAGTATCAGAATCTTTTCCAGAAGTAATAACGCCTTCAGTATTATCAACTATTTTAACAACGCCTTCTACTTTAATTACTACTTTTTCATGAACACAATCACAGCTTCCAGATTTGACTGTACCAGTAGTATAACCCGCATCTTGATGTTTCTTTATTTCAAGGGTTATCTCTGCCATTGCATTCTGTGCTGTTTCTGATTCTTCAAACATTTCAGAATCAACATCAAGCTGCTCACCATCCCCAGTAAAATAATGCGCAAGTGCGGTTCCTGCGTTTGGTCCTGCTTTGACATATCCTCCTGCTGATATTCCACTATATAACGCAACAAGAAACTCTTGATCATCTTCGCTAATGCCAACTCCTTTAATCAGATTTTCATTAATTTGGTCAATTCTTTCCTGAATCTCTTCAGCGTCACCTGTTAAATACGCAGTAGCAATCTCTGTCCCCTGAATTGCCGTCCCTACAACTGTTGGCTTTTCTTCCTCTGCACCTGCTGTTTCTTCTCCCATGATCGCAGTATACTCATTTTCAAGAGATAGAGCAACTCCTCCTTCAGGTTCTAACTTCACATCAATTGGAGCAGCTGTTCCTGATTCTGTTCCTAACTTTGAGAAGAGGCTTTCATCAATAATTTCCCCTTTTTTTTGCACTTTTCCTTGAGGGGTTTCTTTGGCTACTGTCTTATAGAGTTTTCCTTCTTCTGCAAGATATACTTCTTCTCCAAACTGAAAGGTCATTTCTTTTCCAACAACGGTAACTCTTCCATCTTCTTTTGAGATACTTACCTGGCCTGATATTGGCTTGACGACAGCATCCGCTTTATGCAAATCTTCTGTTCTTCCTTCGACAAAATCTTTGCTGTTAAAAAGAACAGTTATAGAGTTACCGTTCAGAAGAATTTCGTCATCGCTAATCTTTGCGTATGTCACATGCTCCTCTTCCACAGTGCTTTTTGGAAACCTTAGTTCAACATCGTCTCCTCTTGCTGCGAAAAGGACATTATTGATTACTAAAAGAGTGTTATCAGGAATAGTGAGTTTTCCTTCAATTGTATTATAATCTTGAAATGTTGCGCTGCCATAGACATAAAGCACTGTTGAGGGTTTAACAGAAATAATCTTTGCGTCTTCAAAATGGATCATGGATCCTTTGTAACTTGTGTCGATTGGAGTTTGTTCTGCAAAGGTAATCCCATCATAATACGTAACACTTCCTCCAGAAATCTCACCATTTTCATCAAACTCAAGCTGCTTTGCTCCTTTGATATTATAGTTGTTGATGGTTCCTTCTTTTAGAGAAAATTTTCCTGTATTGTCTGCCTGTAAATTTCCTGTGAAAGCAGTTGATTCTTGTCCATTTTTTTTGAAGAGTTCGATTGTTCCATCGTCACTAATAACTATTGCGTATTCATCACTCGCAGGACTATTTTTGAAATTATTCAGATTTATTATTTGATTATTTCCATATAAATTTCCCTTTTCATCATAATCATTGATTGGGCCAATCAGTGTTATATCGATCCCTTCTTGCTCCATATATTTGGTAAATTTCTCCGGGTCATTATTGATATGCTCTGGATCTTCAGAGTAATATTTTTCAGCAATAATTCTATCTTCTGCTTCACTAAAATCAGAGTATGCAAGAAATTCAGCAGCAAATTCGCTGTTGTATTCCATTAAAAGATATTCTTGTTGTTCATAGGAAGAGAGTCTTTGAAAGTCATCGATTGTTGGTTCAGAAACTGTAAGAAGATCATCCGCAGTCGGATTTTCAATATCTTCAAAATCTGTTTCGTAAGGATCTCCAGATGAATATGCAGAGAGTACTGGAAGAGCGTAAACGATGAGAGATAAACAAAGAAAAAATGCAACAAAGAAGTGTTTTTTCATTTTGTAATCACCATATATCCCTGCTGTTCTGCTTTATTACCCTGAGTATCTATCGCAGTAATAGTAAAGTTGTGGCTTCCGACAGAAGAAATCGAGGGAGTAAAGGTAATAATACCGGTCTTTGTATCAATGTCAAAAAGGTCTGTATCATCTAAGAAATAAACGCTCTCGCTTGCAGTCACATTGGCTGTGTACGAAAATTGTTCTCCGACATGAGCAATAAAATAAGGAAATCCTTCTACTGACAATTCTGAATGAACAACATCAGTAATTTCAAAGACAAAAGATGTTTCTGTTTTCTTTTGGTCAGCATCAGTCGCAGTAATGGTCACAATCCATGATCCAATGTCTTCGGGTTCTGGGAGGAATGAAATCGTGCCTGTTTCAGGGTCAATAGTAAAGACAGAGGAATCATCAGAGAATGTAAGATTTTTTCCAGTTGCAATAACATTATACTGATACACATACCCTATAGGAGCAATTTGTTTTTGGATTGGTGTTATAAGGGGGTTTTCTTCAGCAGCGCCTTGAATGAAACTGTGACCAAAATAAAAAGAAAGCAGAGGAACTGTTTCATGTTCGGTATTTCTGTCATTCAGAATGTACAGGAGAGTGTATTTGTTTTCTTGTTTGAGTTCGATCATGCCAAGATAAAACTCATTTTTTTCAGCAAGTTGGGAAAGGCATGTGATACAAAGAAGGTTTGGATTTTTTGTTTGTTCTTCTGTGATTGCAAGTGCAGTTGTGTACAGTTTAAAAAGATGCGAAGGGACAGAAATGGAAACGCTGTCTAAAGTATATTTTACATTTTCAGTGGAGATTTCAAGAGGGAAAGTGACTGTTGCTTCAACATCATCGGTAGTCATTTGCGCTGTAACAGTAGGAGTTGAAGAAAGAGAGATGTTGTATGGGTAGTAACTAAAATCAGTGCATTCATGGACTTGAGATTCGAGCGCAAGCGCAAGTTGTTCATTTATAGTTTCGGCAGTGGGGGCAACATCTTTGTTATTGAAAAAATAATACGGGATGCCTAGGGAGTATTCTTGTGTAAAGGTATCTTCGATTTCATATGGTGGTGTTTCAAAATATCCTCCATGTAATGAAACGAGGGTGATTGCTTTTTGCAATTGCGGTTCTAAGCATGAGGAAAGAGAAGCGCTTACAGATGTAACAATAGGATTTTCTTCAGCTTCAGGAATTGCTTTCTCAATCCCTTCCAAAACTACAAAAAAACCAACAATGAAAAGTATCAACAATCCTATAATTATGAAGATACTTACTTGCCCTCTTTTCATAGATGTTTCTTTTACTTCTAACTATATAAACCTTGTTTTCTGTTGCTATTGACGGTGAGTTTTATAAACTAAATTTGTACTCTTTCTGTGATCATGGGCTTGGAAGATAATATTCACATTCCTGATTATACTATTCTTCAGGAAGCAGGACGAGGGAATTTTGGTATCGTCTATAAAGCACGGGAAATTTCTTCTGGCAGAGATAGGGCTATTAAGATATTGGATCGTGTTGAAGGTGGACGAGGAGATGCTGCGTATGCGCTTTTTCGCTCAGAAGGTTTGGAAGAAAACGAAGCGCTCGCAGACGCATTTCAACATGAAAATCTTGTTCGATTTTATCGGCAAGGTATTGTTGCGGATGGTTCTCTTACTGGTCAGAAATATATTGTTTTGGAATGGGTCGAAGGAACAACTTTAGAACATTTGTCAGATTTTTCTCCAAAAGAAATTGATGGTGTTATCAAACAGATTTGTCATGGCGTTCAGCATATGCACGAACGTGGCTATCTTCATAATGACATTCGGGCACCAAACATTATGGTGACGCGTTCTGAAAAAAAGAGTTCTCTTCTTGCAAAACTTGGCGATTATACACTTGTGACTCCTTGCGATGAACGTGGTATTACCTCTGCTGCTGCAAATATTTCTTCACGGACAATCAGCGCTCCTGAGTCTATCCGAAAAGGAGAGTTATCTTGTAGGACAGATATTTGGGGAATTGGAACACTCATATACACGCTCTGGACCGGAGAGCATCCTTTTCCTTACGAAAGGAAGGATGTTCTTGAAGGCGTTGTTTCTCAACCCTCATCCTATCCAGCACTTGAGCACAGAATACGTCATAACTCTTGCATACCAGAAAAATATAAATTTATTATCCGAAAATGTCTTTCCTATAAATCTTCAGATCGTTATCAATCTGTTACAGAATTGTTACATGATTTAGAACCTCCAAAGACTCGTTTGAGTGTAGGTTCTCTTCTTGGAGGGATTGCTCTTGCTGTAGCAGGGTGTGTTGGTATTGCAACTGGAATTGTATTATACTTCAATAAACCAGATCCTGTTGTTGAAACAAAAACAGAAGTACAATATGTTCCTTCTGTTTTTTCAGATGATCGGATTGTCAAACGTGATCCGCGAATTCCACAAGGTGTTGATCCAAAAGATATTTGCAATCATCCTGCGGGGCATGATCTTCCTCCAGACTTCTTCAAAGATCCAGCAGCATATCGCTTCTGTCTGGAGTTAGGTGAAGCAAACGTCCTTCTTGATCGTGCGGAGTTTGTTGCAGCAGCAAAAAAATTAGAATTATTGCAAAAAGACTATCCAACTAAGTATCAGCCAGTTGCTGCGCTTCTTGAGGCATATTATGAGTTAGGTCTGGTTTCTGAAGCAGCTGAAACAAGAAAATTAGTTGTAACGAAATTTGGTGTCTATAACCCCATGGAGCTGTCTGTTTACTCACTAAAAATAGACCTTGATATTTTAGATGCTCCCACTACTCTCAACCTTTCGTCGCGAGATATTTGTACTGTCGGTGTTGTTCAAAAAAATTATTTGGAATGTTCGGAAATTGTTTCTATAGACTCTCTCTCTTCATCAGAAGAAAAAGAGAAGCGGTATGCCACGCTTGTTCGTACATATTCTCGCTCCTTTTTAGCACACCGCGAGTATGCTCGTTTTTTGTTTGAGACCGATGATCCTGATAAACTTACGCTTGCGCTTCAACAGTATGAAGCTGCTGCAAAACTTGCAAAAAACAAGTATGCTTTTTTTCATGAAATTGCTGATGCATTTGAACATCGTGAAGATTTTCCTCATGCTTTTGTTTATCAGTATAGAGCAGAAGAGTCATTGGAAAAAGACTTTTCACGAATTCTCATGAGTCATAGAGAATCAGATGCATTCTTGGATAGGATGGGAGGAGTTGGTAGAAATAATTCTCTCTTCGCATCAAAAGAAGAAGCGTATCGTGTCCTTGCAGAGAAATGCACAGGTAATACTGATTTTGTCTTTGTTCCATGTACTCTCTAATTTCTTTCATAACCTTTAAATACAGCGATGGAATTTTCATCTTATGGCAAAATATACTATTGATCATGATCGTCCAACTTGTATTGGCTGCGCGGCTTGTGAAGCAATATCACCAGAGTTTTGGGTGATGAGTGAAGATGGCAAGTCTGATGTTAAGGGTTCGAAGGTTATCAAAGAAGGAGATGAAATAAAACAAGAACTTCTTGACATTGAAGAAAAAGATTTTCAGACAAATAAAGATGCAGCAGATGCATGTCCTGTGAATTGTATACATATTTTAGATGAAAATAAAAAAAGGATTATTTAGTTTGGTTTATTATTGCTTTTTATCTTCGGTTTTCTAATCTTTTATTATATCTTCTTATATTTTTAATATTCATAATACCCCATTGCGCAATTCTTTCGCCAATTGGAAGCGAGATCGGGTACGACCATTTCGAATCTTTGATTCGTAATGAATTGGAACACGTTCCAATCACTCACTCTGTTCGGTCGTACGCTCAACTAATGATCTTATTTCCGTTACTGGTTCGTCTTGTTTGCAATGGGTCCCCCTGACATTTTGCCTTTGCTGGTGCGTGTTTTGTCTTGCTGAGCATTTGTTTTTTTGCCTTACTCTTTTGTAATCGCTCTGCTGCTTTATTGCCAGGGGGACCCAATGCGAAGCATTGGGGTTTTATTATGTATAATTAACAAAAATTTAATGAAAATTTTTTCTATGCCTTCAAATTTCTTCAGAACTACTTTCTTCTTCACTCACAAGCAAATAACATACTGCTTTCTTTTCTTCATCTACTAATTTGTCGCAGTAGGTTCTGTCATTGTTCAACAGCGCCATGTCTTTATAGAATATTGCTTCACAGCGTTCCGCATCAGGGGATTCGCTGCATTTATCTGATGAACTAGATTGCACTGCAGCTTCTGCAGCAACATGGACAAGACAACTTTCTTGCATTGCTTCTTCTGTCAACATCATACATTTTTCCTTGTTTAACTGTTCGATAGCTTCTGTCGCAAGAAGTGTTTGCTCGCAATCCTCTCGCAATGTTTGACTTACTATTCGTGCACAGCTTTTTGTATCTCCTTCCTGAACAGCCTTGACATAGTAAACAGAGTTCAGACAGTTTTCTTCACAACTACTGCATTGTTCGACACATGATGCATAATTTTCATATTCAACAGAACTTCCTTCGATCCCTGCTGGTACTTCAACTTGCTCTTCTTCTACCCCAAACCACATACAGCTGGAGAGAAATAAAGTAACTAATAAAATTGCTCCGCAATACAACACTTGTTTTTTCATATTTTTTTTATGTGCATAACCCTATATATACTTTTTGTTGAGACTCCCCTAAACATTTATAAAGAAGTAATTTGTTTCTTATTCAATTCAATTTATTCGGAGGAGTAATACATGAAAGCACTAAGAGTAACATCAAGCAAATTCGTAAAAATTCGCTGTCCTAAATGCAAAAATGAGCAAATCACTTTTGGTAAAAGTGCTACGACTGTCAAATGTCTTGTTTGCGCAAAACCACTTGTTGAACCATCCGGCGGTAAATCGCACATTAAAGCACGGATTTTAGAAGTTCTCGAGTAAGAGGTTTTAGAATACAATGTTTTATCGACGCACAGGATTTCCTGAGGAAGGAGAGCTAGTTCTCTGTACTGTTACAAAAGTGCAGTTCAACTCAGTCTTTGTACGATTGGATGAATTCGATAAATCAGGAATGATTCACATTAGTGAAGTTTCTCCTGGTCGTATTCGAAACATTCGTGATTTTGTCAAAGAAGACAAAGTTGTTGTCTGCCTTGTTCTTCGTGTTAGTCAAGAACGCGGTTATATTGATCTTTCTCTTCGTCGAGTCAATGATAATCAGAAACGAAAGAAAATTGAAGAAGTGAAACAAGAGCAGAAAGCAGAAAAAGTTATTGAAACTATTGCAGAACAACTCAAGAAGAAACCAGAACAATTGTACTTTGAAATATACACTCCTATTTCCAAGCAATATACATTTCTTCATCAATGTTTTCAGGATGTTGCGAAAGGTGAAATCACTCTTGAAGATGTTGGTGTTCCTGCAGAATATGTCAAACTATTTAGTGAATTTATCGAGCAACGCTTTAAGCCAAAAGAAGTATTTGTCGGGGGCAAATTATTTTTGCAGAGTTATGCTTCTGGTGGTGTCGAGATTGTCAAAACCGCTCTTCTTGCAGGTCTTGCAACAGACAAAGAACACGTGACTCTTTCTTATCTTGGCGCTGGAAACTTCAATATTCTTGTACGCAGTGAAGAATACAAAAGCGCAGAACAGATTTTGGCAAAACTCATTACAACTGTTGAATCTTCTGTTCCTAAAGGAAAAGGAATTGTCACCTTTACTCGTGAAGAAAAGAAAGCTGCAGCAGCGACTTGAGGATTTTCTTTTACTAAACTTATTTTCTACCCATACCTTTATATTATTGTAGTTCTTCTTTCATGTCATGGCAAAACATATTATGTACTGCAGTGTGTGCAAGACGTATACCTTGAAACCTGTTTGCGCCTGCGGTGAGAAAACAGGAGAACGAAAACCTGCAAAATATTCTCCTGATGATAAATACGCGCACTATCGAAGAGAAGTAAAGTCAGAACAACGGAAAAAAGAGGGGTTGGTATGAGTAAGCCTTTAATCAAAAAAGCGAGCACAAAAGAAGTAAAATCAGAGAACTCACCAGATATGGTATTTTATCCAAAAGAGCCGTGGCAATTCCAATCTTTTGAAAGCAAAATTCCAGCGTTGAACAATGCGTATCTTATCGTTGGTCTTCCAGGTATTGGCAATGTGGGAAAAATTGTCGTTGATTTTCTCATCGATGAATTAAAAGCAAAAAAACTCTACGAAATTAATTCTTATCATTTTCCGAATACTGTATTTGTAACAGAAGAAAATCTTGTTGAACTTCCTTCCATTGAAATATTTTACAAAAAAGGTTCTGGAAAAACACCTGACCTTATTTTCTTGTCTGGTGATGTTCAGCCAACAGAACAGGAACCGTGTTATCAGTTTTGCGACATTGTTCTTGATTTTTTTACGACAATGAAAGGAAAGCAAATTATTACACTTGGTGGTATTGGTTTGCAGGAACCACCTCAAAATCCAAAGGTCTTTTGTACAGGAACAAATAAAGAAGCAGTCACTTCATTTGTCAAAGGAACTTCTTTGAACCCAAACATTTTTGGCGTTGTCGGCGCATTTGTTGGTGTTGCAGGTGTTCTCGTTGGTCTTGCAGGTAAAAGAAAAATACAAGCAGTTTCTCTTCTTGCGGAAACGCTTGCGCATCCGTATTATATTGGCATGAAAGGCAGCAAAGAAATCCTTACTGTTCTGAATAAAAAATTTGCTCTTGGTGTTGATGGCGCCAAATTGGATAAAGAAATCAAAGAATTTGAGCGCGAACTCATGCAGACTGCTGAACAATTGGAAGAAGGACAGAAGCCCTCTGGACAGACATATATTGGTTAGGGATGTCTTATGAAAAATGTTCTCATTGTCGGTGGTGGTTTTGCTGGGGTTTATACCGCAAAATCGCTTCTTCGTAAATCTAGAGGTAAGCCAATTCATGTCACACTGATTAGCGAGCACAATTATTTTCTCTTTACGCCGATGTTGCATGAAATTGCGACAGGAAGTATTTCCCGCGATAATGCTGTTACTGCGATTAATCAGATTTTATCAGATTCTCGGTTTACGTTTATCAAAGCGCACGTGACAAGCATTGATACAAAGAAAAAATGCGTGGAGACAGATACCTGTTCTCGTTCTTATGATGTGCTTGTTCTTGCGACAGGTTCTTCTGCGAATTATTATGGTGTTCCTGGAGCATCTGAACATACAATTGCAATTCGTGATCTTCCAAGCGCGTACAAAATCCGAAACAAGATTATTGCACAAATAGAACGCGCAGATGTTGAAGAAGATAAAAAAAAGCGTGACAAACTTCTCACCTTTATGATTGTTGGCGCTGGCGCAACTGGCGTTGAAGTTGCAGGAGAGCTTGCTCAATTTATTCGAACAATTATTACTTCTGACCATCGTCGTATAAAGCCGCAAGAAGTAAAAATTCTTCTTGTCCATCGAAACAAAGAAATTTTGAATATGCTTCCCTCTTATTATTCACAGAAATGCGCTGCAGAGTTGCAGAAACTTGGTGTGACGCTTCTTTTGGAACGCGAGATTCAGAAAGTTTCTGATGGTTATGTTGTTGATCAGCATCAAAAAAAGATTGAAGCAGGAACAATTTTCTGGGCAGTGGGCTTTACGCCAAACACAGTTTCTTTGGATGGGAATAAAAGTCCTGTTTATTATGTGAATAATTTTTTACAGGTGAAAAGCGACAAAAGAAGTGGTAAGCTGTATAAAGATATTTTTGCATTAGGCGATTGCGCTTTCCTGGACAAAGGCGATGGACAGCGTGTTCCAATGCTTGCGCAGGTTGCTGTCCGACAGTCTGCTGTGGTGAGTAATAATGTTCTTGCCCTTCTTGGTTTTGGTTCTCTAAAAGAATATCGATTTGTTCTGGAGGGTTTTCTTCTCAGTGTCGGTGATTATTTTGCAGTTGCAGGCATTACTGTTTTTGGTAAGACGCTGTATTTTTCTGGATTTTTTGCATGGATATTTTGGAGAACACTGTATTTAACAAAATTGATTGGGTTTGGCAATAAAGTTCGCGTTGCAGTGGATTGGACATTGAATTTCTTTTATCCGAGAGATACAAGTGAGATTGAGTGAGGATTGTTTTAAAAATAATCACCTTTATAAAATTCTTACTTTTCTCATTCTTATGGCTTACAGAATTGAAGTTTCATCCACGATTCCTGATACGAGGGCTATTGTTAGAAAACGGCATTTAGAGAGTCTTGGATTTTCTTCTAGAATTAAAGATGTTCATTTACTTGATGTTTATACCATTGATTCTTTATTGGGAGAAGAAGAATTAGGATCAATAGCTTCTATGCTGACAAATCCAGTGACGCAACGAGCAACAGTAGATGAATCTCATGTCCCCTATAATTTTACATGGGCTCTTGAAGTTGGATATCTTCCTGGAGTTACTGATAATGTTGGAGCAACTGTAATGGAAGGCATAGAAGATTTGTTGGGTGCAGAGAGAGAAGCAAGAGTTTATACTTCACAAGTGACTTTTCTGTCAGGTGATTTATCACGTGATGAAGTAGCTTCTGTAGCAGCGTCATTAGCAAACCCTCTTATTCAAAGAATTTATATTAAAAGTTACGATGAATTTCAAAGAGATAAAGGGATGGATGTTGTCGTTCCTCGTGTCAAAATTGAGGCAGAACCAATAGCGGATATTGTTGATATTCTTGGAATTCGTGATGATGAATTAGTCCTCATCGGAAAACAAGGTATATCTAACAGAGATGGAACGAGACGAGGTCCTCTTGCTTTAGATTTAACATATATGCAAGCAATACAATCATACTTTCGTGAGCAAGGAAGAAATCCTACTGATGTTGAATTAGAGTCAATTGCCCAAACATGGTCTGAACATTGTAAACATACTATCTTTGCTGATCCGATAGACGAAATTATAGATGGTCTCTATAGAACGTTCATTAAAGCAGCTACACAAAGAATCAGAGCAGAGAAAGGAGATAAAGACTTTTGTGTTTCAGTATTTACGGATAATTCTGGCGCAATTGTTTTTGATGATAATTTTTTGATAACTGATAAAGCAGAAACACATAACAGTCCATCTGCACTTGATCCATTTGGAGGTTCTATTACAGGAATAGTTGGTGTTAATCGAGATACTATCGGATTTGGCTTAGGAGCTAAACCTGTTATCAATAGATATGGTTTTTGTTTTGCAGATCCTGACGATAAAAGTCCACTGTACAAAGGAGAAGGGTTCACTCAGAAAATGCTTTCTCCTCGACAGATAATGGGGGGAATTGTTGACGGTGTCAATGCAGGCGGAAATTGTTCTGGAATACCAACACCACAAGGTTTTGTTGTTTTTGATAAACGATATAAAGGAAAACCATTGGTTTTTGTAGGAACAGTTGGCTTAATTCCGCGAGAGAGTGCTGGAAGAGAATCCTATAAAAAAGAGGCACAATCAGGCGATTACATTGTTATGATTGGTGGTCGTGTTGGTAAAGATGGAATTCATGGAGCAACATTTTCTTCTGAAGCAATGGATTCTGGAAGTCCTGCCACAGCTGTCCAGATTGGTGATCCTATAACACAAAAGAAACTCAGTGATGCTGTTGTAAAAGAAGCGAGAGATTTAGGATTATACACCAGCATAACTGATAATGGCGCTGGTGGTCTTTCTTGTTCTGTTGCTGAAATGGCAAAAGAATCTGGCGGCTGTTATGTAAAACTGGATACTGTTCCAATGAAATATCCTGGTCTTGCACCATGGGAAACTTGGATTTCAGAATCACAAGAACGAATGACGTTGGCAATTCCTCCTGAAAAATGGGATGAATTTTCTTCTCTGATGAAACGACGAGGCGTCGAAGCTACAGTTATTGGTGAATTTACTGATTCTGGAAAATGTATTGTTGATTATAATGGCCAGAGAGTTATGGATGTTGATATGAATTTCTTGCATGATGGAGTTCCACCACGACCAATGAAGACGACTTATACAAGACTAACGCATGAAGAGCCCGAAATTCCTGTATTGGAAGATATAACTGCATCGCTTCATTCTCTGTTAGGGAGATTAAATATTACCAGTTTTGAATTTATTTCAAAACAATATGATCATGAAGTGCAAGGAGGGTCTGTCATTAAACCACTGCAAGGAAGAGGGCGAGTAAATGGAGATGCAGCTGTCACAAGACCTGTATTAGATTCTCAAAAAGCAGTCGTTACCTCGCAAGGAATTAATCCAAACTACAGTGATATAGATACGTATCACATGGCTGCTGCAGCAATTGATACCGCAATACGAAATGCTGTTGCCGCAGGCGCATCACTTGATCATTTGGCATTAATGGATAATTTTTGTTGGTGCAGTTCTAATGAACCAGAACGTCTTGGTCAACTTAAAGAAGCGGTGATGGCTTGTTATGACACAGCTGTTGCATTCGGAACTCCATTTATCTCTGGAAAGGACAGTATGTTTAATGATTTTAAAGGATATGACGCGGATGGAAATCCTGTAAAAATTTCAGTCCCTCCAACATTGCTTGTTTCTTCGATTGGTGTTATGAAAGATGCACGAAAAGCGATATCACTCGACGCAAAATTCTCTGGAGATTTAGTTTATGTTTTAGGTGAAACACATGATGAACTTGGCGCATCAGAATATTTTGCTATGGTTGGCGAAGAACAAAAAGGTCAGAGATATATTGGAAATGCTGTTCCAAAAGTTGATGCTCAGAAGAATAAAGCTTTGTATGTTTCTTTATCTCACGCAATAGAAGAAGGCATCGTTGCTTCTGCTCAAAGTGTTCATCGTGGAGGACTTGCTGTCGCTCTTGCTAAAACTGCAATGGGTGGAATGTTGGGGATAGATGTTTCATTAGAGCATCTTCCAGGAACAGCATCACGAGATGATTTTACATTATATTCAGAAAGTCAAGGAAGAATTGTTGTAACTGTTTCTCCACAATATAAAAATCAATTTGAACGGATTATGGAGAATAGTACTTTTGCCGAAATTGGCTCTGTTACAAATACTGCTGCATTTACTATAAGAGGAAAAAACGGTAATAGAGTGCTTATTACGGATATTAATTCGTTATTAAAATCATACAAATCAACTCTTGGAGAATACTAAAATGGTCACACCAAAAGTTTTAGCACTTACAGGGTATGGAATTAATTGCGATGAAGAAACAAAATTTGCATTTGAGAAAGCTGGCGCTAGGGCTGATATTGTTCACATAAATGATCTCATTGATGGACATAAGCGATTAAGTGATTATCAAATTTTAGCATTTCCTGGCGGATTTTCTTATGGAGACGATACTGGTTCTGGTAATGCCCTTGCTAACAAGATAAGAAATCATTTATGGGATGAAGTGCAGCGGTTTGTCGATGATGATCACCTCGCTATCGGAATTTGCAATGGATTTCAAGTGATGGTTAATTTAGGATTACTTCCTGCTCTTGATGGGAATTATCGAGAACGAAGAGTTGCTCTTGTGCATAATGATTCTGCTCGCTATATTGATAGATGGGTTGATTTGCAGTTTGAAGGAAAAAGCCCATGGACGGAAGGGATTGGGAGAATTTCTTTACCTATAGCTCATGGAGAAGGAAAACTCTTTGCTGATGATGGGACTCTTGCTTATTTAAGAGAGAAAGGTTTAGTGGTAGCTCGATATGTTGCTGGAGAGATTTGTGATTATCAAAATTTACCTGCTAATCCAAATGGATCATTAGATAATATTGCTGGAATTACAAATGAATCTGGAAAAATTGTTGGTATGATGCCTCATCCTGAGCGTGCGATTGATTTTACACATCTTCCTCATTGGACATTACTTAGAGAGCAGTATAAACGGGAAGGTCGGGAACTTCCTTCTGATGGACCGGGGTTAAAGATTTTTGAAAATGCTGTAAAGTACTTTGAATAAGAATCATTTTTTATTGTGGGGATTTACTTTCTTATTTTCTCTGAAGTTGTAGGCTGCATACAATTTTCCTTTCTTGTCATATATTTTCCAAGGGCCGTTCTTTTTGTTGTCTTTGAAATTTCCTGTTTGCCACAGTTTTCCGTCTTCTCTCCACCATTTCCATAACCCTATCATCTTGCCATTGGAGAATTTACCTGTTGCTCTTCGTTTTCCATTGCGTAAATAGAATGTGCATGTTCCATGTTTTTTCCCGTTTTTATTGTGGGTGATAAACGCGAGCTTTCCATCAGAGAAAAAACCTTTTTGTACACCATCTTTCACTTTCTTGCTTGTTAATTTCATTTTTCTTCTAACAATCACCTATTGATTTACTATCGTCTCAAATCCGCCCACTGCCATGCGTTTCATCTCAAAAGGCATTGGTTGGTTCTTATGTTTTTCAGGATGCATTAACGGATCTTTCATAACCTTTGCATTTACGCTATCACGATGTTTTCTGGATTTATACATAACATACGCAAACACTACTATCTCGCTTGGTTTTTGTTTTATCATTTTAGGAAACGGAAGGCATCCCCACTTTTTGGCACTTTCCAAGTCTTCTCCTATACATTCAACATATTGAAGAGCGCCATGCTTCATCCAAACACTTCCTCCTTTTTGCGCCATTTTTTTATATATTTTGAGATTCTTCTTTGGTATTGCTAAAACATATCCATCAACATATTGTTTTTGTTTCATAGTGTTAGTCTCCTTTCGTTTTCATTTCTTCTGGCATTTTGCTTTCATCCATAAAAAATATTTCCCAGATATGCCCATCGAGATCTTGAAAGCTTGCCCCATACATCCAACCGTGATCGTAGGGATTATTGGCAGGTTTTGCTCCGATTGACAGCGCTTTTTTTAGAATTTTGTCTACTTCATTTTTACTCTCTGCTGTTATTCCGATGATTCCTTCTGCTGTTTTGTGCGCATTTGCAATTTCTTTCTTGGTGAATGTTTGAAAAAACTTTTCGACAAGTAACATCACGTAGATGTTTTCTCCTACATTCATACAGGTTGCGTTTGCGTTTGTAAATTTAGGATTAAAACTGAATCCTAATTCGCTGAAGAATTCTATTGACTTGTTGAGGTCTTTTACTGGAAGGTTGAGATAGATTTGTTTCATACTCTCGTTAAAGAATACACATTTATAAAATTATTGAAACGAAACTTACCCCAAATCCTCTTCCACTTTCTTCTTCTTAAACCTAATTCGAGAAATGTCCAATTCCTTATCACACGTTTCACAACAGATAACTAAATGATGGCCATTATTTCGTTCGTCATTCACCACTCTCTTTGTTTTGACATTACAGAAATCACAATGCGAGATAATTTTTTCATCAGGAACTTCTTGTTCTTCTTTTACTTGCAATCCTTCTTCAAATCCAATCTGCATTCTGTCGTCAAACACAAAACATGTTCCTTTGAAATGTCCATCTGGAAATTGATTGCAATAATTGTAAATGCCTCCTTCTATCTGATAGATATTTTTGAATCCTTTTTTCTTGAACAACGCAGACGCTTTTTCGCAGCGGATGCCGCCTGTACAATACAAAATTACTTTTCTGTCTTTCAGATCTTCATATTGATCTATGACTGAAGGGAGTTCTCTAAAAAATTCTATCTTTGGTGTGACTGCGTTTTCAAACTTTCCTACTTTTGCTTCAACTTCATTTCGCACATCAAAGAACACCACTGAATTATCTTTCTTTCCTTCATCTACCATTTTATTGACTTCAGCAGGTTTCAGATGTATTCCTCCATCCTCTGGATCAAGATCTTCTACTCCTAACGCAACGATTTCTTTTCGTGCGCGAATCTGGAGCTTCTTGAACGGAATGTGACTGATGTTTTGTTCTTTAAACCAGAGGTCATTGAATTCCTGCTTCTCTTGCATATATTTTTTGTATGCCTCTGTTGCTTCCGGTGTTCCTGCGCAGGTGCCGTTGATTCCTTCTTCTGCAATAAGAATTCTTCCAAGAAGATTATGCTGTTCACAGAAGACTTTCATTTCTGCAACAAGTGCAGCTGAATCTGTAAGTTTTGTGTATTTGTAAAAGAGCAGGACGTTGAATGGTTGTGTCGTCATATTGCATTGGATTGGCTATGGTTTTTTATAGTTTTAGGTCAATTTCTCTTAGATTTGAGTACTCTTAAGTAGCATAAAAACCGAAAAGTATATAAATAGGTTAAACTTCACATTTCTTACTCGAAAGAAGTGAATATAGAGAAATTACAACGATAACAAATATAGCGATTACGGTGATAACATATGGATTATAACGAAAGTGACATGGAAGTCCTCAGTGACATGGGTTCCCAGCGAGAGCGAAAGAACTTGCGCACGATCCTCAATAGAGGAAAAATGGACAAGTTTGAACTCGATGATTTTTTGGGGAATTAGGTTTGTTTTATGAAACTCTTACTCCCTCTCTTATTTACTGCATGCAGTGCACATAGAGAAATGGAAACTGCACCAAAACAGGCTGATTCTGATGAGTTATACAATAAAATTCTTGCAGAAGCGCTTCCGACATTAGCTGATGCATTAAAAGCATATCATCTTTTTGTTGATCCTATTGACAGTGCGCCACAAAGAGCAAAATACTGGTTTCAGGAAAATAGAGGAGAACAGACGTATGAACCAACACGAACACTTAATGGGTTTACTCTGACACTTCAAGGATATACCGACCGTTCTCTTGCATCTCGTGGAGCTCATCATGTTTATGCAATTGGTCATGCAATTGACACAGAATTTTTTCTTCAAGTTAATGAAACAGGTTTATTTGCGCATCAACAGAATGATGGCACGTATACACGAAGAACAGCAGATGAGAATACACTTACTATTCGAATGACAAAACCTCTTGCAAAAGAACAAACATATCTTCTTGAAGGTCTAGACAATGGTGTTGTCCGATGGCTTGTTCCAATAGAAGAATGCAAACCAAAAGATGTTGTCTTTCAATTTTATAATCACACGGAACCAGATTTTTGTCAAAGAGAAGGTGTTCTTGATGATCGTGGAGAGGTTCAACTTATGGCTTTCTATGATGTGTACAGAGAATTTATTGATGCACGCGCAAATCCTCTCTATTCATGCATTGAAATTCTTAATGTGACGCTTTCAGCAGAAAAAACATATGGTAGTTCTCATAATCTTAGTTATGCAGAGAAAGAGTCACGTGATGCGTTATTTAATCCTATTGTTTTAGGTGATGTTGCAAGCTGCTATATATTTATGGATGATGCAAAAAAAGCAGAGTATAATTATTTACAAATGCAAAGAGGTCTTATTTTCAATAAAGAGTCATTTGACGCACGTCTTGCTGCATGTCCAATCACCATCCAAGCATTTGAACAAAAACAAACTGAATGCAGACAGCTTGTTGATTCGTATAATAGCCAAAATTAAACTTTTTATTTTTATAACAAATATTTCCTTCCACACAATTTATATATCTTCACTCAACCTTTTGCAGTTATGATTCTTACTGAACAACAAAAACAGCGGGGATTCTGGCTTTTATTTCTTGCTCTCTTTATCGACTTATTAGGTTTTGGAATCATGATTCCACTTCTTCCTTTCTATGCAGAAAGCCTTGGCGCAAGCGCGTTTGTTGTTGCATTAACTATGGCAGTGTATAGTTTGGGACAATTTCTTTTCGCTCCATTATGGGGGAGATTGTCTGACCGCTACGGAAGACGACCAATTATTCTTGTTGGTTTACTTGGAACAAGCATTTCTTTTGTTCTTTTTGGATTTGCATCAACACTCACACTCCTTTTTATTTCAAGAATACTTGGTGGAATTTTAACAGCAGCAACACTTCCTACATCACAGGCATATGTCGCAGACATTACTTCTGAAAAAGAACGCGCGAAAAAATTTGGAATGCTTGGCGCAGCGTTTGGTCTTGGATTTATTTTTGGTCCTGCAATTGGTGGCTTACTTTCAGTATATGGATACGCAGTTCCTGCATTCTTTGCAGCAGCGCTCGCGTTCCTTAACTTTGTTGGCGCATATTTCTGGCTTCCTGAATCTTTCAAACCAACTTCTCTAGAAACTAAACATTATCATCTTATTGATTTTAAAGGAATGTGGAAAAGTATTACGCATGAGCATATTGGCACTCTTGTTATTATTGGTGCTTTAATTGCACTTGGCTTCTCGCAATTGCAAGGGATGTACGCGCTCTTCGCAGAGCAACGTTTTGGATTAGGACCTGCAAGCGTTGGGATTATTCTTTTCGTTGTTGGTGTCGTGAGCGTTGTTGTTCAAGGTTTTGTTGTTGGAAGAGTGGTTGCATGGATTGGTGAAATCAAAACAGTGATTCTTGGTACACTTATTCTTGGTGCGAGTTATACAATGATAGGATTATCTTCTTCTACCACGATGTTGTATGTTTTTACAGGAATAAATGCAGCAGGATTTGCACTTTCTGGTCCATCATTGAACGCATTGATTTCAGAACGGACACACAAGGATGAACAAGGAACAATGCTTGGACTTGCACAAAGCTGGGGGGCGCTTGCTCGTGTTCTTGGTCCGCCGTTTGCGGGAATTTTATTTGGCTTTACGATTGCGTTGCCATTTTACTCTGGCGCATTTTTTATGCTTTGCGCAATGCTTATGGCACTTAAGAATTATAGGTTTTACACTAAGAATTAATTTGCTCTTTTTCTTGCAGCTTTTTCTTCTTCCTCTTTTTCTATTTTGTCTGCTTTCTCGTACAATTTTTTTGTTAACTTGTGCAGTTGAATTAATTCTTTATCTGTAAGTAGAATAGGATCAGGATTTGGTATTCTCTCTGGCTCATAATCTATACTATATTCTTTCAATGCGTTATGTGCTTGATATCCTTGCCTGCGCATAAATCGCATAATTTTAGTGACGATAGGAATCAGCGCATCGCTTTGCCAGATATTCTCTTCGCTCCCGCTCACTCCCTCATAAACTTCACCATGGAACCATGTATATTTATTTTTTTGTGCTTCATTGATAATTATAGTGACAGCACTATTTTCATCGTGTGCTCTGATTTGGTTTTCTTCTTTTCGTGTAAAATATATTCTCTCTCCTCCGACTCTGTCTGTCAGACCGCGACCATCTGCACTTGGATTTGAAATAAACCAGATTTCATCTGTCCTACTCATTCCTTCAAATATACTTTCTACATTATCTTCTCCATATTCTATAATAAATTGCCTTGTCATACTTGGATATCCATTTCTATTGCTCCATGCATCCCTCTTTACTGTTCCTTCTTCTGTGTAATACACTTTGGCTCTCGTAAACTCTTCTTCTCCTTTCTTTAGTTTATAAATAACACCGTTTAGTGGTTCTTCGTAACAAAATCGAGATGGAATTGACGTTACTACTTTGCCGTTTGCAAGTTCTGTTGGTTTATTATACTCAGACTCAGGAGGGCATGCTCGATACTCGATAGGACGATCTGCAAAAGCAATCTCTTTTTCTGGTTCTTCTGCATAACTTGGAGCTATTACAAGAAATGCTCCTGCAACAATACTTGATAAGGTCATACTTCTGGGAAATCCTGCTCTGTTTATATAGTTTTATCTTGTTTTCCCTGGTTAGTGACAATGAATGTTTTTATACTCTCTTCTTCTTATTCATTCTATGGTATATCATTTTACAAAATATTTCTTTCCTCTGCTTCGGCCATTGTTTGTAAGGTCTTGCACTGGTGTAGAACATATTCCAAAAAAAGGACCGTTTATTATTGCTGCAAATCATCAAAGTCACATTGATGGTCTTCTTATCGGAAGCTATGTTGTTCAGAAAACCAATACAAAAATTCACTTTCTCGCGAAAAAAGAATTTACGACTTACTTTGGAAGAACTGTTGAGAAATATCTGTACGAAAAATGGGCATCAGTTCTCTTTGTTGAAGAAGAAGGGGCAAAAAAACGAGGTCAACGCGCGCTTCAGCAGGCATCAGCGCTGCTTGATGCAAGAGAGATTGTTGGCGTTTTTCCAGAAGGAAAACGAACATACGATGGTTCACTTCTTGAAGGTCGGACAGGGATAGTTCGGATTGTCCTTGGCACTAAAAAGGTGTCAAAAATTCCTATTATTCCTGTTGGCATAAAAAATGCTGACGTCATGTTGCCTCGAAATATTATGGTTCCACGCATTTGGAAAACGCGCGCGACGATTTCTTTTGGCAAACCTTTTTATCTCACTTTATATAAAAATAAACCTGTTACAAAAAAGCTGCTTCGCGGTGCAACAACATTTGTTATGAAGAAGATTGCGCAGCAGGCAAGGAGGCTGTATTCTTATGCCTAATTCTTTATTTCCAATTCCTTGGGAGAAAATGACTTCTTTTTCTCTTCGCAAACAAAACGCTCTTCAAAATGAAAAACTTCAGCACATGATGCGTCTATTTCCTCATGCGCCATATTATGCTGCTCTTTTTCAGGCGCATGCACTTAATCCTAAAAAAATTCGCAATACTGAGGATCTTCTTAAAGTTCCATTTACGACAAAGGAAGATATTGTTGCTACTTTTGAACATCCTGAAAAAGCAAGCGCGTTTGTTCTTAATCCAACACATGCGCTTCATACACTTCCTCACGTTAATTCTCTTCGCCTTTTCTTTTCTAAAAAATTAAAAGAAGATCTTCTTACTGAATTTAAACCAATCCACGTCCATTTCACTTCAGGAAGAAGCGCGATGAGTGTTCCAGTTCTTTACACACAGTATGATCTTTTGCATCTTCAGGAAGCTAGCAGAAGAATGTTGTTCCATCTCAAAATACCACACACTGCGCGTGTCATTAATGTCTTTCCCTATGCGCCACATCTTGCGTTTTGGCAAACAGTCTATGCAACAAATTATCTTGGTGTTTTTGGTGTTCATACTGGTGGAGGAAAAGGGATGGGGACTTCTAAGATCATTGATGTTCTTGAACAGATGCGTGCAGAAGCTATTATAGGAATGCCTTCTTACGTTTATCATCTTCTCTCTTTTGCAGCAGAGCAGTGCAGGGATCTTTCTTCGCTTCGATATGTTCTTCTCGGTGGAGAAGCTGTCACACAAGGGTATGTTGAAAAACTAAAAGGATTGCTTGCTCTTTGTGGCTCTCGTCTTCCTTTGGTGTACAGCACTTATGCTTTTACTGAGGGAAAAGTAAGTTGGGGACAATGTCATGAAGAAAGTGGCTATCATCTTTATCCTGACATGGAATTCATTGAAATAGTTGATCCTGCTGGTCATCGTGTTCCTGATGGGCAGAGTGGTGAAATTGTCTATACTGGACTTGATTTCCGCGGCACAGTTTTCCTCCGTTATAAAACAGGTGACATCGGACGATTGCAGGTTGGTCCTTGTCCTTATTGTGGTGCAAAAACTCCACGTCTTGATCCAGCAATTACAAGAAGCAGCGAAATACGATCATTACGCTTGACAAAAATAAAAGGATCGTTTGTTGATCTTAATGCGGTGCAAGCATTGCTTTCTTCTCTTCCTTTTATTGATGAATGGCAACTTGTGTTGCAGAAGCAGCAGCAGTTTGATCTTGATGAGGTTGTTATTCATGTTGCTCCACGGCATGGAGAAGATCACTCTTTTGTTGAAAATGAAATTGTTCGACAAATGATTTCGTATTTTCATGTTACTCCTTCTGTGATTTTTACGACAAAAAAGGAGCTCGTTGAAAGTCTTGGATTGGAAACACATTTGAAGGAAAAGAGAATTGTGGATTTGAGAGAAAAATAAAAAAAAGAAACAACTTCTTATGACATCGTTGAAGTAATTTCTCCACTTGTTGTGCTTAGTATTGCACCAAAGATATTATTTGTTTCATCAGATTCAGTCGTTGCAGATGCTGAATCCAAATAAATTTGCGTAAAGATCTCTTTGTCATATGGTGTAACAAACTCATTTATCCAGCGCTCATTCATTCCGAATACCACGGAGATTGTTTTAGTACTTCCTGCGCTGAGAGATGCAGTATCACTCAGCGTTTGTCCAGAACCTGTGCTGCTTCCTGCTTCATAATACCAGTCGAGGTCTGCAGTATACGTTCCAATTGCAGCTGCAGTTCTTCCGTTATTTTTGACAGTTATTTCTACTGTTGCAATCATGAGTTCAGGATTAACAACAATCGCTACATCCTCAACACTGATGTCAGGGACATCAACACAATCACCCTCTTGGCAAAGTCGTCCTAAACCGCAGGTAGCTTCTGTATAAGAATAACCTTTCTTGCTGCTATCGCAATAATACTCTCTAATACTTCCTACTTCATTGCAAAAATCTGTATACATTTTTCCAGTAGAAAGTGTTATAGTTCCTGTAGTAAAGAAATCTTTTCCGGCATCTGTCTCAGTGCATGTTACTGTTGGAAGGCTTGCTATTGTGCTTGGGCTCAGCTTAATTTTGGTTGCTTGCCCAGAAATATTCGCACCGGAAAAACTCATTCCGCCCGCCATCATCAGTCCTACTCCAACAACAGCAACTGTTGCAACAAAAATAACTATCCACATTTCACTTGATACTTTTGCCATAAACATCATCCTCTTTTTAACACAATCTTGTATATATTAGATTATTTCTCTTTTTTTGCATTTACTCATATAAATATCTTTTTATATTCCCTCTGTTCTAAAAATACAATGCTCACGAAAAAACAGCTTGCAATCCAGCTTTCCAAATTCGCAGTATTTGAAAAGCCAAAACTCAAATTAGAACAATATCCAACTGATTCAGAAATTGCTTCAATAGTTTTGTGGGACGCATTAATGAAAGGAGACATTGTTGGCAAAAAAGTTGCTGATCTCGGCGCAGGAACAGGTATCTTAGGAATTGGTGCGTTATTGCTCGGTGCAGTACATGTTTATTTTGTGGAAAAAGATAGCGATGCTGTTGCAATTCTTCGCGCAAATCTTCTTCCCCTTCGTCTTCAGAATTATACTATTTTGCAGATGGATGTGACTGAATTCCAGGATCATGTTGATACAGTGTTTCAAAATCCGCCCTTTGGGACAAAGCAGGCGCATGCGGACAAACCATTTATGGAAAAAGCTTTTTCTGTCGGAAAGATTGTGTATAGTTTTCATAAAACAACAACTGACGCGTTTGTTCGCGCGATTGCAGGAGATTATTTTTTTGCTATTGCAGAAGTTTATCACTTTGCGTTTCCTTTGCGACAGACACAATCGTATCATCGAAAAAAATTAGAGCGAATTGAAGTGACGTGTTATCGGTTAGTTAAAAGTCATTAGTCTAGTAACTCTTCTAGTTCTGGTGCACTTTCTCGGAGACTTCCTCTCGCTCTGCTGAGTCGTGACATCACTGTTCCAAGTTTCAGTTTCAGTTTTTTTGCTATTTCTGCGTAAGACAAATCTGCTTCATATCGAAGTTTTAAAATTATTTTATGATCTTTGTTTACTTTATCTAATGCCTTAGCGATGGATTCTCTTCTTTTATAATCATAAAGTTCTGTAATAATTGTTTCTTCGTAGCTCTCATCATTTCCTTCATATCTCTCTAAAATTATTGTTCTTCTTCTTTTATCTCTTGAAATGTTAAACGACATGCGTGTTGCGACGGTGTGAAGCCATGCGCGTAAATAAATAGGTTGCTGTGTATTCCCTGCTTCATCACTGAGCTTTTTTACATTTTTTGGTAACTTTTCACCAAAGATTATTTGTGTTATGTCTTCTGCTTCTCGTGGGTCTTTGATAATTCCAGTTACATGACTTTGAATTCCTTTTCCATACCTATTGTATATCTCATCATATGCTTCTTTATGCCCTTCTTTTGCTAAGTGGACGAGTCGGGTTTCTGTCATAGTGCCATATTGATACACTTTGCCATTTGGTTCTGTGACTGTCATAGTTGTATTGTTTTTTCCATCTCTTTTTAATTATTCTGACATAAATTGCTTCTCTTCAGGGATTTTCCTCTTATTATTTCCTTTTTTATAAAATAAAAAATATTTGAAGATACCAAACGTTACTGGTGCGTGTATAGCACATGAAAATAAGGGGTTGTTCTTTCTGAGACAAAACATTTTTAATCTTGATTGTCTTCATATTTTTATGCCAAAAAGAGGTCGTCCTGTTCAATCACCAATCAGACAAAACATGATTGAGCTCTTGCACCATCTTGGTGAAGGATATGGGTATCAGCTTTCTTTGCTGTATAATCAGATTTTTCCAAAATGCACTATGAGGAGCATTCATTATCATCTGAAGAAAGGTTTGGAAACGCAGGAATTTGCGGTCAAAAGAATGGTGAAAGAAGAAGGAACGTATTCTTGGGGCGCGCATGCTGAGAAGATTTATTATGGGCTCGGCGAAAACGCGAAACCGAAAATGGATGAGAGAATAAAATCATTCTTTGAAAAATCAACACCTACTCAGGCTGACACCACTAAGCCATAGTAAATAGTAGAAACATTTAAAAATAAGTGCCTTCATAAGTCATATTATGACAGAAGATCTATCTCGAAGACGATTATTAACGATGGGCGTCGCTGCTGGTACTGCCGTAGGGATCGCCGGTATCCCTTTTCTGACTCGTTGTGTAGGTGCAAAGCAAGCAGCACTTTTTCTTGACTATCCTATGTCGTTTGACATTAATGTGCAATCCAGTTTCAGAGGCAAACTAGATAGATTATACACCACAAGCTATCAGCCAGAAAAATATGTAGGAGATTATCATGCAATTTCAAGATTTCTCGAATCACCAGTAACTCTTATTTCTGAAAAACCGTACGCAGCTGAAGGCATTGAGACAATACCAATTGATAGAATTAATCATACCTGGCTTCGCGATCTTTTTGTTTTTACCGATAGACAAGTGCTCGCATCGCCAATAATTGCGTTGAATAATACTCGAGGTCTGTTTGGTTCATCAAATAATGCATCACAAGTTCGCGAATCTTTAGAAGTGCTTGCAGCATCAGAAGGATTAGAAGTCGCTGTTGCTCCATGTCCTTTTGAAGGGGGACAAATTTTACGTGCAGGTGATCACACGCTTGTTCCTGATTACTGGCTTGATATAAGAAATTTACAGTTTATTGCACACATTGATCCTGACAGATATTACGGACTCCGAAGCAAAGAAGATATCGAATATTTTTATAACTCTGTGTTTGGGCCAACATTGTTTGTTCCAAACCTGGTGAATGAGTTGGCATCATTTTCTGGACATCTTGATATGTATGTGACGCCAGTAAAATCAGATACAATTTTTGTCGGCGATATAGCTCTTGCAGACAAAATCTTAAAAGAATCCGGGCAATTAAGTGAAATTGAAAAACAAATATATCAACGAATCAGTACTGGAGAAAATGATATATTTGGTCAAACAGGCATTGATGAAGCTGATCCAAAACCAGTATTTCAACAAGTTCTTGACCGTACAGCAGAATATCTTTCTCAATTTTACACTGTCAAGCGATTTCCATTTGGTCTGCTGAACATTCAAGGACGATTATGTTTTATGAGTTATAATAATGCGCTTGTTTCTCATGATGATAAAAAAGTCGTTCTTCCAAATTTTGGCGTAGATGTTCTTGATACTTTTGCTAAAAAGCAATATGAACAAGAAGGCTACACCACACTAACTTTATCTGGCACAGAAGGAATGTTACGAAGATATGGACCGCACTGTTTGTATTTAGAAAAAAGATCAGTGTAAATAAAATTTATAATCTAAAGTGGTGAATTATAACATCTTCTTCAAAAATCCGATCAACGCGAATGCTTCTCGCTTTGTTAACGTGCTTTTACCGATCATTCTTCTCCAGACTTTTCGCTGGGTTTCTCGCTTACTCTCACTTCTGAAGTCTTTCTTTTCGAGAACTTGATCAAGAATGCGCATAATGATGACTTTATCTTGTGCTGTCGCTTTTTTGAACTTTTCACTCATTTTCTGAGTGCCTAACTTCTTGGTGATTTCGTACAAGAAGATAGAAACTGCGTGGCTGAGGTTGAGGGTGAAGTAGCTGTGGTGTGCGGGAATTGTTGCGACAAAATCGCATTTTTCAATTTCTTCGTTAAATAAGCCATGACCTTCTCTGCCAAAGACCAACCCAACTCTCACTTTTGGGTCTTTTATGAGTTTGTTTTCTTCCAAATGCTGCGCAAGCTCTTCTGGATTGATGGGAGACCTCGGAATATTGTAATCTGTCCCTGTTCGTGCAGTTGTTGCGATGAGATAGTCGAAGGTTTCGAGTGCTTTTTCTGTTTCTATCTTTGCGTTTTTGAGTATTGGCGCTGCTTCGTGCTTTGCGCGGATTAATGCGTCAATGTCATCTTTGCTACATTTTGGATTGATGAGGAGCAGGTCTTTGAACCCAAAATTTGCCATCACTCTGCATACTGCACCGAGATTCTGCGCATGTTCTGTTTCAATGAGGATGATGGTGAGCATGATAGTTTGTTTTGTCTGGTTTCTTATATATCTTGCTTTTTCTTATCCGCTTTCATACTTTGTTTATGAAAAATTAGTTTACTCCGTAATACCCCATTGCACTTTGGTGCAATGGGTCCCCCTGACAGTTTTGCGTTGCAGGTGCCCTGTTTTTTCTGCTTGGCGATTTTTTTAACTCTCACTTTTGCTTCATTTTACGCTTAAATATTTTGAGAAATATGCAATTCTCCCCCAATAAACGTCTTTTTTGCTCTTTACCTTCTCTATTTTTCTTGTTTTTTACTTTTTTAGAATTAAGGTTGTCTTTATTATTTCGACTTAGTTAATTATTATATTTATTCTTGTCTTAATAATTTAGTAGGTATTATCTCGTATCTTGTAACGTTTTTTCTTTATTATTGTCGTCTTTTTGTTTTGTTATTTTTTCCTAAAAAAAGAGGTTTGAAAAATTGTGATAAGCAGAATTTAAAAAATTTAGGTTCTGATTAAAGGTTCTGCGTTAGAATTTGGTGTGAAGATTATGCTCTTTGCTTAAATGTTTTGATTATTTTATTGCTTTTGAAAGTTGTGTGAAATAAGGCTAATATTATAAAGAAACCTAATATGTTTCTATTTCCAACCCTTTAATTCTTTCAAAATGTGTTATATAACCTCTTTATCCGTTCTTTGTGAAGCTTCTTTTGTTCTTCTTTTATGAAAAATCAGCGCAAAACCTTGCACTTTAGTGCGAGGATGTAGCGCCGAGATTCCGCAGGCGCCGATTTTACATCCCACGGATTGACCAACAAGAATTTGCGAGCCGTAAAACCCATGCCTTTAGGCATGGGATAGGCGAGCATAATAAAATTGGTCAATCCGTGTTATCCTTTTCAGATCGTCTAACATCGCTTGCCCTTCTTCCTCTGAAATTATTCCAAAGAAATCTGATAGTGTGCGCTTTGCTCCTGTTTTTGTTACCATGTGAATCTGTACATATTCACTTGTATTTTATTGTCGTGGTTTTCTTTTTGTCACTGAATAATAGTAAAATATATAAATAAGTTCGATTATAGCATTGTATCATGAACACTTTCCTCAAAACAATCATTGGTGTTGCAGCCATCGCAGCTCCTGTAAGCGCATCTTATGCTGCTGTTCCTGTTCTTGCTTCTAAGGATGCTTGCACAGCAAAAGCTGTTTGCATTGCTGATTTGTCTGAGTTTATTAGCACTTATGACGGTCTTACGGAGATCAAGGATTTAGGTGGACATATTAAAACTGCTCAGCAATTAGTGTATGGAAACGCGCCAGATGGAAAAGTAACACGCGCTGAAGCGGTTGATCCTATTGTAAAATTTGTTTTTCCAAGCAGCAGACCTGAACTTTATCGCCTTGAGGGTTATATATCCACAGTAAAACAGGAGACTCAGGTTTATGATATTAATGATACTGTTAATTGGAATGCTTATTTTTTGCGCATGAACACGGAAAATGTAAAAGAATTCACTGCAAAAGGTGGCGCGCCTAGTTGTACTGACGTTGGATCGATCCCTCTGCGTGCACATGCTCCTCTTACAGCAGAAGAAATTAGTAATGGGAGTTTGTATGGTGCGTTTGGTGGATGCCGTTTTCAAATGATGTATGATGCTGCAATTAGGCAAAATATTGAAGAAGGCTTTCTCCCCTATGATCTCAACAAAGATGGTGTGATTAGCAAAGCTGACGATCGGAATAAAGATAACATGATTACTTTGGAAGATACTTTGATGAAATAGTTTTTTTAACAAGAAAATATATAAAGTATTGATTCCTAAGGGATCATTATGCAACAAGAAATGATAACAATCTCAAAAGAAGAGTATGTAAAACTCAAAAAGATCGAAAAAGCAGATAACGCTCTGTTAGATGACATAGCGCACGGCATAAAAGATATTCTTCAGGGTAAAATAAAAGAAGTTTAAAGCGAACCTAGTACTTTCTTCAGCATTTCTTTGTATACATCCAAATGTGTTTTTATCAAATCAATGTCGTCTTGCTGCGTTTTCTTATCCGTGATGGTGATAAGAAAAACTGCTTGATGTTGCTCATACACTAAAAACAAAAGTCTTTTTCCCTCAAACTTCTTTTCACGAAAGAATGTGTAGCCTAATGGTTTTCCATTGTATGGTTCTTGTTTGAGCTCTTGTTCAAACTCTGCTACTCTCTTTTGTTCTGCCTTTTCTAGTCTATTGTACTTCTTTTCATACCATTCTGTTCTGAAGACGCGAAACATACTTTTATTATATAAAAGGAAATATAAAAAGGTATCATTCGTCATAATCCCTTACATGCCTAACTGAACTATCCTATTTGTGCGACTTTTGCCATCTTTCCATCGCTGAACCCTGCTTCTCCACTTTGCACTTCTCAAACTGTTTTGTCGGGATGATCTCCAAAAAGAGGGGATGTTTCGGGATAATACTGAATAGTCGGGATGATGTCAGAATTTGGCGGTTTGTTGGAAATAGGAGTATTCTGTATTTTCTCGAATAGAAAAAGAACTGCATCTTTTAGGCATTTTTTTGGAATTTTGTTGGTTACTTTGGTATTCAGAATTTCTTTTTTGAACATTTTGTTTGTAATAATGTGCATTGAAAAGTTTTAGGTATTGATTATACTTTTTAACTCTTTTATTTCTTTTTTCTTCGATTCTGTATTTATGGTTCCACCTAAACCTTCTTAGTAATTCTCAAACCATCTCATCATCCTGTCGAAATTATTATATACTCCATTCTTCCAAA
>Ga0247727_10003192_pt1 | contig 36576 bp, 39 predicted proteins | sample WisWelCaveWW1625_FD_202498 | JGI IMG/M metagenome (GOLD analysis project Ga0247727, IMG submission 202498) | Biofilm microbial communities from Wishing Well Cave, Virginia, United States - WW16-25 | ecosystem: Environmental > Aquatic > Deep subsurface > Groundwater > Cave microbial mat | place...
AGTGTCGACTTCGAGATAATCGGGGATGTCGCGTTCGCCGCTTTGCAGCGCTTCCAAGAGCAGCGCCATGGTGCGTGACTTTTCGCGTACTTCCACCACATCGCCGGCTTTCACCAGATACGAAGGAATGGTGACGCGGCGGCCGTTCACTTTGACGTGGCCATGATTGACGAACTGACGCGCGGAAAACACCGTCGGCGTGAACTTGGCGCGGTACACCAATGCATCGAGCCGGCCCTCGAGCAAGCCTATCAGATTCTCCGCGGTGTTGCCTTTGCGGCGCGCGGCTTCCTCGTAGGTCTTGCGGAACTGTTTTTCGGTGATGTTGCCATAATAAATGCGCAGCTTTTGCTTAGCCACGAGTTGCAGGCCGAAATCTGAAGTCTTGCCCTTACGGCGTTGGCCGTGCTGGCCTGGGCCGTATTGGCGCTTGTTGACCGGCGATTTCGGCCGGCCCCAGAGATTGAGGCCGAACCTGCGGTCGGATTTGTATTTGGCTTGGATACGCTTGGTCATGGGCTAGCGGCCCCTTCTTCATCTGACGGGGCCCGGCGATCTCGATATAAGACCACGACTACCCTGGCGGTTCGCCCGTCACCCAGTATGATTCGCGCGCGAGCCGGGGCCCGCGCGCGAAGGCGAGGCTTTTGAGCGAGGCGAGCCCTTAAGTCAACTCAGATACGGCGCGGCACGATCTCGTCAAACACGATCCGCCAGCCTTCGGCGCGCTTTTGCCAGATGCGCGCGTAATAGCGCACCCGCTCGGCGCCCTCGTACTGGTCGGTCACCCGGCCCATGGAAAACACCATATCCCCGCCCGAAGAGGCCTGTCGCTGCAATGGCGCATAGGCCGCCACGCTGTCGGTCCAAAGCAAGGCCGCCGCGGCCGGGCCAATCGAGATCGGCGCGCCGACGCGGTTCACCCGGCCATCGCTCGCCAACAAAGCTGCAAGGGCCGCCGGCGAGGCGTTCGCCGTCTCCAGCGCCGCCACTTCCGCAATCGCTGCGTCCGCCGAGGCGGCGCCGTGCGTCGCCACCGGCAAGGTTGGGATGTCCGCATCGAGCGCCACCGCGGGTCCGGGATCGGCGACATCCGTGCCGGCGTCGAAAATCCACTTCCAAGCGCCATCCGCCTGCCGCCTCCAGACCGTGAAATAATGGCCGATGATGCCCTCGCGGCCGACGATCTGAAACGGGCCGGTGGTGAAGCCGAAATCGGCCGAACGCGCGATGCCCGCATAGGCCGGACGCCAATCGAGGTTCGTGCCGCCGTCGCCCTCCACTTCCGCGAGCGTGATCGCAGCCTCCACCGGATCGGGCTGCAACACGATCGCGCCGGGCGCGTGATGATTGCGGAACGCCGCCGCCCACCCGCGCTGCGCTGCTTGCGCCGCGAACGCACGCTCGGCTTCGATCACCGGCGCGGAGGTGACGGTTTGCGTGTTGCCAGTGGCGCAGGCGGCGATGAACAGCGCGGCGATGGCGCAGGCGTGTCTCATGGCGCACATCGGCGGCAGCGCCGTACGTCCGTCAACCCTGCTGCGACGGAGCGCCGGGTTCGTGCGTCAGCTGGCGCGCTGGGGGTGGCGTGGCGGACGCCGAAAGCGGCCAACGCCAAGGCCGAACCAACCAGTCTCGGCGCATGCCCGGCGGGGCGATTTTGGCCCCTTTGCGACGCTTTGGACCGCCAGCCTGGACCGTCGGCGCCCTCGCCGGCATCAATACCAGCGCCGCCTTCGACACGCTCGCTCAGGCTGGCGCCAACAAAAGTAGCGCGACTCTGGGCTTGGCGAAGCGCTGGCCGGCGAGGGCGCAGGCGGTCCAGGCTAAATCCTTCTGGCCGTCCACACTCGGCGACCTCCTGCCTCGCGGCGTCCGCCGCCGAACGGCTGCGTCACGCGAAACCGGTTGGAGAGCGGCGCGCTGTTGCACCGCCTCAGCTTCCCTCCAACTCATACTGGCTCTGCAGATAATTCTGCAGGCCCACCTGCCCGATCACGCCGAGCTGGGTTTCGAGGAAATCGATGTGCTCTTCGGTGTCTGCGAGAACGTCGCTGAGCAGGTCGCGGGAGACGTAGTCCTGTTTTTGTTCGCACAGCGCGATCGCTTCCACCATCGCGGCGCGTCCGGTGGTTTCGAGGCTAAGGTCAGCCTGCAACCGCTCTTCGACGGCTTCGCCGATTTGCAGCTTGCCGAGGTTCTGCAGGTTCGGCAGCCCTTCCAGCAACAGGATGCGCTTCACCAATTTATCGGCGTGACCCATCTCCTCGATGGATTCATCGTAGGTCTTTTTGCCGAGTTTTCCGTAGCCCTCGTTCTGGTACATCCGCGCGTGCAGGAAATATTGGTTAATCGAGGTCAGCTCGTTGGTGAGAATGCCATTGAGCTTTTTCAGAACTTCGCCATCGCCCTTCATCGCGCGCTACTCCGCCGCGACGAGGCTCCGGGTTCGGGCCATTCCGCCGCATGCTATGCCTTCGGCGATTTCCGGCAGGCAGCGCCCGCAGCACGGCTCGCAGCCGTGATGGGCGAGCACCTGTTCCGGGCGGCCTGCCCCCGCCGCGATGGCTTCATCCACCTCGCGCCGAGTCACACCGTTGCAATTGCAGACGTACATCCCGCTTTTCCCTAAACGCAAAGGCGATTTTGGCGACTAAGTTGCAACCGCAGGGAAACTAGCCTAAAGCTAACGCTATTGCAAGTCATTCGCATGAGGGTTTTTGCTTGCATAATGTTGATCGATGCCATATTGGTAAGAAATGGCTGACACCGCAACCCTGTCTTCAAAATTCCAGATCTCGATACCCAAAGCCTTGCGCGCCATGCGGCAATGGAAGGCTGGGCAGGAATTCGTCTTTATTCCCAAGGGAGCGGGCGTGCTCCTGGTCCCGGTTCCGACCAACGATGACCTTTACGGAATCGCGCGAGGCGCAGACACCGCTGGCGTTCGCGATCGGCGCGATAGGTACTGATGCGGCTGGTCGATAGCTCGGCCTGGATCGAGTGGCTGGTCGCGTCGCGAACCAGCGCCGAGGTCAAGCCGGCGCTGCCTAACCGCGAGGATTGGCTCGTTCCCACCATCGTGCAACTCGAATTGGCCAAGTGGGCCAACCGAACCCTCGAAGAGGAGAAGGCCGACCGGGTGGTCGCGTTCTCGGCAAAATGCGTCGTCGTCCCGCTGGACACCGAGATCGCGCTCGCCGCCGCCGAGCTTTGCCGTCAACACAAACTCGCCACCGCTGACGCCATCGTGTACGCAACAGCCTTGGCGCATGGCGCGGACGTGCTCACTTGCGACGCGGATTTCGCCGCGCTCGCTGGGGTCACTTACATCGCAAAGACTTAAGACCAGAATTATCGACTGGTTGATTGTTTTGGTCTAAACTTTTCCCATGATTAAAGTCGGCGCATTTGAAGCCAAAACTCAGCTTTCGGCCCTGCTTGAGCGGGTGGCGGCGGGCGAGGACGTGCTCATCACCAAACATGGCCGCCCGGTGGCGCGGCTGACCAAGGCGGATTCCGCCGCGCGTGACGATGTCGATGCCGCAATCGCCAAACTCAAGCTCTTGCGCAAAGGCGCCACGCTCGGCGAAGGCGGCTGGAAGGCGGCGCGGGACCAAGGGCTGCGATGAGCGCTCTGGTGCTCGATTGCTCGATCGCCGCCGCCTGGTGCTTTGAGGATGAGGCGGCCCCCGCCACCGACGCGCTCATGGAACGGGTTCGCGACGAGGGCGCTCTGGTTCCCGCGCTTTGGCATTGGGAGGTCGCCAACGTGCTCACCAGCGCGGTGCGCCGCAAGCGCATCAACGTGGGGGACGCCAGCGCGCGGCTCACGCTGCTTAGCGCCTTGCCGATCACCACCGATGGGGATGCGGTCGGGCGGGCCTGGCGCGAAACCTTCACTCTCGCGCAGGCTCATCGGCTCACCGCCTACGCCGCCGCTTACCTCGAACTCGCCGTTCGCACCGGCGGCGACCTCGCCAGCAAGGATATCGATCTGCTAAACGCCGCACGCGCGGTCGGCGTAGAGGTCGTTCCATGATGAAATTCGACGAACGTCCCTGTCCCCAATCCGCTGAAACGATCAAAAAGGTGCCGTGGTTTGCAAACACTGCGGCCACACATGTACACAATACGAGATTGTTCCCGCCACGGCAACGGGCATTGGATGCTTGGCAATGTTGGTGATCGTCGCCTTGGTCTCGATGTGCTCATCGAACACAGGGACGCGAAACCCCGGACCCAACGATCAAGCGCGTCGAACAGCGGAGGCGGCGGAGCAAGCGGAGGACTGCAGGAAGGGCTTCCATTGCTTGAGCGCGTGGGACGGATCACATGGCGATCTTGTTAGAACATTTCGGCAAGCTCTCAGAGAACCAAGCTCTTTTGAGCACATCGAAACACGCATTTCTCCGGTAGGGGAATCCGGCACCCATACTCTCGTGATGGAGTACCGAGCACGCAATGGGTTCGGAGGGATGAACGTTGAGCAATTGACGGCTATCGTTCAAAATTTGGACTGTAGCTTCGCCATTATCACCACCGACTAAACCCATGACCCAAAAGACACCTACCATTGCCCCCACGATCGGCATTGTCAGCCTCGGCTGCCCCAAGGCTCTGGTTGATAGCGAACGGATCATTACGCGCTTGCGTTCCGAGGGCTATGCGCTGAGCAGCGATTACGCGGGCGCGGACTTGGTCGTGGTCAACACCTGTGGCTTTCTCGATAGCGCCAAGGCCGAAAGCCTGGAGGCGATCGGCGAGGCTTTGGCGGAAAACGGCAAAGTCATCGTGACGGGGTGCCTTGGCAAGGAAGAAAAGCTGGTCCGCGACACCCATCCCAACGTGCTCGCGGTGACCGGTCCGCATCAATACGAAGCTGTGATGCGCGCGGTGCATGAACATTTGCCGCAAGCGCACGATCCCAAGCTAGATCTTGTACCAGAAGGCGGCTACCGGTTGACGCCGCGCCATTACGCTTATCTGAAAATCTCCGAAGGCTGCAACAATCGCTGCTCGTTCTGCATCATCCCGTCCATTCGCGGCGATCTGGTTTCACGCCCCGCGGGCGCCGTGCTGAAGGAAGCGGAAGCTCTGGTGAAAGCGGGCGTGAAGGAATTGCTGGTGATCAGCCAGGACACTTCGGCTTATGGAATCGATGTGAAATATGCCGAGAGCAAATGGAAAGATCGCAGCGTCCGCGCGAAATTCTATGATCTGTGCAAGGAGCTCGGCGAGTTCGGCGTGTGGACGCGCTTGCACTATGTGTACCCCTACCCGCATGTCGACGAAGTGATCGGGCTGATGGCGGAAGGAAAAATCCTTCCCTATCTCGACATCCCCTTCCAACACGCCAGCCCACGCCTGCTCAAAGCCATGAAACGCCCGGCCAATCAGGACAAAATGCTGGAGCGCATCGGCTCATGGCGCAAAATCTGCCCGGATCTCACCATACGTTCCTCCTTCATCGTCGGCTTTCCCGGCGAAACCGAGGATGATTTCGAGACGTTGCTGGATTTTATCGAAGAAGCGCAAATCGACCGCGCCGGCTGCTTCAAATACGAAAACGTCGAAGGCGCGCCCTCGCGCGACTTGCCCGACCACGTGGACCAGGACGACGTCAACGAGCGCTATGACCGCTTCATGGAAGTCCAAACCACATTGGCGCACGCGCGCGGGCAAGCCATGATCGGGCGCGTGGTGGATGTGATCTGCGATGGCTGGGATGACGATTCCGAAGCCTATTCATGCCGCACCAAGGCCGACGCGCCGGAGATTGATGGCGTCGTTTATGTCGATAGCGACGCGGAAATCGCCGAAGGCGCGATCACGCAGCTAGAAATCATCGGCGGCGAAGGCCACGAACTCATCGGCCGCCAGGCGTAATCGAACTCAATCCCAGGCCGCCAGCGGCTCGCGACCAAGAACGCCCGCGCGTCCGTCATTTGCAGAATTTCGCGCACAGCCCGGCGCTTGTCCGCAGCGTGCTCATAGTACGACCTGACAATGCGATAGCCGACCCAGTATCCAAGGTCGCCCGGCGCATCCGCTGTCGTGTTGTAGAGCCAAGCTGAAAGGTCGGTGCTCTCGATGGCCTCGGCGAACGCGGTTTCGATCTCCAGTTCGCGCCCGGCGGTGACGGCGCCCAAATGCGAATACGCCACGCTGCCGGCGGTGATCTCTCCAATGAACTCCGCGGCGCCTTCCATCAACGACGCCTCAAGCACGGTCGGCGTTTCGCCATCGGCCAGCTCCGGCGCTTGCTGCACGTGCGCGAACTCGTGCGCGATAACGTACACAAAACGATCTTCGACATTGGGATTGAGAAAGTCCGTCGCGCAGAGCGCCTCAAGGCCGATCTGCACGCCCGTCGTCGGACTGCCAACGCCCACAGGCCTGCCGCGCCCGACCGCAATCGTCACCGGCGGGAAATTCGCCGCGGGATAAACCTCGTGCAGATTGTGGAGCGCCACATCCAAACGCCGGCGCACGCGTGGTAGCACGTCCGCGCAACGTCTCGCGTCCGCATAAATCTCCGGACGATTGGCGATCGCTTCCCAGATTCTGGCGCCTGTCGTGTTTCGCACACGGGCAAAGGTGCGCAGGCCTTCGGTGCCGGCGTCGATGTAGTCGCGCTGAAGTTGCTCGGCGCTGGGATGCCCGCCCGCAGCGTCGTAAATCCGATAGAAGAGTGCAACATCTTCGATCTGGATCGTCGGCCCCTCAATGTCCGGCGCCGCGCCTCGCGTCGCCGTTGAGCACGCACCCACAACGCTGATCGCCATTGCCCCGGCGATCACCGCAACACGAATTCCGGTCATTCGTTCCTCTCAGAGTCCAGCGACTACCGCCCAACCGCCCAATTGAAAAGATGGAATCGACGACTCACGCTATCGTGCTTTATGCTGGCGCGTTCGTATGCCGCACCAAGGCCGACGCGCCGGAGATTGACGGGGTGGTGTTTGTGGAGAGCGAACGGGAAATAGTTGAAGGCGCAATCTTGACCCTTGGGAGGGGCGCCGTGGCCATTAAAGCGCTCTGTGTTCGTGCGCGCTCGCTCACTGGAGCCATTGCGGTTGGCTTGGCCGCCTGCGCATCTGCTCCGGCTTCGATCGAGTACACGCCGCCGTCGCCCGATGAATCAGCCACCGCACGCCAAGCGCGTTACGACGCATGGCGCGCCGGTAACTCGAACATCGAGGCGCGCTTGCGGCGCGTCGCTGAGCAAACCGCAGCACTCATCGCCGCCCACCCCACTCCGCCGGCGGAACGCATTTCCGCACCCCCGGAAATTTTCCGCGCGCCCGACACTGGCATGTCCGTGTGGGAGTGCCCGATGTGCCCGGAAATCGTCGTCACGCCTGCGGGTCGCTACACAATCGGCTCACCGGAGACCGAAACGGCGCGTTATCGCGATGAAGGTCCGCGCAAACGCATCATCATCGGCTACGCGCTGCTGGTCGGCCGCTTCGAAATCACGCGCGAACAATACGAAGCGTTCGTCGCCGCCACAGGCTATCCGATGCGCTCAGCCTGCACGACCGGCCGCGCCGTGCGCGGCGTCTGGGCGCTCGATCCCACCGCACACTTTCGCGACCCCGCGTACGAGCAGACCCCGCGCCATCCCGTCGCGTGTGTGAGCTGGGACGATGCCCAGGCCTACGTCGCGTGGCTGAACACGCAAGCAGGCGGTGGCTATCGCCTCCTCACAGAAAGCGAATGGGAGTTCGTCGCGCGCGTGGCTCGACGACGATCTATCGGTGGGGCGATGACGTGGACGACGGCTGCGTCCATGCCGACGGCGCCGACGCGGCCGCGCGCGCGGAATATCCCGACTGGGTGACGGCCGATTGCAGCGATGGCGCGATGCATACGATGCCCGTCGGCTCCTATCGCCCCAACGCCTTTGGACTTTATGACATGATCGGCAATGTCGCGGACTGGGTCGAGGATCGCTACCAGCCCTCCTACGACGCGCTTCCAACCGACGGCTCAGCCGTAGTCACGCCGACCTGCGCTGAGCGCAGCGAGCGCGGCAATTCGTGGGGCGGCGTGCCGGCGCACATGCGCACTGCGGACCGCTTTCGTTATTCTCAACAGCAGCTCGACGATTCCGTTGGTATTCGAGTAGCCCGCGTATTGGTTCGCTAATTAAGCGCCGGCCATCGTCCCATTTGCCAGGCCTCCTGCTCGCTCACTCCTCTTTCTTCCGCCCTCCCCGCCCGATCGACAACGCTTTGATCACGCCTCGAAGCGTCTGCGCTTCCTGCACGGTGAGGCGGGAGCGCAGGAAGATCGATCGCAAATTGCGCTTCATCAGCGGCGCTTTGTCAGGCGGGTGGAAGAAGCGACCTTGTTCGAGTTCGGTTTCCAAATGCGCAAATAATTTTTCGAGTTCATCTTGCGTAGCCGGCGGGCTTTCGAGGTCACGAAACCATTCAGGCAAATCGTGGCCTTGGCGCGCTTCGGCGTAAGCAAAGCCGAATACGGCGACCGCGTTGGCGAGGTTCAACGAAGCGAAAACGGGATTGACCGGCAGCGTCAGGATCGCATCGGCGCGCGCCACCTCCTCGGTCTCCATCCCCGCCGCTTCGGGGCCGAACATCACGATCGGCCGCTCGCCCGCCGCGATCGCCGCGCGCAGTTTCAGCGCCGCCTCACGCGGGCCCCAAACCGGTTTTTCCAAACCGCGCGGGCGCGCCGTGGCGGCGAGCAGCAAAGTCGCATCCACGAGCGCGTCTTCCAGCCGCCATTCGACCCGCGCGCGTTCGAGCACAACGTCCGCGCCGACCGCCACCGCGATTGCCTTGGGATTAGGCCAGCGGTCACGCGGCGCCACCAGACGCAAGCTGGTCAGCCCAAAATTGAGCATCACCCGCGCCACCGCGCCGATGTTCTCGCCCATCTGCGGGCGCACCAGGCAAATCGCCGGCCAGGGCTCCTCAGTCGGCGGTGGCATATTGGGGGCGCGGGTCATGGCGAACTCCACCCCTCCCCCTTGAGGGGAGGGAGCAGGAGGTGGGGTGAAACGCGACACTAACCGCTTTGCGCGTTTGAGAACGTCAAGAATTTCCAGCGCGGCGTTTCACCCCACCCCCTACCCCCTCCCCTCAAGGGGGAGGGGTGATTACCCATGCCCGACCTGCTACCACGCATCCGAATTTCAAAGGATAGAATTGTGCCCAAGATCAAGGTAGACAATCCAATCGTCGAAATCGACGGCGATGAGATGACGCGGATCATCTGGAAGCTGATCAAGGATCGGCTGATCCAGCCCTATCTCGATGTTGATCTCCACTATTACGACCTTTCGATCGCGCATCGCGACACCACTGAGGATCGGATCACCATCGATGCCGCCAACGCGATCAAGCAGCACGGAATCGGGGTCAAATGCGCCACCATCACACCCGACGAAGCGCGGGTGGAAGAATTCAAACTCAAGAAAATGTGGAAGAGCCCCAACGGCACCATCCGCAACATCTTGGGCGGAGTGATTTTCCGCGAACCGATCATTTGCAAGAACGTGCCGCGTCTAGTGCCAGGCTGGACACAGCCCATCGTCGTCGGCCGCCACGCCTTCGGCGATCAATACCGCGCGACGGATTTTAGATTTCCCGGCAAGGGTAAGCTCTCGATCAAATTCGTCGGCGAAGATGGCAAAGTGATTGAACACGAAGTGTTGGACGCGCCTGGCGCGGGTATCGCCATGGCGATGTACAATCTCGATGAAAGCATCAAGGAATTCGCGCGCTCGTCTATGATGTACGCGCTGATGAAGGGCTGGCCGCTTTATCTATCGACCAAGAACACCATCCTCAAAGCTTATGACGGCCGCTTTAAGGATATTTTCGAGCAAGTGTTCGAAGCTGAATTCCAGGATCAGTTCGCGGCCAAGAAAATCTCTTACGAACACCGCCTGATCGACGACATGGTGGCGAGCGCGCTGAAATGGTCGGGCGGTTTTGTGTGGGCGTGCAAGAATTATGATGGCGATGTGCAGTCCGACACGGTTGCTCAGGGATTCGGCTCACTCGGACTGATGACCTCGGTGCTGCTGACGCCGGATGGCAAAACGCTGGAATCCGAAGCCGCGCACGGCACGGTAACGCGCCACTTCCGCCAACACCAAAAAGGCCAACCTACCAGTACCAATTCCGTCGCCTCGATCTTCGCCTGGACCCGCGGCCTTGCCCATCGCGGCAAACTCGACGGCAACCAGAAACTCATCGATTACGCGCTGCTGCTGGAGAAAATTACCGTCGATACCGTGGAGGCCGGGCAGATGACCAAAGACTTAGCGCTGCTCGTCGGCGACACGCAAAAATGGCTCACCACTGAAGGCTTCCTCGACGCCATCGGGGATAATTTGGACAAGGCGATGGGGGCGTGAATGTCGGCGCGCCGCCCCTCGCTCACCGGTTCTTGGAGCGGCGCCTATCGCTATCCGCGCGATGTTGAGCCCGAGACGGTCTTCAACGTGCAGATCGAGGAAGTCGGCGGCGCATTCACCGGCACGCTGCAAGAACCGAACGTACTGCGCCCGGATCTCGGAGCAGTTGTCACTGCCGACATTGAGGGCGTGCGCAGCGGCGCACAGGTCAGCTTCACCAAATTCTATGACGGCAGCGGCGGCAGAACCCACGCGATCCGTTACGAAGGCGCCGCCGATGCCGCGTTCATGCGCATCGAAGGCGTCTGGACCATCCCTGGCGATTGGTCGGGCACGTTCTTCATGGCGCGCGACGATGAAGGAGCGGAGGCGCAGGCGCAAGAGCAGGCCGAAGCGACTATCGGAGCGCAGCCACCATAACTGCCAGCGTAAAACAACACCGTCATTCCGGGGCGGCGAAGCCGAACCCGGGAGCCAGGGATCGTGGAGCGCGCCTGTTGCCCCTGGGTTCCGGATCGCGCTTCGCGCGTCCGGAATGACGGGAGCTTGTAGTGGGTTTTTCCGCGCTCAATCGCCAACAAACCCCGGCGGCGCCCGCCACGGAAACGGTTGCGGCAAATCGCGCGAAACATTATCCGGAAACTTCGGCGCGCGTTTTTCCAGAAACGAAGTCACGCCCTCCTTCGCATCGGCGCTCGCCCCGCGCGACACTATCAGCCGGCTTTCCAAGCGATGCGCTTCCATTGGGTGGCTTGCGCCCAGCATGTCGAGCAGCATGCGCCGCGTCAAAGTGACGGACACTGGCGCGCAATTGTCGGCGATTTCGCGCGCCAACATGTGTGCAGCCGGCAGCAAATCCTCCGGCGCGTGCAGCGAGCGCACCAGGCCGCGCTCGTGCGCTTCGGCAGCGCTGAACACGCGCCCAGTCATGGACCATTCCAGCGCCGTGGAAACTCCGACCAGGCGCGGCAGGAAATACGAGGAAAGTGTTTCCGGCACGATGCCGCGGCGGGTGAACACAAAGCCGAACTTGGCGCTCTCGGAAGCCAGCCGCACATCCATCGGCAACAGCATGGTCGCGCCCACGCCCACCGCCGGGCCATTGATCGCCGCGATCACGGGCTTCAGCGATTCATAAATTCGTAAACCCACCAGCCCGCCATTGTCGCGCTCGGTGCTGGGATCGAACGGCGCGCCGCCCTTGGCCGCGGCGCGCTTTTCGTAATCGAACGTGGCCCCGCCGCCGCCAAGATCGGCGCCGGCGCAAAAGCCGCCCCCGGCGCCAGTAACGATCACCACGCGCACATTGTCATCAGCATCGGTGGCGTCGAACGCCGCGATCATCTCTTGCGCCATCGTCACCGTGAACGCGTTCATGCGCTCGGGCCGGTTGAGCGTGAGCGTGGCGACGCCGTCGGCGATCGCGAACTGGATGGTTTGGAACTGTGACATCGGCCTTCTCATGGACCGCCGGCACCCTAGCCGGCCTCTTTCAGGAGCATGCCGGCGAGGACGCCGGCGGTCCATAGTCAAAGCCGCAGCAAGTCCACTTCCGCCGCCTGATACGGGTCGAGCCGATAGACCAGCTGGCGGTGGATCGCCACCAGCGCGCCCGCGCCCCAATCCTCGATCATTTCGGCGTCGCCGGGTTCGCGCGCGGCCCAGCGCGAACCGTCTTCGCAAATCAACACCCGGCCACGCCCGAGCACGCTATCGATCATCGACACCGCGCCAGATTGCGCGCCGGCGCCTAATCCGACTCGAAATACAGAAAGAATCGCGTCACGCTGCTCAAGCGATAGACGCGGCCAAGCGAGCCGCTCGAATATCTCAGGCCCCAGGAAGGCGGCCAGAGCGTCGTTGTGCGTCATCGCGGTCCCCACCCGAATCAGCCCCCTAACAACGATTGATTTGGTTTCCGAGACGTTACTTCGTTTCGGATTGGAAGTTTGGCTTCGGCTGCTGCTTCACGGCCAGCGCAACAATACCGAGGCCAATTGCCGGCCCGATCAGCCCAACCAATCCGCCCTCCACCCCATCTCGCCGCCGGTGAGCAGCGCATCGCCGGGAAATGAAAACGCTGTCCAATGTCCGAACGCCAAGTCGTTGCCCGTGACATTGATGCCGAGCACCGGCCCCTGCAACCCGTTCCAGCCAAGATGAATGCCGATGGGCAGCCACAGCGATCCAGTTCGCACATAAGCCAAGCTCATAAGCAGACTCGCGAGCAAGATATTGGCGGCGGCGATGAGCCCCTGCGTCCCCTGCGAAATCGGCGCGGCGTGAAGCGCCAGAAACAGCGCCGTCGTCACCAACGTGGCGACCCACGCCCCGTATTTCGACCACAACTCCTGAAAGATGTAACTGCGCGCAAGACTCTTGCTCCTACAATACCAGCTTCCAGATGAAATCTCGGTCGGCGACGCACCCCACCATGAATTTGTGCTCGCCAATGTGCTCGAAGCCGTAGCGCTTGTAAAACGCTTGCGCGCGCTTGTTGCTTTCCCAAACGCTGAGCCAGAGCGCTTCAGCGTTTGCATCTTTGCTCCACGCCAACACCTTGCGCATCAAAGCCTGGGCGACGCCCGCGCCCTTGACCGCGCCCGCGACGTAGAGCCGATAAAGCTCGCGATCATGCGCGCCGTGCGCGATTTTCACGTCCACCGGCCCGGCCATCGCATAACCTACCAGCGCCCCATCGCGCAGCGCCAGCCATGTTCCGATCGCGGGATCGGAAAGTTCCTCGCGCTGAATTGCTGGTGCATAAGATTTGGCGAGGTAGGCCGCGAGATCTTCTGGTGGATAGAGATGGGCGAAGGTTTCGATGAACGTTTGCGCGGCGAATGCCGCAAGCGCGGGGGCGTGGTCGGGCGTGGCAGTGCGATAGAGAACATCGCTCATCGCACACACCCCAGATGCCCACCCATTCCCGGATTGGCGCGCAGCGCCAAGTCCGGGACCCATAAACACTTGCGGCTACATGTATGCTCGCGGATTAACAGCAGCGCTTTGCTTGTTAGCGTCCGGGCGTATGGGCCCCGGACTCGATACTTCGCATCGCTCCGGGGATGGGTGTGAGTTTCGCGGCGCTCCCGCTCTGGCGGCCGGCGCACTTCCGGCGCGTAATCTCTAACCATCAATCCACGCCCGCGAATTTCGCCAACGCCGCCTTCATCGCCGCAATCGCCGCCTCCGCCTGATCCACGTTCGGTCCGCCGCCTTGCGCGAAATCGGGCCGGCCACCGCCGCCCTTGCCGCCGAGCGCTTCTACGCCGGCGCGCAAAATGTCGACGGAATTTATCTTGTCGGCAAGATCGGCGGTGATCCCGACCGCGACCGACGCCTTGCCCTCGAACACGCACACTGTGGCGGAGACGCCGCTCTTGGCCATCGCCGCCTTGTCGCCATCGACAATGCCGCGCAGATCCTTAGCTGGAATGTCGCGCAGCACGCGTGACTGGAATTTGTAAGGCCCAACCGTTTCCGGCCCAGCGCTCGGCGCGCTCGCGCCGCCGCCGGCGAGCGCAAGCTTAGTCTTCGCTTCGCTCAGTTCGCGTTCGAGTTTGCGGCGCTCGTCCTGCAAGTGAGCCACGCGCTCGGGCAAATCGGCGAGCGGCGCCTTCAAATTGGTGGCGATCGCTTTCGCCAATCCCGCTTGCGCTTTCAAGTGTGCAAGCGCGGCCGCCCCGGTCGCCGCCTCGATGCGGCGCACGCCGGAAGCGACACCCGCTTCCGAGAGCACGCTAAACACCGCGATATCGCCGGTGCGTTTCACATGCGTGCCGCCGCACAGCTCGACCGAATAGGCTTTGCCGCCGGGCGTCTCGCCAAGGCTCAGCACACGCACCCGATCGGTGTATTTCTCCCCGAACAGAGCCAGCGCACCTTCGGCAATGGCCTTCTCGGGGGCCATCTCCTGGATTATTGCTTCGGCGTTCTGGCGGATGATAGCATTCACTTCGTCCTCGACGCGGCCGATCTCATCGGCGCTCATCGCTTGGCCGTGGCTAAAGTCGAAGCGGAAATAATCCGCCTCCACTAGCGATCCCTTCTGCGATACGTGCCGGCCAAGCACGTTCCTCAGCGCCGCGTGCAACAGATGTGTCGCGGAATGATTGGCGCGGATCGCTTGCCGGCGCGCGGCATCGATTTTAAGCGCAGCCTTGTCGCCCACCTTGGCCGCGCCCTTGCTCAGGCGCCCAACATGCACATGCAACGCGGCCGCTTGCTTTTGGGTGTCCTCGACCACGAATTCAGCGCCGTTGGCAAAACGAAGAATTCCGCGATCGCCAGCTTGCCCGCCGCTCTCGGCGTAAAATGGCGTGCGGTCGAACACGAGCGCGCCGTGTACGCCTTCACTCAAATCGCTCCGCTCCTCGCCGCCAGCGACGATGGCGACGAGCACGCCTTCGCCCTGTTCAGCCTTGTAGCCGAGGAATTCATTGCCGCACGCGCGTTCCAGGATCGACAGCCACAGCGCCGGATCGTCGCCGCCTTCCGCGCCAGCCCAGCTTTCGCGGCCCTTCTCGCGCTGGCGTTCCATCGCCGCGTCGAAGCCGGCCACCTCCACTTCAAGCCCGCGCCCGCGTAAGATATCTTGCGTCAAATCGAGCGGAAACCCAAAGGTGTCGTAAAGCTTGAACGCGGTTTCCCCGGCGAGCTTTCTGCCCCTTTTGAGCCCGACAAGTTCGTCTTCAAGCAGTTTCAAACCGTTGCCCAAGGTGCGGCGGAAACGCTCCTCTTCCTCTTGCAATTGCGCGACGATCACCGGCCGCGCGCGTTCAAGTTCCGGATATGCCGCGCCCATTTCGGCGATCAGCGCTGGCGCCAGGCGATGCATCAGCGGTTCTTTCGCGCCCAGAATATGCGCGTGGCGCATGGCGCGGCGCATGATCCGGCGCAGCACATAGCCCCGGCCTTCGTTCGCCGGGATGATTCCATCGGCGATCAGGAACGAGGATGCGCGCAAATGGTCAGCGATGACGCGATGGCTTGCGGCATGTTCGCCCGCCGCTTTCACGCCGGTCAGTTCCACCGACGCGGCGATCAGCGCACCAAACACGTCGATCTCATAATTCGAGTGCACGCCCTGCAGCACGGCAGCGACACGCTCGAGACCCATGCCGGTGTCGATCGAGGGCTTGGGCAATGGCACGCGGCGGCCATCGGCGAATTGCTCGAATTGCATGAACACGAGATTCCAGATCTCGATGAAACGGTCGCCATCCTGATCGGCCGAGCCCGGCGGACCGCCGGCGATTTTGGGGCCGTGGTCGTAGAAAATCTCGGAGCACGGACCGCAGGGGCCGGTGTCGCCCATCGACCAGAAATTGTCGTTGCTGGCGATGCGGATAATCCTCTCGTCCGGCACGCCGGCGATTTTCTTCCACAGCGCCGCCGCTTCCATGTCGTCATGATAAATGGTGACCAGCAGTTTTTCCTTCGCCAGCGCGAAATCCTTGGTCAGCAGATTCCAGGCCGCGTCGATGGCGACATCCTTGAAATAATCGCCAAACGAGAAGTTTCCCAGCATTTCAAAGAAAGTGTGGTGGCGGGCGGTGTAGCCGACATTGTCGAGATCGTTGTGCTTGCCGCCAGCGCGCACGCATTTTTGGCTGGTAGCGGCACGCTTGTAGGGCGGTTTGGCGGCGCCGGTGAAATAATTCTTGAACGGCGCCATGCCCGCATTGACGAACAAGAGCGTTGGATCGTCTTGCGGCACGAGCGGGGCGGAGTTCGGGGTTTCATGTCCGCGCGCGCGGAAGAAATCCAGGAATTGCCGACGGATGTCGCCTACGCTCGCCATGTTGACCTAAGCCGGATGAGAATCTGGAGGCTTGGTATAAGTAGTGGCGCGCGATGCGCCAAGGCGGGGGCGGCGCGAGCGATGCTCCCAAGACTCTGCACTCAAACGCACACCCATCCCCGGAACGCCGCGTCAGCGGCAGGCCCAGGATACGCAAGACTGGGGCCCATAAAACTCCACCGTTTGTGATTATTGGCCCCCGACTCGCGCGGAGTTTATGCTCGGGCCGGCCCCTGGCCCCACCCGGGGGCGCCATCCGGGGAACGGTGATCACGGCCCTTTGTCATTATTCAGGAAGTTTCAGCGCGCCATCCTGGTCCAGCGGTAAAAAAGGATTCCACGCCACTTCCCACAGATGCCCGTCCGGATCGGCGAAATAACCCGAATGCCCGCCCCAGAACACGTCCTGCGCCGGTTTGAGGATGCGACCGCCGGCGGCCTCGGCCTCGGCCAAGACGCTGGCGACCTCCGCTTTTTCCCGCACATTGTGCGCCAGGGTGAGCCCGCGAAACCCCGCGCCTTCGACCGCGACATGCGCGTCATCGGCAAGCGCCGCGCGGGGATAGAGCGCCAGCGCCAACGCGCCAGCCTGGAACAACACAATGTCGCCTTGGCTGGCGGAAGAAGCGACAAAACCCAGCCGTTCATAGAACGCACGCGCCGCCGCCAGATCGGCCACACCTAAGGTGATCAGCGAAACCCGTGCTTCCATCACCGCTCCTCTTAACAAACTCGCCAGCCGGCTGGAGGGCCAGGGCATGGGGTCGGGGCGGCCTCCGCACCGGCTGGCGAACGACGACGCCGCGGGGCGCCGCCGAAACTCAAAACCAGCACCCACTTTCATTGGCCCCTGAGTCACGCAATGTCGCCTCCGGTTTCGCGAAAGCGGGTGCTGAATCATACGTTTGTACCGGAACCCGGAATTGCGAGATCATCGATCACGCAATTCCGATTCCGAGTACCAGATCAATCCTCGGCCGCTTGCTTGGCCTCGTCGCCATCGGGCGGGGAATACATGGCGTCGGCTACCAGGCCGGATTTAGCCCGCACCGCTTCCTCGATGGCGGCGGCGACATCCTTGTGTTCCTTCAAAAACCGGCGCGCGGCTTCCTTGCCTTGGCCGATCTTCTGGCCACCATAGGCGTACCAGGCGCCGGATTTATCGACAACGCCAGCCTTGACGCCGAGTTCGACCAGTTCGCCGGTCTTGGAGATGCCTTCGCCGTAAATAATATCGAACTGTACTTGCTTGAACGGCGGGGCGACTTTGTTTTTAACCACTTTGACCCGGGTTTCCGAGCCGATCACTTCATCGCGCTCCTTGATCTGGCCGGTGCGGCGAATGTCGAGCCGCACGGAGGCGTAGAATTTCAGCGCGTTGCCGCCGGTCGTGGTCTCCGGGTTGCCGTACATCACCCCGATTTTCATCCTTATCTGGTTGATGAAAATCACCAAGGTGTTGGATTTAGAAATCGAGGCGGTGAGCTTGCGCAGCGCCTGGCTCATCAAGCGCGCTTGCAGGCCGGGCAAGCTGTCGCCCATTTCGCCTTCGATTTCCGCGCGCGGAGTCAACGCCGCCACCGAATCGATCACCAGCACATCGACAGCGCCCGAGCGCACCAACGTGTCGGTGATTTCCAGCGCCTGTTCGCCGGTGTCGGGCTGCGAAATCAGCAAATCATCGAGATCGACGCCAAGCTTGCGCGCATAGATCGGGTCCATGGCGTGTTCGGCGTCGATGAAGGCGCAGACGCCGCCATTTTTTTGCGCTTCGGCGATGCAGTGCAGCGCCAAGGTGGTCTTGCCCGAGCTTTCCGGTCCATAAATCTCAACGACCCGCCCGCGCGGCAGCCCGCCAATGCCGAGCGCGATATCCAGGCCCAGCGAACCGGTTGAAATGGCTTCGATCTCGACCGCCGGTTTTTCCCCGAGCCGCATCACCGAGCCCTTGCCGAAGGCGCGATCGATCTGGCCCAAAGCCGCGGCCAAAGCCTTCTGCTTGTCCGTTTCCATGTCTTTCTCAACAAGCTTCAAGGCGGCCATGCGCGTCGCTCCCTCTTTAGTCGAGTCCCCGCCCCAAACCACCATCACGGGGGTCTTTCAGCGGCCCAGACTCATTTGTACCACGTTTGTTCCGGAACACAAGGGGAACTCTTGGGCTTTATGATTTTGCTGTCGGGGCGAGTAGCGAACCGCCCTGCCCGCTACCCTCCAGTCAGCCGCGTCAGCTGGTCATCGTGGCGCTGGCCGGCAAGATGGCGCGCGTCGCCTGGGCCTTGATGGCGAAAGGCGGAATTTACAGAGCTTCGGGCGCGGTCGCGGCGTAAGCCCAAGACCGCGAACGGGGGCCGCGAAACGGCGTGGGAAGGTCAAAACGGAGAGATATGGCGCAAAGTCGAGAGGCGGGATCGGGAAAACCAGCGGTGACATGAGCGCCATCGAGCGCGTGAGTGTGATGTGGACCCGATCCTTCGTACTCCCATACGGGCCCGCGGCCATGTGCGCCGCTTCATCGAGGCCGGACACATGTCAGCACCCGACCACGCGCCATGCATCAATGTTGAGATTCTTCTTGCGCCAAAGGGGCCGTCCACACATCCAATTAAGCCGCCGCGAGCAGCTCTTTCACCCGCCCCACCAGCTGCTCCATGGTCACCGGTTTGCTCATGTAGTGCACGGGGAATTGTTCGAGCAGTGAGGAAAAGCTCTCCGGCGCGAAGCCCGAGAGGAACAGCACCTTGGCGTCGCCGATCATGCCGGGGGCGGCTTCCTGCAACATTTCGGGGCCGGTCATGATCGGCATCGACACGTCGGAAATAATGATGTCGAAGGCGCCGGGCTTGGCCGCCAAAATCGCCAGCGCATCCTCGCCGTTCTCGGCCTCTTCCACTTCGTAACCGCATTCCTTGAGATTGCGCACGATCGAGCGGCGCACCGCGGTCTGGTCCTCGACGAACAGGATTTTGCCGCGCCCGGCGACGTCCTTGCTGGGCGGGGAAACCAGCGCGCGTTCCTTCGCCGCGATGTCTTCGAGTTCTTCCGGCGTCGGTTCGTAAGCCGGCAGGAAGATGCGGAAAATGGCGCCATGGCCGATTTTGCTGGAGAAAAAGATGTAGCCGCCCGATTGCTTGATGATGCCGTAGGACGTGGCCAGGCCAAGCCCGGTGCCTTTGCCGGCTTCCTTGGTCGAATGATAAGGGCGGAAGATTTTCGCGGCGTGTTCCGGCTTGATGCCGGCGCCGGAATCTTCCACCTCGATCATCGCATAGGCGCCGTCCTCGATCGGGTTGTGGCCCAAGCCGCGCGCCGCCTTCGCATCGATCACCGAAGTGCGCACGATCAGCTTGCCGTCCTTCGGAAGTTGCGCGCCTTTCGGCGTCATTGCATCGCGCGCGTTGGTGGCCAAATTGACCAGCACGCGCTCGAGTTGGGTCTTGTCCACTTTCACGTAGGGCAGATCGCGGCCGTGGCGGATTTCGTAACTGATCGAGGCGCCCATGACGCGCCGGATCAGCTCCTGGCGCGAACCGATGAAATCGCCCACGTCGAACACTTCGCGCGCAAAGGTTTGCTGGCGCGCATAGGCGCGCAGCATTTCGGAAAGCTCGCGCGCGGTGGTGGCTTGATCGGAGATTTCGCGCAACAACGGATAATCGGCGTCGCCCACCGGGTGGCGGCGCAGCAGGTACGAGCCGGTCTGCATCACCACGGTGAGCGCGTTGTTGAGGTCGTGGGCGACGCCGGCGGCCAGCTCGCCGATTTCACGCATCTTTTCCGCCTGCGCCAACCGCGTCTCCAGTTCGCGCTGCTCCGACACGTTGTTGATGTAAGCCAGCGCGCGCCCGTCGCCGGCGCGCGCCAAATGCACGTGCGCGGCCACTGGCGGATTGGTCGCCAGCATGATCTCGATCGGATCGTTGACGGCTTGGCGCAAACGATGCGCCAGCGCGCTTGGCCCTTCGGAAGCGTCGAACAAATCGGCGAACGCCGCGCTCGGAGTGGCGCGGCCTTGGGTCATGTCCATCAAAGCGGCGTTGGAATCGAGCACTGCCGCTGAGGCCGGATCAGTGGCGTCGAGCACGGCCACGCCGAACGGGGCGTGCGCGAACACGCCGTCAGCGCTGGCTTTTTCCAGGCGCGCGGGCGCGGCTTCGTCGAACACTTCCGAATCGGCGAAAAACACCAGCGCCCGCACACTGGCGTCCGCTTCCTCAAGCGGCCAGAACGAGAGCGCCGAGGCGTGGGTCTCGACCCCGTCGCGGCCCTTCAGAATGATGCGTGCGCGCATTGGACCGAAGCCGCGCCGGTCACGCCGCGTCAGCCGCGCGGGATCATCCTTGACGATGTCCTTTACCCGAAAGGGCGTGGGATCGTCGCCAATTCCCAGGTGCGAACGCAGCGCCTGGTTCATGTAGACAATGGCGCCGTCCGCGCGGGCGGCGAAAAACCCGACCGGCGCGTCGTCCAGGAAGAGCTGGCGGGCTTCATCGCTGGCGCCGGCTCGCTCGGCGTCACCGATTTCGCGCAAGCGCCAAAGCACGTAGCCCCCAGGCATCGGGCCGACACAGGCTTGGTATCGCACCGGTTTGCCGCAAGGCGCGACCGTCGCCGGCAATTGCTCGCGCCGGGTCTGGCCCAGTTGGGCTGCTTTCGACAAACGAAACATCGGCGCCGACAAGAGCGGATCGGCGCCGAACAAACGGCTCAGCATCGGCGGGCGGTCGGAATCGCCGAGCACGCCGGCGGTATGGGCAAGCTCGAGATAAGGCCCGTTTGCCGCGAGTGGGGAAAGTTGGTGGTCGGTAATCAAAGCCGCTTCGTCGAGCGCCTCGATCAGCGCGAAATCGCGCCGGCCGGAGGAAAGCGCCGAGGCCGCGACGGCGCCGCGCTCGGGAAAAGCGCCATGCTTGCGTCCAGCCCCGCGCGACATCCAGAAAAACAACACCAAGCCGGCTGCGGCCAACAGCACCAGCAATACCGCGCCGGCCTTGCCCACCGAGGGCCCAGCCGTAATCGCCACCCCGGCCGCGGCCACGCCAAGCGCAACCGCCGCCCAGAACAGAATCTGCAGTGGATCGACCCGCCCGCCGATGCGCGAGGGTGGGAGTTCTGTGTGGTCAGTCATTTGCGCGCCTGTTGGGTCAGCCCCAGTTGAGCCCGATTCGGCCTGCGGAGCACGGTGGCCAAGCGTGGGAAATGCATAGCGCTTTCTCGGTTACACATTGGATCGCCGCTGCCGGCCCTTGCGCCGCGCCAGGCGCAGCACGAAGCCGATCACCTTGGCCACCGCCTCGTAATGTTCGCGCGGGATTGGCGCATCGATGTCGGCGGCCGCAAACAGCGCGCGCGCCAGCGGCGGATCCTCGACGATGGGGATATCGTGCGCTTTGGCCGCTTCGCGGATCCGTTGCGCTACCGCATCGACGCCCTTGGCCAAACAGATCGGCGCCGGGGTCTCGCCCGGCTCGTAGCGCAGCGCGATCGCATAATGAGTCGGGTTGGTGATGACGACGCTGGCTTGGGGAATTGATGCAATCATCCGCCGGCGCGAACGTTCGGTCCGGACTTGCCTGAGCTTGGCCTTGACCAGCGGGTCGCCTTCGCTTTGACGCATCTCTTCCTTAACCTCGCGCCGGCTCATGCGCATGCGCTTCATGTAGGATTGGCGGGTGAACAAATAATCCACAGCCGCCAGCACCGCCGCCGCGCTGGCCAGCGCCAGCATCATGGCGACGGCGCGATCGCGCACGTAGGGCAGCAGCGCCGCCGGATCGAGCAGCGACAGGGTTTCCAGCACCGCGTCGCGCGGCCACAACGCCCAGGCGAGCGCGGCCCCCACCAGAGCGAGCTTGGCCAGCGATTTGAGGAACGAAGACACCGCCGCCTTGCCGAACACGCGCTTGAAGCCCTCCACCGGGTTGAGCTTGCTTAGCTTCGGATTCAGCCGTTCGGCGGTGAAGGTAGGCTGGTCCTGCAGGTAGCGCGCGGCGATGGCAGCGGCGGCAAGCGCGATCGCCGTCAACCCAAAAATCGCCAGCAGCCTCAGGCCGACAGCGCCGACGATGGAGCGCAGCGGGCCGGGCTCGACGGAAAACTGATCCGGCATCGCCAGAAAGCCAATGAAGCCTCGCGCCATCTGCGCGGTGATCGGCCCGGACATGAAGGCGACGATGCCGGTCGCCGCGATCAACGAAAGCGCGGCGCCCACCTCGGTGGAATAGACGATGTCGCCCTTCTCGCGCGCTTGATCGAGCTTTCGCGATGTCGGCTCTTCGGTTTTGTCATCGTCGTTTTGCTCGGCCATGGAGCTATCTCAGCCAACTTGCATAGCGTTCGAGGCTGTCGAGCCAGATCAACATGCCGGTCGAGAGCCCGAGCGCGAGCACGACGAAGCCGCCCATCAATTGCAGCGGCAAAATCACGAAAAACACCTGGATTTGCGGGATCAGCCGCGACAGCACGCCAAGCCCGACGCGGAAAATGAGCCCCGCCGCGATCACCGGCATGGCGATCTGGAAGCCGACGCGAAACGACGACGCCGTGGTCGCCAGCGCCAGCTCGGCTGCGTCGCCCACCGGAACCGGAGCGCCTGGCGCGATCACTTCGTACGACCCCGCGATGCCGCGTAAGAACATGTGGTCGAGCCCGGTGGCGAAGATGAGCGAGACCCCCATCACGCCGAGGAACACCGCCATCAATTGGCCCGACTGTGTCATGGTGGGATCGGCCGTCTGGGCGAAGCCTATGCCGATATCGATGCCGATGATTTGTCCCGCCGTGGCCAGCGCCGACACCAGCAGGCGCGCCGCGCCCCCGAGCATGATTCCGATCAGCACTTCGCCGCTGATCTGCAACCCCATCCCCCACGCCGTCGCCGCCGGCTCGGGCATGGCCCCGGCAAGCGCCGGCGCCAGCGCGATCGCCAGCGCGAGCGCGAAACTCAAGCGCAAACGGGCTGGCACCGCCGGCTCGCCGAGCCCTGGCAACAGCATGATCATCGCGCCGGTGCGCGCGAACAACAGCGCCGCCGCCCAGATCTCGACGCCGTAAAAGGTGAGATTCATCTCAGAACGCCGCGATGCGCGCGAAGATGTCGGTCATGAAGCCGCCGAGCAGCCCGCCCATGATTGGCAGAAACAGCAAGATCGCCAGGAAGATCGAGAGAATCTTCGGCACGAACACTAGGGTCTGCTCTTGAATCTGCGTCAGCGTCTGCAACAGCGACACCACCAGACCCACGACCAGCCCGACAAGCATCGGCCCAGCGGCCACCAGCACCGTGATCCAGATCGCGTCACGCCCGAGATCGAGAACTTCCGCACCGCTCATGCCGCCTCCCGACGTCAAGCTCGGCAATTTTTGCCGCTCCCGCCCAAGGACGCCGCGCGTGGTTAACGGAAGGTTTCCTCCAGGCTTACCTCTTCGCAACGCGCCGCACACGCGACCGGCGAAAACGTGCTGCCGACGCAACACTTCAATTGAGTTTGCGTAAAGCGCATCCGCTCAACCGAATCAACTCATCCTGGATTCAGGTGCTGATGGAAAAAATGAAACCCGGCAGGAATGCCTCTTGCAGGGATGTATCGAGGGGGAAACCGAGATGAGTGTGCTTCAAACCATTGCCGCATTTTTCCAACGGCTGTTCACACCCAAGAGCGACGATTTCAAATCGCTGCTGATCGCCGATTTGGGGATTGAGCGCTAAAGCGAAGCATACGATCCCCGGCCGAACCTCCGCGAATGCGGGAGGAGAACCGGGGCCTATGGGCGCGGCAAGTTCGACATCTGCACAGCCAGTGACCCCGGCTCTCCGCCGCTTTGCGGCTACGGCCGGGGAACGAGTCTGTCTGAAAAAATCACCCCCCCGGCGGGCCACCGACGGCAAAGCTCTCGATCAGGCTACCGGCCACCAGACGCCAGCCATCGACCAGCACGAAGAAAATGATCTTGAACGGCAAGCTGATCGTCACCGGCGGCATCATCATCATGCCCATGGCCATCAGCAGCGACGATACAACAAGGTCGATGATCACGAACGGCACGAACAGCATGAAGCCGATCTCGAACGCGCGCCTGAGCTCGGACACCATGAACGCCGGCGCGAGAATCCGCAGGGGGGTGTCTTCGGCGCTCTGAGGCGGCGTTTCCAGGGCCGCCAGGTCGATGAACAGCGCCAGATCTTGTTCGCGCGTTTGCGCGATCATGAACGTCTTCAGCGGCGCGACGATGCGCGGAAACGCTTCGTCCAGCGGCATTTCCTCGCGCATTACCGGTCCGATTCCCATCTGGTAGGCCTCGTTCCACACCGGCTGCATCACGAACGCGGTCAAGAACAGCGCCAGCGACACGATCACCACGTTCGGCGGCGCCTGTTGCAAGCCGATCGCGGTGCGCAGCAGCGACAGCACCACGACGATGCGCACGAAAGACGTGGTCATGATGACGATCGACGGCGCCAGCGACAGCACCGTCATCAAAGCCGCCAGCTGCAACACCCGCGCCGTCAGCCCCTCGCCGGTGCCGAGATTAACATTGATGGTGGGCTCGGCGGCTTGCGCGAATGCGTCGCCGGGAAGCAGCAAAAGAAGGAGAGCAAGCGACACCATCACCCATCCCCGGATTCGCGCAGCGAAGTCCGGGGCCCATACCCGCGAACGCCTGGGTGCATGGGTCCCGGACTGGCCCTGCGGGCCATCCGGGCATGGGTGGAGGGATAGCGCGCTCACGTGCTCGCCTCCGCCCTCGCGTCCTGTTGCGCCACCACCAAATCCCCCGCCGGCGACAGCAGCAGCAGATGTTCGCGCCCGTCGCAGGCCACCAGCACCAAGCGCCGGCGCGGGTCGAGCATCAGGCTTTCCGTGACTTTGAGCCGGCGCTGGGTTTGCGCGCCCGGTTGCAGCATGCCGAGCCGGCGCGCGCCGTAAGCGGCGCCGCCAAGCAGCGCCAGCGTGGCGATCAGCGCAAACAGCGCCCGCGCCCAATCCATCCAGTCCACGACCGCCCCCATTCTGAGAGTGAAGCCTTGGCTGGTCCGGTTTGGTAAACGAGAGGTTAATTTTCCGGACCGAAATTAAGCCGCGCTTAACCACGTGCTGTTCGACTAGGCAAAGTTTGCAGCCTTGAGTCGTTCATTGGATCTCGCCAACACCCAGTTTTTTGGCCTGTTGCGCGCCCGGCTCGATCAGCTGAGCGAGCGCCAGCGGCTGATCTCGGAGAACATCGCCAACGCCTCCACGCCCGGCTATCGCCCGCGCGATCTCGATACTGCCGGCTTCGAGCGCATGCTGGCTTCCGCCGCGGGTGGGCGCGGGCTCACCATGACGCGCACCAATCCCGGCCACATGGCCCCGGGCGGCGGCTCGGCCGCGGTGAACGTGCTCACGCGCGACGATTCCGAAACCACCATCGACGGCAATGCAGTAGTGCTCGAAGAGCAAATGGCGCGCGCGGCGGAAACCCGGATGGCGTTCGAGACCGGCGTTGCGCTCTACCAAAAGGGCCTGGAACTGGTGCGGTTGGCGGCGCGTCCGCCCGGGAGAGGCTAAGTAGATGACCGACATCCAAGCCACGCTCTCGGCCGCCGCTTCCGGCATGCGCGCGCAAACCGTGCGCATGCGCATCGCCGCGGAAAACGTCGCCAACGCCAATTCCACCGGCGCCGACCCGGGCGAAGAGCCGTTCCGCCGCCGCATTCCGCTTATGGAAACCACCACCCTGGCCAGCGGCGCGCAGGGCGTGCGCGTGACCGGGGCCGCGTTCGACATGAGCGCCTTTGGCGAAGAATATAATCCAAGCCATCCCGCCGCCGGCGCGGACGGCTATGTGCTCACCCCCAATGTCGATACCTTGGTGGAGATGATGGATCTGCGCGAAGCCACCCGCGCTTACGAAGCCAATTTGAACATGATCGAAGCCGCCCGCTCAATGACGGCGCGCGCGCTAGATCTCTTGCGGAGATAAGCAATGGCCATCGATCCGGTCTCGGCCGCGCGCGCCTACCAGCAAGCCGTGCGCGCCGGCGCGGCGGGGGAAACCCAAGGCGGCGACGGCGTCGACTTCGGCGGGCTTGTACAAGAGGCGATCCGCCAAGCCGGCCACAGCGCGCAAGTCGCCGAGAACCAAGCGCTCGCGGTCGCCGGCGGCAATGCCGACATCGTCGACGTGGTCACCGCCATCGCCGCCGCCGAAACCCAGCTGCAAACCGTGCTCGCGGTGCGCGACCAAGTGATCCAAGCCTACCAGGAAATCCTGCGTATGCCGATTTAGGGGGGCGAGCTCAACCGGGGAGCCGTCAGCAAAGCCTGAGGGGCGGCTCTGTTGTCGCTATAAAAACGTCTGGTTGTTGAACCACTACACTATGTTAACATCGCCTCTCAAAGCAGGAGGGGGCGGCGCTGCACGACGTTTTTATCAGCTACGCCAGAAACGATGATGAGCAGGCAAGGCGCTACTACGACTACCTGTCAACTCGCGGTTTGAGCGTCTGGTACGACCGCCTGTCTGATGGCAAGCGAGCGGTCTTTGAAGACATCGAATTAGCGCTTCGCCGGTCTAGCTTTGTCTTGCTGCTTTGGTCAAAGCACGCCGCAGGTGCGGACTTCGTCCAGCGAGAAGTCTTCTTGGCCGAAGAACTAGGCAAGAAAGTAATCCCCATAAAGCTCGACAACAGGGGCTTCACCGTTGGGATCCGAGTGATTCTCACGGGAACCAAGCCGATTGACGGACGTCGAACATTTCCGGAAAACGACCTCGCCGAGCTTGTCAAGCGCATCGCTCCAACGACGCCACGAGACGCGCCGGTTTTCCTTTTGCTCAACATGAAAGGCGGCGTGGGAAAGACCACCCTTGCTGCAAATCTCGCGGGGACATTTCATTCGCTCAACAAGAGCGTGCTGCTTATCGACCTCGACGCGCAAGCAAACTTGTCCAATTTGCTAATGAATGAGCGAGAATATGTCGAGGCGGTGACATTCGACCGATCGGTGATAAGCTGTTTCGAGAATAGTCTGGTGGGCACGGCCCCTGAATCGAGCGCGAGTCACTTCTTCGAAATTGCGTCCGACGGACCGACACCGGAGCCAACTCGCCTAGCGTTCAACCTCCGCAACCCACTTGCGGCGCCGAGATTTGATCTTGTCGTGGGGCAATTCGAGTTGTTCAAATATTCACTCTCGATAAACTACCCCCATCTAGCAGAATGCGGCGCGCGCTTTGTGGAATTCCTGAATAAAGCAAAGCGCCAATATGACGTCGTTATTCTGGACGCAGCACCAAGCAACTCGTTTATCACAGAGTGCGCAATCCTTGGCGCAACTGATATTGTGGCCCCAACAACGCCCGACAAGTACGCTCTGCGGGGAATACAAGCGATCTCGCGATTGATGGAAGAAGGGCTGCGGCTAACCACGCCACCACCCATCCACGTCGTCTTGAACAACGTCCCCGCGGAGATCGGCACAGCCGAACAAACTATCGTCGATGCATACCCGGAGGAGAGAATTGCAGCGCGGGTGCGAGATAGCCGCTACTTTAAGGTTCGGAATGCTGACCCCAATGTTAGGGTTCGCGATCCTCTCGCCGAATTGGCGTATATGAGCCGCGGGCGAGAGGTCCGGGAAGTATTGTTGGAAATCTGTCAGGAATTGCTTAGGCGAAATGAAATTACCCGGTAGACAAACGACTCCTCACAAGATTCTTGTGGATTTGGTTAACAAGAAGCCAAAGATAAAGGTTGCGGACATCGCCGCTTTTATTGCTCACTACTCTCGCTTCGACGAGTCGGCACTGTCGGCTGAAATCGCCCAGGTGAGAGAGATGTTTGGCTTTACACAAAAGAAGCAAGCTCCGACGCCGCCCGCCGGCCTTCGTGCGAAAGAAGCGGTGCCAATCGTACTTGCGTATGTACGCGAGGAAAAGGGACAGCCGGTCTCACTGTCCAAGGAAGAGCGAGGCAGCTTTTCTGCTCTGGTAGATGCCCTTGATCGTCGCTTTGGCACCGGCTTTGCACAGCGTGTAATTGACGAGTTGAACGCCATGCCAAACGGCTCGCGCTCACTTCACTACAAGCGCTAGCCCCCCAATTTCTTCCCAACGTTTCTCATTTCGAGCGCGCGCGGCATAGGGCGCGCGAACACAGTAAACTGGCCAAAGGCAAGACCGCGCAACGCGCATCGGCGGGTGAGCGGCAGCCCTATCGCGGCCCTCCCGGCGCCTGCTAGGATCGGGCAATGCCGAGTTCCGACGCCGCCTCCAAAACCAAATCTGCTGCACCGGGCCCGGCGCCGGCGCGGCTCACCCACCTCAAGCGCCTAGAGGCCGAGAGCATACACATTATGCGCGAGGTGGTCGCCGAGGCTTCGCGCCCGGTGATGCTCTATTCGATCGGCAAGGATAGCGCGGTGATGCTGCATCTGGCGGTGAAGGCGTTTTATCCTTCGCCGCCGCCGTTTCCACTGCTGCACGTCGACACCACCTGGAAATTTCGCGCCATGTACGAAATGCGCGAAGCCATGGCGCGGGATCTGGGCTTCGAACTGCTCGTCCACAAGAATCCCGAAGCTGAGGCGAAGAACATCAATCCCTTCGATCACGGTTCGTTGCACACCGATATGTGGAAGACCGAAGGCCTGAAGCAGGCGCTCGGCAAATACGGCTTCGACGCGGCTTTCGGCGGGGCGCGGCGCGACGAGGAAAAAAGCCGGGCCAAGGAGCGCATTTTCTCCTTCCGCTCCGCCAATCATCGCTGGGATCCCAAGAACCAGCGGCCGGAATTGTGGCGGCTGTATAATTCCAAGAAACACAAGGGCGAAAGCATCCGGGTGTTTCCACTTTCGAATTGGACCGAACTCGACATTTGGCAACACATCCATTTGGAAAACATACCGATCGTGCCACTGTATTTTTCAGCGCCCCGCCCAGTGGTGCAACGCGACGGCGCGCTGATCATGGTCGATGATGCGCGCATGCGGCTAAAACCCGATGAGAAGCCCGAGATTAGGAACATTCGCTTTCGCACACTTGGCTGCTATCCGCTGACTGGCGCGGTGGAGAGCAACGCCAACACGCTCCCCGCCATCATCCAGGAAATGCTGCTGACCACCACCAGCGAACGCCAAGGCCGCGTCATCGACCGCGACCAAGCCGCGAGCATGGAGAAGAAAAAACAGGAGGGCTATTTCTGATGGCCCAATTCTCCGATCTCATCGCCTCCGACATCGGCGCCTACCTCGAACAACATCAGCACAAATCGCTGCTGCGCTTCATCACTTGCGGCAGCGTCGATGACGGTAAGTCCACCTTGATCGGGCGCTTGCTCTACGATTCGAAGCTGATTTTCGAGGATCAGCTGGCCGCGCTCGAAGCCGATTCCAAGAACGCCGGCGGCCAGGGCGGTGAGATTGATTTCGCGCTGCTGGTGGATGGGCTTGCCGCCGAGCGCGAGCAAGGCATCACCATCGATGTGGCCTACCGCTTCTTCTCCACCGACAAGCGCAAATTCATCGTCGCCGACACCCCCGGTCACGAGCAATATACGCGCAACATGGTCACCGGCGCATCCAATGCCGATCTGGCTTTGATCCTGATCGACGCGCGCAAGGGCGTGCTGACGCAAACCCGCCGGCATTGCTACCTCGTCTCGCTGATGGGCATTCGCCACATCGTGTTGGCGGTGAATAAGATGGATATGGTCGGCTGGTCGGGTGAAATCTTCGACGCAATCGTCGGCGAATTCACCGACTTCGCAACGCAAATTGGCCTGCGGGATTTCCTCGCCATCCCGATCTCGGCGCTCAAGGGCGACAACATCGTCGCCAAGACCGAGGCAGCGCCCTGGTACCAGGGGCCGAACTTGTTGCGGCATTTGGAGAGCGTCGAGATCGACGACGAGCGCCGCGCCAACGGGCCATTCAGACTGCCAGTGCAATGGGTCAACCGGTCAAATCTCGATTTTCGCGGTTTCTCGGGGCAAGTGGCGGGCGGACGCGTCAAGCCCGGCGACAAGATCCAGGTGCTGCCCTCGGGCAAAACCAGCGCCATCGCCCGCATCGTCACTAAGGACGGCGACTTGGCCGAAGGCGTCGCCGGCCAATCGGTCACGCTCACCTTGGCCGATGAAATCGATTGCTCGCGCGGCGATGTGATCGCGGCCGCCGACGATTCGCCGCAAGCAGCCGACCAGTTCGAGACCACCATCATCTGGATGGCGGAGGAAAGATTGCTGCCGGGACGGCCCTATTGGCTGAAGCTCGGCGCCAAGATGGCAACGGCGCAAGTGACCGACATCCGCTACAAGGTCAACGTCAACACGCTCGAGCACTTGGCCGCCAAGACGCTTGATCTCAACGAGATCGCGGTCTGCAATGTCAGCCTGGATCAGGCCATTGCGTTCGACCCTTATTGCGACAATCAGGACATGGGCGGCTTTGTGCTGATCGACCGCATGAGCAACGCGACTGTCGCCGCCGGGCTCATCCATTTCGCGCTGCGCCGCGCGCACAATGTGCATTGGCAAGCGCTCGATGTCACCCGCGACTCGCGCGCCAAGCTCAAGGGCCACAAGCCGGCGGTGCTCTGGTTCACCGGGCTCTCGGGCGCGGGCAAATCCACCATCGCCAATCTGGTGGAGAAGCGCTTGCATTCGCTCGGGCGTCACACAATTTTGCTGGACGGCGACAACATTCGCCACGGCCTCAACCGCGATCTGGGTTTCACCGACGCCGACCGGGTCGAGAACATTCGCCGCGTCGCCGAAGTCGCCAAGCTGATGGCCGATTCCGGCCTGATCGTACTTGTGTCGTTCATCTCGCCTTTCCGCGCCGAGCGCGAGATGGCGCGGGCGATGATGGCGCCGGGTGAGTTCCTGGAAGTGTTCATCGACACGCCGCTGGCGGAAGCGGAAAAACGCGACGTCAAAGGCCTCTATAAGAAAGCCCGCGCCGGCCAACTCAAGCACTTCACCGGAATCGATAGCCCTTATGAAGCGCCGGAGAATCCGGAGGTCCGCATCGATACGACGAGAATGGACCCCGCCAGCGCCGCCGAGTTCATTATCGAGACGCTGACCGCCTTAGCCGCCGGCCAAGCCGGCGTGGTCTAACCAGGAAAGCGCGCAAGCGGGAGACGCCGCCGCGTTGTTCGGCCTGGTTAAACCTGATTTTCCGTGGAAAAATTGGTCGGAGTAGCAAGATTCGAACTTACGACCCCCACGTCCCGAACGTGGTGCTCTACCAGGCTGAGCTATACTCCGAAGGCGGGGGCTTATAAACTGGCGCTCGTGCGCACGCAATGCAGGCTGCCTTGCCCCGGCCGCTGTTGCGTCTGGCGCCGGACCCCCTTAAGTACGCGCTTCGCGGTTTTTGGGGTGTCGCCAAGCGGTAAGGCAGCGGTTTTTGGTACCGCCATTCCTAGGTTCGAATCCTAGCACCCCAGCCAGGCTTCGCGCGCGCAGCGAGCGAAGCCTGCCCGCCGTAGCCTTCGCGTAGGAGGGCTTTGCATTCGAGCACGAAACGAGAGCCCGCGCGTTCGAGTTCTATCTCAAATCTGGCTCGGGACGTGCCTTCGCACAAAAGCGGCTTTGGTGAACGAGTAGCATAGCGATTGGCGGCTGACCTATTAATGGCTTGCCAAAGTGGCGCGCTTTTTGCTGAAACCTTGCACCCCTCCAGAACGGACCCCCATGCCAAAAATGAGCTACAAGCCCGGCGCCTTTGCCCTGCAGGTGCGCCGCTCGCGCAGCGGGCTCGGCTTGTTTACCCAAGAGGGGATCGCTAAGGGCGCCTGCGTGATCGAATATGTCGGCCCCCAGATCAGCGCCGAGCAAGAAGCCAACAGCCGCAGCAAATATTTGTTCGAGATCACCGCCCGCAAAACCATCGACGGCGCCCCGCGCTGGAACAAGGCCCGCTACATCAACCATTCCTGCCGGCCCAATTGCGAGCCCAACATTTACAAGGGCCGCGTCTTCATTCACGCCAAGCGCAAAATCAAACCCGGCGAGGAACTCGCCTACAATTACGGCGAGAATTATTTCAACGAGTACCTGAAGGGCGTTTGCCGCTGCGCCAAGTGCAAGCCGGTCGCAAAGAGCGCCGCGCGCGGCGGCAAAGCGCGCTGAGCGCTGCAACGGACCGCCGGCTTCCAGCCGGCGGTAAAGCAAAAACAAAGGCCGGCAGAATGCCGGCGGTCCATGCGGCTAAGCTTCTCGTATTTCCGCGCCCACGGCTTGGCCAAGGATGAATGTGCGGGCAAGGCCTATAAAGAGGCCGTGTTCGACCACGCCAGGGATTTGCTTCAGCGCGGCGGCGAGCGCGTCGGGCGCATGGATGGCCTTGGCATGGGCGTCGAGAATATAATTGCCGCCATCGGTGATCACCGGTTCGTTCGCCTTGCCGCTCACGCGCAGCACGACTCCGTGGCCGGCGCAATTGGTTGCGCGCAGCGCCTCGTAGACCCGCCGCGCGGTGATCGCGAAACCAAAACGCGTCACTTCGATCGGCAGGGGAAAAGCGCCCAGCACATCGACCGCTTTGCTCTCATCGCCGATCACCACCATGTGCGCGCTTGCCGCGGCGACGATTTTTTCGCGCAGCAGCGCCCCGCCGCCGCCTTTGATGAGTCGAAAGCCGGGATCGACTTCATCGGCGCCATCGACATCGACATCGATTTGCGCCACCCGCGAAATATCGATCAACGGCACGCCAACTTGTTCAGCCAAGGCGCGGGTCGCTTCCGACGTCGGCACGCCCCTCACACTCAAGCCCTGGCGCACGCGCTCGCCGAGCAGCCGAATAAAATGCGCCGAAGTCGAGCCGGTGCCCAAGCCCACTACCATGCCGTCCTTGATGAAATCGAGCGCGGCGGCGGCGGCGTTGATCTTGGCGAGGTCAGCGGTCATCGCGCCGCCTCTATCGCCGCCAGGCGCACTTGGCCTTTGATGTTCATTCTCAATACATCTCGGATGCGCGCAATTACGTCGGGTGGCAGGTTCCGCTTCGGGATGATTTGAAGCAGCCCAAGGTGATGGCGGGTGACAATCAAGGAATTGGTTTCAAATGCACTCTTCCAATTGGCCCAGCCTGACTGGCCGTGCGCGGTCTCAGTCGATGCGGCTAGCCCGGCCGGGGAGAGATTGAATTCTATCGGCGCCAATCCGCCCGGCGCTGTCCAACTCTTGCGCGCCGCGAAATAAATGCAGGCGAGCATAATCACCGCATAGACAACAACCATTGTCAGAAAGGCCGCGCCAAAGATAATCGCGCGCGCCGACGAAGACTCGTCGTCGTTTACAACAACCGCAATGCCTGCGACGAACAGCGAGCCGGCGGCAAACCACAGAAGGGCGCCCGGACTGCGCAACATGTTCCAGACGAGAGCCTTGAACACATCAGCACGCGTGCGCGTGACCTCGAACGACACTTCGCTCATGCCTCATCCTTCGCCTTCCGCTTTTTCGCCCGATTGGCATCGGCCCAACCCTCGATGTTGTGTTGGCGCCCGCGCGCCACGCCGAGCGCGCCGTCGGGCACATCCTTGGTGATGACGCTGCCCGTGCCAGTGTAAGCACGCGCGCCGACCTTCACCGGCGCCACCAGCGAAGTGTCCGAGCCGATGAACGCGTCCTCGCCGATAAGAGTGCGGTACTTGGAGAAACCGTCATAATTGCAGGTGATGGTCCCGGCGCCGAGATTGGCGCGTGCGCCGATTTCGGCATCGCCAATGTAAGCGAGATGGCTCGCCTGCGCCCGCGGGCCAAAGCTAGCGTTTTTCACTTCCACAAAATTGCCGATCTTCACGCCGGCGCCGAGCGTGGTCCCTGGCCGCAGCCGCGCGAACGGGCCCACATTGGCGTCCTCGCCGATCTCGGCCCCTTCGATATGGCAAAACGCCTTGATGCGCACGCCCTTGGCAATGGTGACGCCGAGGCCGAAATAGACGTTCGGTTCGATCACCACATCCGACGCTATCTGTGTGTCGTGCGAGAAATATACCGTGCTGGGATCGATCAGCGTGACCCCAGCTTCCATCGCCGCGATGCGCGCGCGGTGCTGAAATGCGGCCTCGGCGCGCGCCAGATCGACGCGCGAATTGACACCTAGCACCTCTGTTTCACTGGCGCTCACCACTGCCGAGGCAAAACCCGCGGAGCGGCCGAGCCCGATGATGTCGGTCAGATAATACTCGCCCTTCGCATTGTCGTTCTTCACCATCGACAACAGCTTGAACAGCACGCCCGCGTCCGCGCAGAGCACGCCGGAATTGCACAGATCGATGCGGCGCTCGGCCTCGCTCGCATCCTTTTCCTCGACGATGCGGATGAGGCGCCCCTGCTCATCGACAACCAGACGCCCGTAACCGGCCGGGTCGGCGGCGCGGAACGCCAGCACGGCCAAGCCGCTGTCGTTACGCGCCGCGAACAGCGCTTGCAGTGTTTGCGCCCGCACCAGCGGCGCGTCGGCGTAGAGCACGACCACATCGCCGCTGAAGCCGGCCAACGCGGCTTGCGCGGCGCGCACCGCGTGGGCGGTGCCGAGCGGCAGATCTTGCACAACAACGTTGCCCGCGCCAAGCGCCTTGGCGGCGTGTTCGCGCACTTGCGGGCGCCGCGCAGCGACGACGGCGATCACTCGCTCGGCGCCGGTCCCCGCCGCGGCGGCGATCGCCCAATCCAGTATCGCCCGGCCGCCGACCGGGTGCAGCACCTTGGGCAGGTCGGACTTCATCCGCGTGCCCTGTCCCGCCGCCAGAATGATCGCGGCCCGCGCTCGGCTCATCTCATGTCACTCGCTTGTCCGAATCCAAGTGATGTTCTAGCCCAATTGAACGGTTTGCGCGATGCGCGCGAAGCCGGCGGGGTTTTCCATGACCAGCGGCGAACTCGCCGACGCGACCATTGTCTTCGATTTGGACGGCACTCTGGTGGATACCGCGCCCGATCTGGTGCGCGCGCTGAACCAGACGCTCGACCTCGAAGGCTTGCCGCGGGTGAAGCTGGACCTGGTGCGAGGGCAGGTCGGCCATGGCGCGCGCGCGCTGATTGAGCGGTCCACCGGGCTCTCGGGAGTGAGTTTCTCCGCCGAGCGGCTGAGCCAGCTCACCTCTGCGTTCATCGACTTCTACCGCGCCGATATCGCCAGCGATTCAACGCCGTTTCCGGGTGTGGCAGAGGCGCTGGACACGCTCGCCGGCTTGGGCGCGAAACTATCGGTCTGCACCAACAAGCGCACCGATTTGTCGGTGCAATTGCTGGAAGCGCTCAATCTCGCGACACGTTTTTCGGCCATTGTCGGCGCCGACGCGGTGACCGACCGCAAGCCCCATCCCGACCATTACCGCGCCGCCGTGACCCGCGCGGGGGGAGTTGTGCGCCGCTCGCTGATGGTGGGCGACACCGCCGCCGATGTCGCCGCCGCCCGCGGCGCGGGCGCACCAGTGGCGGTGGTCGCGTTCGGCTATAGCGATGGCGGCGCCGACAGGTTCGGCGCCGACGCGCTGTTACATCGCTATTCTGAATTGGCGCCGGTAAGCCGCCGCCTGTTGGCAGGCCGCCGCTGACTGCTTCGGCGCTTACGCGACTTCCATCAAGCCGCGCACGCTAGGGCGTGAACGCTCATTCGCACTCTCCCGGCGGGTCGGGAAGCCGTTGACCATGTCGCTGCGCACGTCGGTCCGGGCCGAACGCATCGCCGCCACGAAGCCCGCTTCAATCAGCTTCACATCGACGGTGAAACCGCGTTCGCGCCAATATTCCTCTATCCGCTGCTTCAAGCGGCGGGCACCGTCAACGTTGCAGAAATCGTAATCCATACCGCTCCACCTCAGTGTCGGTCCGGTGGGGAGGCTCTTCCCTTGGACCAGTCACGCGAAATCGCTCCGCGCCCATGCTTCAGCCCCCTCATCGGCTCGCTCGCAAACCCCAGCATCCGAGCCAAGCGAGGCGCGGATATGGCGAGTTCACGAAAAACCGGCAACTGACTTCACGCAAAATCTGCCTATAGCCCGCCCTCAGACGCCCCCGCACGCAAGCCTCCACACCACTGGCGCGAGCATTTTCTTAATGCCAGCAAGACCTTCCCATCGCGGCGGCGCACCCGGCCGGTCCGGGCGGGGGGGGAACCAGCGCGGGTTTCGCATAGGAGCCATGCGTTTTTGCCGAGTGGTGGGCCAGGAAGGGGAAAGTTTGAACCGGGAACATGCCGATATCCAGGACTGGAATCGGCTGCTTGGCGCACTGGGAGGCTGGGACCGGTCGTGTGCGTCAAGTTCTGCAAATTGGAATCAGGCGGTCATGGCAGGCTGGCGGTGTTCAAAAGCCTCCAATCCCCGAAGGGACCCCGCCATGACCAGCATGCAGATTACGCCCTCTCTCGCCGTCGCC
>Ga0247727_10003193_pt1 | contig 36573 bp, 16 predicted proteins | sample WisWelCaveWW1625_FD_202498 | JGI IMG/M metagenome (GOLD analysis project Ga0247727, IMG submission 202498) | Biofilm microbial communities from Wishing Well Cave, Virginia, United States - WW16-25 | ecosystem: Environmental > Aquatic > Deep subsurface > Groundwater > Cave microbial mat | place...
AGCACGGTCGGCATGGGCGTGCACATCCAGTACGCGGCCGACGCCTGGTTCGGCTTCGTGGCGCGGCTCGCCGAGGGCGTGCACGCCGAAGCGTCTGCACCCGCAGCGCCCGCCGCTCGCGCCGCGAGCGGGCCCGTGTTCCGCGTGCGAATGCGCCTGGCCGGCGGCTCGCGCACGCGCAGCTTCAGCGTCGAGGCCGCCGACGAGAGCGAGGCTCGCACCCGCGCCTGCCAGCAGGCGGGACCTCAGTGGGCGCTGCTCGACGTGCGGAAGACCCCGCGCGAGGACTGAAGGGCGCGCTCCCTCTGCCGCCACCACGCCTCGAGGAGCGGGAGCAGGGCTGCGAGCTCGGGGCCGAGGCCGCAGCCAGGGCCCGGCGGCGGGGGCGGTGTCTCGCTGTTCAGCGAGGACGAGGTGCACTGCGGGTCGGCTGTTCCGGTGAGCCCGAGCGAGGCTCCACCATCGAAGTCGACGCCGGGCTGCCCGTCGTCGTTCAGCCCGTTCTGGCACTTCGGGTCTTCGAGCGTCCCGGTGTGGCTCCCGCAGCCGGGGTCGTCCAGCGAGCTCGCAGGCGCTGCGAAGGCAAAGTCGATGCGCCCATCGCCATCGTCGTCCTTGCCGTTGTCGCAAGCCGCCGAGGTCCGCTCCGAGGCGTCCGACGCGTTCGCGCAGCCCTTGTCGGCCGGATAGTCGGTCTTGCCGTCCCCGTCGTCGTCGCGGCCGTTGCTGCACGCGATGTCGGGCAGCGTACAGGTGGCGCTGCACCCGCCCGCGGCTCCCGCGTCGTCGCACTGCTCGCCGTAGGTCTGGACGCCGTCGCCGCAGGTCTGGAGATCACAGGCGTCGCCCGTGCCGTCGCCGTCGAGGTCGACCTGGTCGGTGTTCGCGCGCCGAGCACAGTTGTCGAAGTCGTCGGCCAATCCGTCCCCGTCGCTATCGGGGGAGCCAGCGACGATGGGAGCCTTCTGGTTCGGCTCGCAGGTGCCGGCCTCAGAGCAGATCTCGCCGACGACGCAGTCTGCGTCCTCGTCGCATGCGACGGTGCCCGTGGGCTCGATCCCCGCGCTCAGGAAGAGCTGGCTGCCTGCGGACTGCGTGGTGAGAGGCCCGAAGAAGCGAACCACGTCCTCGCGTTCGTCCTGGCAGAACGCCGGTGCGGTGCAGTCGGCGTTGCTCGTGCAGGGTCCCTGCAGTTCGTAGCAGAAGCCGTTGGGAGGGGTCGTGTCGCCGAGCGTGGGCACGCAGAACTCGCTGGAGCCGACGCAGCCCGAGGAGGTTCCGTCGGGATTGATCGAGCAGGTCGTCGCAGTCGGCTCGACGCAGCCGCCCGGTGGCACGAAGCAGCTCCCGGGCGTGGCGCCACACTCGAGGTCGGTGCCACACGCCGCGCCTGTCGTCGTGCACACGCCCCCTGTGACACCCGCGAGCGTCATCACGCCGGGAGGCGTCGCAGGCTCGGAGGAGAGGCTCAGGGCGAGCGAGGCAAACGAGCTTTCGCCGCCCGCCGCGGCCTCCGCGGCGGCGCGGGCGTTGTAGGTCTGGATCACGAGGTTGGAGCCACCGCTGTCGTCGAGGTCCTGCCCGCCCTGATCTTCCTCCCGCGTCAGGAAGGTGACGTGGTCTCCCACCACGCGGTAGGGTCGCCGCGGGTCGCAGCCCGGCATGCGACAGGGGAGCACCGCCTGCGCGGGTTCGAGGAGGAGGTCGCTCACCAGGTCGTAGACGCGCATGACGTTGTCGTTCGTGTCTGCGTCGCCATTAAGCGAGCCGGTGATCGTGGTCTCGCGGGTTCGGAAGGCGAGAATGCGCTCGCCCAGCACGAAGTCCTCGGCGCGTTGTCCGATGTCGATCACGGCGGCCGTGGTGTGGTCGTAGACGTACAGATTGCCGGTAGCTGCTTCCCGGAAGGCCACCCCGTTGCCGACGGCCTGGAGCGCGTCGGCCACGGGCGCAGTCGGCGTGGTCCAAGGGCCCCCCGGGCGGTCCCAGATGTGCAGGCGTGTCCCCCCCGGTCCGGGTCCGAGCACCGCCACGAGCTCCGGAGTAAGCGCGACCTCGCTGGCCTCGCGGTTCAGACCCGACGGGGGAGCGCCACCCACGGAGAGGTACGCGCACGCGTCGTCGAGATCGCCGTCGGCGTTGCAGCTCGACACGTCCGACGGCTGCTCGGGGCGGAGGAACGCGACCGAGCCGCTTGCAATGCTCGCTCGTGTGGCTGCACCGAGTGCCACGACCTGAGGCGTCTGCGACGTGGCGTCGAGCACCGCGAGCACGCTGTCGTCGAGGTCGCCGTCGCCCGTGCGATCCGCCCCGATGTCCGCAGGGTCGGGGCCGGCCACGTAAACATCCTGGGGGCCTGGGAAGATGCCCGTCCCGTACTTCACGAAGCGACCGTCACCAGAAACCGACGGGCCGTCGGCATCCGAAGCGACGCGCATCGTGTGCCCCGTGAGCCGATCGTGGAGGAAGACGTCCCCGAGCCCGTTGACATCGCCTGCGACCAGATTGGTGGCCTCGCTTTCGAAGGCGACGAAGCGCCCGTTCGCGGAGAGAACGGTGGCGACCTCCGGTCCGTCTGATTGCGCTCCATCGGAGGCGACGGTTGCGCGCGTGATCTGCCCGTTGGCGGTGTCCTTCACGAACGCGTCCCGCACAGCGTTGGTGTCTCCCGGGACGAGGTTCGACGCGTCGCTCGAGAACAAGACGGAGCGCGCGTCGCTCGACATCTTGGGGTTCGAGGAGCTCGGCGCGTTTCCTTCCTCGCCGAAGGCCCCGAGACTGATGCGGGTCGTCGTGACACCGGAAGGTGTCACCTGGCTCCACTCGTCGAAGAGGCCGTCCCCGTCCGCGTCGCGGTCGCGCAGGAAGGTGTCTTCCACTCCGTTCGTGTCGCCGGGCACGACGATGGCATTGCTCACGAAAGCGATGTAGCGCCCGTCATCGGAGATCACGGACGGACTGCTCTGGCCCGGCACGGCGTTCCCGTCCGCGTCGACGCTCAGAAGCGTCGTCCGGATGTCGCCGGCCTCGTCGAACATCCCGTCGCCCGAGACGTCCCGGTCGTGGAGGAAGACATTCTCGGTGGAGCTGGGGTGAATCGGGGTCAGGTTCGTGGCGCGACCGGACATGATCACGAAGCGTCCGTCGGGGGTCATCCCCGTCGCCCCCATGTTGGCGTTGGCTTCCTGCTCCTGATCGTTCACGCTGACGACCGAGGTCTTGATGGCACCGGTCTCGTCGAGGATGCCGTCCTGATCCGTGTCCCGGTCGCGCACGAACACGTCCCAGGGCACCTGCGGTGTGATAGGAAGGGGATCGTTGGGGCAGCGAGTGCCAAAGGTCGAACACTCGAAGGTCAGGATCGGCTCTTCGCTGTTGAACAGGGAGAAGCGCCCGTCGGGGGTGAGCTGACCTCCGACGTTGCACCGCTGCGGTGAGGTGGGATCGGTGAGGATCGTGCACGGCACCTCGTTCCCGAAGGTGTCGACGGTGAGCCGCACGATCGTGCCCTCGCCGGGCTCGAGGAACACGCCGTCGCCGTCGTCGTCCTGGTCGTAGGCGAAGCCGTCGACGTTGCCGTTGGTGTCGCCGCCAGGACCGAGCAGGTTCGTGGCGTTGCTCGTGAAGCCGACGAAGCGTCCGCTCCGATTCAGCCCGCCGTAGTAGCTCGGCCCGTCCGCGCCGGCGGTCACGTTCAGCGTGCTTTGCTGCGCGTCGGCCGCCTCGGAGACGCGGAAGAACACGAGCCCGCCCGAGATCACCAGGTTCTTTCCGTCGATGGCCGGCTCGGGATCGATCGCGATCGGGGCTCCCGAGGTGAGCTCCTGGGCGCAGGGCGCGCCGAGGGGCCCGCAGCCGTCGGCGCGCCGATAGACGTGCAGAACCGAGTCGAAGACGTCGCCGTCCAGGTTGGCGTCGAGGTCGTCCTGCAGGGGCTCGGATTCGAGCAGAGCTGCGACATCGCCCTCGACCGCCAGAGAGGGCGTGCTGAAGGGCGGCTCGCGCACCCGGGTCGCGGCCCGTCCGGGATTGCTCGACACACCGATCGGCGTCGTGATGCCCGTCTTGCGGTCGCGCAGCACGAGGACGGCGTCGGTGGTGTCGCCGTCGCCATTCAGATCCTCGGGTGTGAAACCCGTCCCCGAACTCCCGGCGATCGCCTCGAGCTCGAGGAAGGCGAACAGGGTCGGCGTCTCGAGCAGGCCTTCGAGGGGCGCCGGGTTCTCCGCGTCGAGGTCGTAGTCGTCGCTCGCAATGAGCACCGGCGCCGTGCCGCTGATCGCCAGGCGGTCGGAGAAGTCGAAGACGGAAGGCCCGCAGACGTTGCCACCTGTGCACTGGGCGTCGCGCGTGCAGGCCGTCGACGTGGCCGTGCCGTTCGGCTGGTAACAGAACGTGGGGCCGCAGGTTCCCGCCGGGCAATCCTCGGCGGAGACGCACGGGAGCCCATCGTGCGCGCCTGCGTTGCATTCCTGGTAGACACCCGAATCGTTCGGCAGACGCCGGGCAAAGCGCATCACGCCGATCGATGCATCGACGGAGCCGAACAGCGCGAGGTTGGACGACGCATTGGGATCGAAGAGCGGATCGAAGATCGGGGCGACGCGTCGCCCGCTCGGGCCGTAGGAGGCCAGGAACGAGCGCCCGGGGATGCGGACGGCTCCGCCTCCCGTGAAGGCCGGGAAACTCGTCGTGCCGCGCAGCAGCCGTGGCACCGGAATGTCGTCGGGCCGCAGCAGCACGCCGCGCCAGTCGACGGGCACGAGCGCGCTGCCGGCCTTGTCGATCGCGAAGCGAAGGTCGGCGTTGCTGGGGAGACATTCGGTGCCCGGGGTGTTGCAGAGGGTCCGGTAGTCATTGGCGGGGGGCAGCGCTGTGAAGTGGCCGAAGATGGGATCGACGTGTGCTGCACTGTTGTCGCAGGTCCCGTCGTCCGGGTACAGCTCGTCGACGCAGGCCACTAGACCTGGCGTGTCTGCGCAGCGTGCGCTCGCGAGGCCGAAGGGAACTGGAGCCGCGACGGCAGTCACAGCGACTGTGGTCGGACCCGTGAAGGTGAGGTCGTCGCCGTCGGGCGCGAGATCGGCATCGGTGTCAGGGAAGCGGAGCTCGAGCTCGGAGGGGCTTGGAACGCGGAGTTGCAGCGTGCCGGGCGGCACCACGCGGCAGCTGGCGCTACCTCCGCCCAGTGCGGGGAGAGCATTCGCGACAGCGCTCGTGCACGCGGTGAGATTGCCCGAAGTCGTGAGGACGATCGCGTTGCGAGCTCCGTTGGGAGGCTCGAAGAGCAGCGTCACGAAGTAGTCGTCCTCGGCGCCGGCCGCACCTCCCAGGTCGAGGAAGCCTCCGGACGCAGAGTCACAACCGGCGAAGTCGAGCGTGATCTTGATCTGTTCGCCCGTGACGCCTGGGATCGCGAAGGGCCGGTTCAGCGTGCCGAGCGCGCCGCGGAACTCGGCGGTCGGACCCGGGATCACGTCGCAGATGGCGTACGCGGAACGCACTCCGCTGCCTGCGAAGGCGATGAAGACCCAGGCGAACCAGACGAGGGTTGCCTTGCTTCCCAGCCTCGAAATGCGAGCAGCGCCGAGAGTAGCCATGCGGCAGCCCCTCACTGCGTTAAGCCGCACCATTATGCGCCCTCTCGACGCTTTCGTGGTGGGCATTCGAGTCTTCATGGAAGCCAAGGTCACCCGAAGTCGCGCTCGCCGCAGTGAAGCGCTCCACAAGGGATGGCGGGCGACACCCGATGGTGTGGTGCGTCACGCCCCTCTCGCCCCGAGGGGGCCTCTCAGGCGCTCTGGCGGCGGATTGGGCCTGTGGCGCCCGCCCGCCGCAGCGCATCGACCGTGTAGAGCGCGAGCGCGCTCCAAATCAGCGCGAAGGCGATGGCATGCGCGCGGGTGAAGGGCTCGCCATAGAGGAACACGGCCACGAGCAGCGCGAGCGTCGGCGCCAGGTACTGGAACAGCCCGAGCGTCGAGAGCCGCAGCCGCCGCGCGGCGCTCGCGAACCAGAGCAGCGGGAGCGCCGTCACCGGGCCGGCCAGCGCGAGCAGCGTCTGCGCCAGCGGCTCGGCCGTGAGCAGCGCGCCCCCCACGGGCTCCGTCGCGAGGCACAGGGTTGCGAGCGCGGCCGGCGCCAGCACGCCCGTCTCGATCGCGAGCGCCGCGATCGGCCGCACGCTGGTGAGCTTGTGCAGCAGGCCGTAGAGCCCGAACGAGCTGGCCAGAACGAGCGCGATCCACGGCAGCTCGCCGTGACTCATCAGCATCACGAGCACGCCGAGTCCGGCCAGCGCCACCGCGATGCCCTGCGCGCGCGAGAGCCGCTCGTGCAGGAGCAGCGTGCCGAGCAGCACGTTCACCAGCGGATTCAGGTAGTACCCGAGCGAGGTCTCGAGAATGCGGCCCGCGCCCACCGCCCAGATGAACACGCCCCAGTTGAGCCCGATCAGCACGCCGCTCATGAGCAGCGAGAGCCGCTCGCGCCGAGAACGCAGCGCCACACCCAGCTCGGGCGTCTGCCGCAGGATCGCGAGCAGCGCCGCCGTGAACAGCACGGTGCCGAGCACGCGGTGCGCGAGCACCTCGAGCAGCGGCACGCCGCCGAGCAGCTTCCAATACACGGGGAGCACGCCCCACGTGCCGTAGGCGAGCGCAGCGTAGAGGGCTCCGGCGAGGGGCATGCGACGTGGGTACTCTGGGGCGCGTGATTCTGCTGCAAGGGCTCGTGAAGCGCCAAGCCGATTCCGCTGCGACGGCAGCGCCGGCGGACGAACGCTTCGATCTGCGCGTGTCGTGGCCGCTCCTGTTCGTGCACGCGAGCGTCGTCTCGGTCTTCTTTACGGGCTGGAGCCCGGTCGCGCTCGCCGTGGCCGGCGGGCTTTTCGTAGCGCGCGCCTTCGGGCTGACGGCGGGCTACCACCGCTACTTCGCGCATCGCTCGTTTCGCACGAGCCGCGCCTTCCAGTTCGCGCTCGCCTGGCTCGGCGCGAGTGCCGCGCAGCTCGGCCCGCTCTGGTGGGCGTCCCATCACCGCCTCCACCACCTCCACTCCGACACCGAGCACGACGTGCACTCGCCGCGCCGGGGCCTCTGGTGGGCGCACATGGGATGGCTGCTGTGCCGGCGCTACAGCGCGACCGATCTCGCCGCGATCCAGGACTTCGCTCGCTTTCCCGAGCTGCGCTTCCTCGACCGCTGTCCGTGGCCGCCGCCGCTCACGCTGGTGCTCGCGCTCTTCGCGCTCGGCGGGCTTCCCTTCGTCGCCTGGGGCTTCTGCGTGAGCACGGTCGTGCTCTATCACGTGACCTTCGCCGTGAACTCGCTCGGCCACCGCTTCGGTGGGCAGCGCTACGAGAGTGGCGACGCGAGCCGCAACAACCTCTGGATTGCGCTCGCGACGCTCGGCGACGGCTGGCACAACAATCACCACCGCTTCCCGCGTGCGGCGCGGCACGGCTACGGGCGTCGCGAGCTCGACCTCACCTGGCTCGGGCTACGCGGCCTCGCGGCGCTCGGTCTCGTCTGGGATCTCAGGCCGCCGCCCGCCGGCGCCCTCGTCGCACCGCCACGATGAGCGCCACGGCGCAGAGTCCGCCGAAGGCGTCTCCGACCCTGGCATAGGGAGACAGCTCGCCGCGCGGTGCCACGCGGCCGACGAGCGTGGCCTGCGTCATCGGCTCGCTCTTCGCGAGCACGCGACCGTAGGGATCCACGATCGCCGAGGGGCCCGAGCTCGACGCGCGCACGAGATAGCGGCGCTGCTCCACGGCGCGCAGCGAGACCAGGTCGAACATCAGCGCGGCCCAGTCGGGGTCGTCGATCCAGGTGTCGTTCGAGGGCACGAGCAGGATCTCCGCGCCCTCGCGCACGCGCTCGCGCGCGGCTTCGGGGAGCATGGCCTCGTTGCAGATCAGCACGCCCGCGCGGCCGGCCCGGGTCGGCAGTGGTGGGCTCGGGCGGCCCGGCTCGAAGACACGCACGCGCTCGAAGCGGCGCCTCAGGAAGTCGAGCTCGCGCAGTGGAAGGAACTCCGCGAAGGGCACGAGGTACTGCTTGTCGTAACGGGCCGCGAGAGCGCCGTCCGACTGCATCAGGAAGATGCTGTTCAGGTAGCCCGCGTCGTCGCCTTCGTCGGAGCGGCGTGGCCCGCCCACGACCAGCTCGACGTCTCCCGCCGCGAGCAGCCGTGCGATTGCGCGCTGGTAGAGCGGCTCTTCTTCGAGGAAGAAGCTGAGCGCGCTCTCGGGCCAGAGCACGAGTGCGGGTCGCTCGGGGAGCGCGCGCGCGGTGAGGCCGAGGTAGACGTCGAGGTTGCGGCCATAGTAGTCGGAGCGCCAGACCGATCCGATCGCCACGTTGCCCTGTACGATCGCGACGGACACGGTGGGTGCCGCTTCCGCATCGGCGGAGCGGAGCGACCAGGCGCCGAAGCCGAGGCTCGCGGCGACGAGCAGAGCCGGCGCCACGAACGCTTCGAGCCGCGAGCGGAGCGGAGTGCCTTGGCGCGGGAGCAGCTCGACCCACGCCGCGTTCACGGACGCGATCAGGAACGAGATGCCGTAGACGCCGGTCACGGAGGCGACCTGCACCAGCGCGTCCCAGCCTACCTGGGAGTAGGCGATCAGCGCCCACGGATTCCCGACGAAGAAGCCACTGCCCGTGAGCAGCCGACCGCGCAGCAGCTCGAAGAGGGCCCAGGCAGCTCCCACCAGGAGTGGGCGCGCGACGGCTCCGCTTCGCTCGAGGCCGCGACACACCGACGCAAAGCCCATGTAGTAGACGGAGCCCGTCACGCTCCACACGAACACCGCGAACGCGTAGCTCGTGAGCCTGGGCTGCAAGAAGTACGTTTCGACCGCGGCTGGTAGCGCATCGGCCACGAAGCTCGAGGCGAACACCGCCCAGAACCAGGCGAGGAAGAGGCCCGCGCCGAGCCCCACCGAGCGCAACGCCCAAAGGAATGGCGCGAGCGCGATCCACGCGCAGAGCCGAATGGAGTAGGGAGGGAAGGCGAGCGCATGGATGGCGCCGGAGAGCGCGGTGGCCGCAAACGCAAGCAGAAAGCGCCTGTTCACCCTGCGGCCGGCTCCGGCTCGAGGCCCATCTCGGCGCGCAGGCGCTGGGCTTCGGCGCGGTAGCTGGCGGCGTCGCGCTCCGCGAGCGTGCCGCCGCTGGCTTCGAGGAAGCGCGCGAGGTCGAGGCAGATGCGCGCCTGCTCGGGGCGAGCGCCGAGCGCCGACGCAACGGCGAGCGCCCTTTCGAAGCTGCGAAGGGCGTGCGCGCGTCGCCCGAGCAGGGCATCGTGCTGCGCGGCGAGCCGCAGCACCTCGGCGCGGCGCGGCGCCACCTTCTTCGCGAGCGCGAGCGCTCGGTCCCGGCTCCGCTTGGCCTTGCGTTTCGCCTCGCGCCGTTCTGCGCCATCGCGCGCTGCGGCGAGGCGCGCCACGTCGAGCTCGAAGCGCGCCACCGCGGGGAAGCTCTCGTGGAAGGGCATGAGGCGCCCTGCCTGGGCGTGCAGCGGGCGAGCCTTCGCGAGCTCGGCGAGAGCCTCGTCGAGCCGACCCTGTCGGGAGAGGATGCGCGCTCGCGTCGCGTGGCCGACGAGCAGCAGCCCCGGCGCGTCGACCGCCTCCTGGTAGCGCTCGATCTCGGCCTCCGCCTCGGCGAGCCGGTTGCGCTCGATCGCGAGGAAGGACTGAAGCGAGAACGACGTCACCCGTGCATGGTCGTTGGCGTAGACGTCGGCGACGTGTCGCAGCTGCCCGATCCGGCGTTCAGCCCGGTCGAAGTCGCCCCGTGCGAGGCTCCACTCGCAATCCAGGTCGAGCGACATGCCCACCTCCCAGAGCTGGCCGAGCTGGATCCCCTCCTCGATCAGCACCTCGTCGATCGCGTGGTCGGAAGACCAGTCGCCGACGAAGAAGTAGTGAACGAAGTGCATGAACGCGTGGTAGAGCCGCATCTCGCCGACGTGGCCGGCGGCGACGCGGGCGTCCGCCAGCGCGAGAACGCGGTGGCTCAGCCCCGGAAAGATGGCCGCAAAGGTGAAGATCCCGTCGGCGCCGGCCATGATGGCGCCCGAGTTCGGGACACTCGCCGGGTCGAGGCGAAGCAGCATGCGCAGCGTCGACAGGGTGTGGAAGACGAACGTCGGCGACAGCGCCTCGGCGAGGCCGCGCCGCAGGCGGATCTCGATGATCTCGCGCTCGCGATCGGTGGCCGTGTGTGTGCGCTCGAGCAGCCGCCGCGAGTAGAGCCGCGGAATCACACGCAAGAGGTCGAACGCGCCGCGGAGCCAGCGGGTGGCGCCCGCGTCGTCGCCGGAACGGTCGCCGTGCGCGCCGAGCGCACGGTCGAAACGCTGAACGGCATCCATGAGCCGTCCGCGATTGAAGAGCGCGATACCCACGTGCTTCTCCAGGCGCGCGCGCTTAGCGGAGTCGCCGCCGTCGCCGTGGAGCTGCACGTAGAGGTCGGCCGCCTGCTGGAAGAAGTAGAGCGCTTCATTCGAAGCGGCGGAGCGGGTAGCCTCGCTGCCGGCGCGGAACAGGTACTCCTCGGACTTCGCCACGTCGCCGGCGCGGCCATAGTGGTAAGCGAGCATGGCCTGGAGCCCGGGTGCGTTTCGCGTCATCAGCCGCTCGAGCGCCTCGCCCACGCTTCGGTGCAGCTCGTGCCGCACCGGCTCGAATATCGTCTCGTAGGCGACCTCCTGGATCAACGGGTGCTGGAACGACCAACGGTCCTCGCTGTAGGCGCTCGGCTGGACGAGGCCCGCCTCCGCGAGCTCTTCCAGCAGATCGGCGGCCGACTTGTCGAGCACCTCCTCGAGCACGGGCACGACGAAGCTCGCGCCCATGACGGAGGCCGCTTCGAGAATTTGCCGCTTCGGGCGCGGGAGGGCGTCGATGCGCGCCATCAGCGCGTCACGCACCGTGCCCGGGATCACGACGTCGTGGATGCGCTCGGTCGCGAACAGCACTCCATTGCGCAGCTCCGCCCCGCCTTCGTCGATCAGGGAGCGCACCACCTCCTCGGCAAAGAAGGGGTTCCCCGCCACGCGTTCACGGATCGCGTCGCGAGTCTCGCGCGGGAGCTGGCCGCCGCGGAAGAAGTTCTCGAGCAGGGTGCGGGTGTCGCCTGCGTCGAGAGCGGCGAGCGAGATCTCCTCGTAGTACCCCGCGTGATGCACTTGGCAACGCCGCCGGATGCGCTCCGACGTCGCCTCGTGATGGGGGCGGAACATCAGCACGAAGCCGATCGGATGCTCGGCCGTGAGCGGCAGCAGCGCCTCGAGCATCTCGAGCGAGGACAGATCGCTCCAGTGCAGATCGTCGATCGCGACTACGAGTGGCCCGCGCCCGGCCGCGGCCGCGAGCACCTGCGCCACCGACTGATGCAGCGTGCGTTCGAGCGCATCGCCGCGCGTGGCCTCGCTGCGACGCTGCTCCTCCGCGCCGAGCGGGATGCCCAGCAGTGTTGCGAGGGAGGTCACCACGTCGGGCGTCGCGGCGTTGCCCACCTGTTCGGCGAGCGCTGCGCCTAGCGCCGCGAGCGCGGTTGCGTCGGGCTCGTCGCCCGAGAGGCCGAACCATGAGCGGAACAGATCGACGAAGGGGTGGAAGCGCAGATTGGCCCCGACCGACAGACAGCGGCCCTCGAGCCAGGTCGCGAGCCTGCCCTCGGAAGAGGCCATCGCCTCGATCACGAGTCGCGACTTTCCGATGCCGGGCTCGCCCACGATCCCGACGATCCGCCCGCGGCCCGCCGCCAGCGACCCGAGCGAGGCACGCAACAGCGTCAGCTCCTCCTCGCGCCCGACCAGCTCCGAGAAGACGAGACGGCGCGTGCCGCTGCGTGCCTTGTAGGCGTGCTCCTGCGACGAGCGGACGGCGAAGGCCCGCACCTGGCGCTGCTTCCCCTTCACATCGAGCGCGCCCATCGACTCGAAGTCGAAGACGTCGCGCGTGCCGCGCCAGGTCTCCCCGCCGACCCAGATCTGGCCGGCCGGTGCCTTGTCCTTGAGGCGCGCTGCCGTGTTCACAGTGTCGCCGACGACGTGAAACTCGCGGATCAGCGGCCCCGTCGTCTCGCCCGAGATCACCGGGCCGGTCTCGATGCCGATGTGGACGTCGAGCGGGCGCACGAGCGTCTGGCGCTGGTTGAAGCGCGCCACCTCGCGCCGCATCTCGATGGCCGCGTTGACCGCGGCGCGCGGCGCATCCTCCACGGCCGTGGGCACCCCGAACACCGCCATGATCGCGTCGCCCTGATGGTGGTCGACGGACGCGCCATAGCGACGCGCGATCCCATCGAGGAGCGTCATGCACTCCCGGATGATCACGTAGGCCTGCGCGTCGCCCGCCTGCTCCACCAAAGAGGTGAAGCCCGTGATGTCCGCAAACATCACGGTCGCGCGCCGCTGCTCGGTCTCCCGGGGCTCGGGGTGCCGGGGATCCACGTTCGCTCTCCCCGGGGGCACTCTACTTCAGGCGGGGGCAAGACCGGAAGCCGGGCGCGGGGCCGCCGTCGGCGGTGAGGCCAAGTCCTCAAGAGCTCGAGCGCGGCTCTCCTTTAGTCGGGACGCATGCCAATAGAAAATGCGGGGGACGGGAAGCTCCCAGCCGCCCGCTGCTTTTCGTTCTTGCCCGTCATTTTCCCCGCCATTTTCTCGTAGGAGAAACCACATAGAGGCAGAGGTCCCTTGTCGAGGCGGAGGCCCACGTTGATGCGGAAGCTCGGAGGCGTGATCGTGGCATCCCTGTGGCTGCTCGGCGGTCCAGCCGATGCGACCAACATCGTGTCGCTCCAGCCCGTCGGATTCGATCCGGCAACCCCAGTTCCCATAGGGCAGAACGTCGAGTTCTCTCTCGAGATGGCGTTCACCGACACGACGCTGGGAGGGGGGGTCACCATCACGTTCGACTCTGCTGTGTTCTCCCTGGTCAGCATCGTGTTCGATGCGGGCTTCACGGTCGACGACAAGGACTTTCGTTGCCCGACCGATCCGACGGCGCCGAATCCCGTCTCGTGCCCCGCGAATCCAGCGTTCGTCTCCTGGGGCAATTTTGCTGGGCTCACTGGAACGCACAACGTCGCTCGCGTGACGCTTGAAGCGATAACTCTGGGCGAGGTCGAGGTGACACCTGAAGTGACCGCGACCTTTTCTAGCCCCATGGGGCAGCCACTCCCGGTGGGGACCATCGGGGTCCCAGAGCCAGGAGCGACCGTCCTGCTGCTCGCCTTTGTCGCAGGGGCTGCGGTGCGGAGATACGCTTCGCGCGCTCAGTGAAGTGCACCACACTGGTCGCGTTCACTTGGCCGTAGGCTGCGTCCAAGGAGGTGACTCCCGTGGCATTCCATCGATCCGCTGGCGCTCTGATCATCGGGCTGGTGACAACGCTATCGGGCTCCGGCGCCGCGTGGGCCCAGCAGCCTGAGAGCTCGGTGCCGTGCACCGAGGTAGGAACGAACAACGCCGGCGAGCCGCTCGCGCTTGCCTATGGTCAGTCCACTTCTGGATGTGCAATCGAGCTCACCGACCTCGACCGTTTCTCGTTCGAAGCGATGGCCGGCGACAAGGTCGTGATCTCGCTGTTCTCGACGCAGGCCGGAGGTCTGGACCCGTCGCTTGAGGTTCGAGGCCCCGGAAATGTGTTGATCGTGAATCCGCCGGTATCGCAGTGCGACGGCAGCTCCGGCGGATTCAGTCATCCCTGCTCGTTCCGCGTTCGATTCCCGATTGCGAACACGGGCGTCCACTTCGTGAACCTGCGCGACGACGCCGACAACGAGATCGGGGCATATCTGCTCCAGATCGAGAGCGTGCCGCCTGTCGCGCCGCCACCCCATCTCGACTATGACGCCACACTCCTCGACACGATCGGTATCGGAACGGACACGGACTTCTTCGAGCTGAACGCCGATCCCGGAACGCAGGTTCGATTGAACGTCTTCTCGACACAGAGCCTGGGGCTCGATCCGAGCATCCGGATCACCGACCCCAACGGGGATCTCGTCGCCGATGGGGAAGTGTGCGACGGGAGCTCCGGCGGATTCAGCCATCCGTGCAGCTTCGCGTTCGAGTGGGAACCCCTCATCTCGGGAACCTATCTGGTCGAGCTACACGATTCGGGCTCGAATGAGACGGGGGATTACTCACTGAGCCTCTGGTGCCACTCCGGGCCCTGTAGCAGCGACGGTGTAACGACAGATCCGCCCCCGCCGATCGTTGCGTATGACGAAACCGAGACCGGTGAGATCGATGGGACCGGAACGGATGGCGACTTCTATCAGTTCTACGGTGTCGCGGGAAGCCTGATTCGGCTCAACGTTCTCTCGAGTGCGAGCTTGGGGCTGGATCCCGTCGTCGAGGTCCGTAATCCCTTCGGTACGAAGCTCATCGATGGAATCCCGGATGGGGCGGTCTGCGATGGCAGCTCCGGCGGATTCAGTCATCCCTGCTCGTTCTCTCTCGAAGTCTCCGTGGCGGCGACGGGGTTCCATTCCATCTCGCTCTTCGACAGTGCGACGAACGAGACCGGCAGCTACCAACTGTCGTTGTGGTGTCTGGTAGGAGCGTGTGACAGCGATGGCAACGGCAACCCGGACGCGACGCCGCGAAACGGACCGCCCGTCGCTACGCCGTTGCATCCGCCGCTTGTCTCCCACGTAACGCCCATTGTGAGCCAGCTCGACCAGGGCGCGGTCACGCCGACCCCGAGTCAAGTGAGCACTCCGACGGACGGGGATTTCTTCGAGTTCCACGGTGTCGCTGGATCTCAGATACGACTCGTCGTGTTCTCCACTGGATCGACGGGGCTGGATCCCGTCGTCGAGGTCCGCGATCCCTCCGGTACGAAGCTCATCGATGGCATCTCGGATGGGGCGGTCTGCGATGGCAGCTCCGGCGGATTCAGTCATCCCTGCTCGTTCTCGGCCGGCACGACGGTCGCTGTGACAGGCCGTCACTTCATCGCCGTCTACGACTCAGCGACGGACGAGACGGGTGCGTACCAGCTGGCGCTGTGGTGCCTCTTCGGCCCCTGCGACAGCGACTCGGACGGCGTCGCGGATGGCCGACCCCCGATCCTCAGCTTCGTCGGCAGCAGCACGGAGGCAGCCATTTCGCCGGCCACGGACGCGGACGCGTACGTCGTGAAGGCCACCGCTGGCACCGAGTTCACGATCGTCGTGAACTCTACCGAAAGCCTGGGGCTGGACCCCGTCCTCGAGGTTCGGGACTCGTCTGGCGCAGTGATCGTGAACGGTGTCGCCGCTGGAGCGTTCTGCGACGGCAGCTCCGGCGGATTCAGTCATCCGTGCACCTTCTCCGTCACGCTCACGCCGACCACAACGGAAACGCTCGAGGTCGCCCTGTACGACTCTGCAACGAACGAGACCGGCGCCTACACCATCTCGCTCCAGTGCGACTTCGGGACCTGTACCGACCCCGGTCCTCCGCCGACACAGGGAGACAACTGCATCGAGGCGATTAACGGGACCCTGATGCCAGACTTGGGCGGGAACGTGCAGCTCGACGGCGATGGAGACGGCATCGGGAACGCCTGCGATCCCGATCTGAACAACGACACGACCGTGGACTTCCTCGATCTCGGGTTGCTGAAGGGCTGCTTCTTCTCATCCAACACGACCTGCAACCTCGACGGACTGGGGCTCGTCTCGTTCCTCGACCTCGGCATCATGAAGGCGATGTTCTTCAAGCCGCCCGGCCCGTCGGGTGCGACCCCCACGTTGCTCGTCCCCGCGAGTGCCGAGGCGGAGGGGGGCACGTCGGCCTGTGGCCTCGGCATCGAGCTGACCCTGGTGCTGCCTACGCTGGTCTGGCTGCGCAGGAGGGGTAAGCAGCGGGAAAGGTGAAGCGCTTCACCGGAGGGCGGCGCATTCCCTGGTAGAACCCCGAACGAGAGGAGATCCCGTGAGGGGAACCAAGCGCGTGGTTCTAGCCTGGGCAGCGGTGCTTCTCGCTGGCTCGCCCGCCTTCGGCGTCTGCAACGTGATCCCCGGTGTGTCCGACGAGTTCCGGGGCGCGATCGGGAGCGTGGATCGGCCGTTCATGATGCCAGGCGACGAGGGGCAGCAGGTCCGCGTCCTGCTCGACCTGGACGGCTGCGACCAGGACCACGCACCCGGGTTCGTCCCGGCCGAGGAGACCGACTACTTCGTCTCCCTCGCGTTCAAGACGGCTACGCCCGGGGCGGCAAATGTCGTGGTGCTCACAGCGCCCGGGGCGAACTTCACTTCCTGTCAGACCAAGGCGTCCTCGCAAGCAACGCAGCTCGGTGGGGGCGTATCGCGTTGCAAGGAGGCCGCGCCCGGAACGCTCGAGTTCGACGTGCGCGGCGCCGAGGAGCTCGAGTTCCGTTTCCCTGATACGGATGCGGATGTAGCGGGTCCGAACGACGACCTCACCTACAGCGGCCCGATGGCCGTGGCGGTGACCCGGGTGACGGCCGCTCTCCCGTTCGGACTCGCCTCGCAACGCTGTGCCAACCTGAACCCTGCTCCTGTCGCGTGTATCGACGAGCTCTACGCCGGGTCCGACGTATGCGGCACCTCGATCACTGACGTTGACCCGCTCTTCGGCCACCTGACCGCCCTTCCGCCCCCGAACGATTTCGAGGGCCTGTGCGAGACGGCGAACTCCGAGTGCGATTTCTCGGCGGCGCCGCTGCGCATCGCGCTCGACGCCGCTGGCAACGCGCTGGTGCCCGTGGACTGGCGAGGGGTTCTCCTTCGCCCCAACGACGTGCCGGTGCCTCGCGTAGTGCGCGGGAGCGCAGTTCTGGAGGCCTTCGAGGGGGGTACCAACCTGGTCGTGCCAGGTAGCTCGTTCCTACGCGCCTTCTCGCCCGGCGGGCATCCACTCCCCCCGATCTTCGAGCCGCTCACGGACGCGACCGCGACCAGCGCCATCCTGTTCGGGACAGTGGACGCTCCCGTCGGCGTCTTTCGCGTCGCGCGGCGTGCACCCGATCTGACCGGGCCCAAGCCCGTCTATAGGCAGTGTGTCGGGGGGGCCAACGCGGGGCTTCCCTGCGGCGTGCCCGGTGACATCGAATGCCCGGGTGGCAGCTGCGGTGAGGCGGTCTGTCACACGAGCACGAACTCTCCGACGGTAACGGCCTGCGTCGATGACAGAAGCTGCAGCGCGGGCCAACTGTGCGGGCCGTTGCTGTTCGATCTCTCGTATCGACGTTCGCCGCCCGGCGTCGGACCGGCGCTGATTCTGGCGGGCGAGTCGACCCTCGAAGTCGAGAGCCCGGTTCCACTCGAGGGGCTGCTCGAGACCCCAGAGGTCTTCGCCTTCGTGCAGCTCGAGGCGCTGGCGGGTGGCAAGAATCAGGGCGGGGTCGTACAAGGGAAGGACCTGAACGGCGACCTGGACGAGATCGACTCCGTGATGCTGATCCGGGATCACCGCACCGGCGAGGTACTCCCCGTCGGCGCGAGCGGCTCGCCTGGGCGCGCGACGGGGCGGTTCTTCCAGCCTCCGTTCAGCTTTCCCGCCGTCGCGGTGTCAGGCGATCTGATCGCCTTCCTCGAGTCCGAGCGAGGCCAGGGTGTCGATAGCAACGCGAACCTCGAGGAGTTCGATCACGTGCTTCGCGTCTTCCGGCGCGAGAATGGCTGTGGTCCATCGGGCGGCCCTTGCGCGTCGGACGTGGTTCCGCCAGCGGTCGTCGTCACCGCGGACCCGGCGCCACTCGTGGAGGGTAGGTCCCTTCACATCGAAGGGGACAAGGTGCTGTTCCGGGTTCGGGAGGCCGATCGGGCCAGGTGGGCGCGCAGCCTGCTGAGCACAGACGTCGACAGCACGCTGCCGGCCGCCGTGTCTGCGGATGGCCGCCACGTGGTCTTCTCGCGCAGCGCCTTGTCCTTCGCCGATCTCCGCGCTCTCGATCGAGACTTCGACGACAACGACCAGTTCGATGAGCCCGGCGGCACCGCGGAGCAGACGGTCTCGAGCTCTCAAACAATGGCCTCCGTCTCGAGCGATGGAAGATGGGTTGCGTTCACGCAGGGCGGAAACCTCGCCATCGCGGATCTCAGCGGGCCAACTCCCGTGATCACCGTGACTACCGTTCCAGCCACGACAGTGTCGATCTCCGCGGATGGCTCGCGCGTTGCCTTCGGCACGGGCCAAGACGTGTTCCTGTACGAGCGAATCGGTGGGATCGTGACGCTTCTCAGCGGGGATCTCGGAGGCGGGCCTGCGGACGGGTCGTCGTTCTTCCCGCAGATCGCGACGAGCGGTCGCTTCGTCGTCTTCCAGAGCGACGCGACGGACCTCGTTACAGCCCCGCCCGACACCAACGACGTCTCCGATGTCTTCGTTCGAGATCTCGTGGCGAACGCAACCGAGCGCGTCAGCCTGGACTCCGATGCGAAGGAGGCCGACTTCGACGCGGGTACCGCCGCGTTTCAGCTCGGGCCGACCCAGGCGGTGTCAGCGGACGGTCGCTTCGTAGCCTTCGTCTCCGCCGCGAGCAATCTGGTCCCCGGCGACACCAACGGTCTGCCGGACGTCTTCGTCCGTGACCGTGTCGAGGGATCGACGTCACGCGTCGGTCTGGACGAGAGCGGTGCCCAGCTCCTCCAAGAGACCCGTTTCACCCGCATCTCGTCCGACGGCCGCTTCGTCGCTTTCGACATCGGGACGGACTTCTTCTCGGGAGGTGCCGTTTTCCTCGTCGACCGCATCACGCGTCAGGCCCGTCTGGTCAGTGACCCGTTGATCAGCGAGGGCTTCCTTCCGGACCTGTCGGCGAACGGACTTCAGCTCGTCTTTGCAGCCGACCCGCTGTCCACGGAGCTGGTCGGTGAGGGTGTCGACACCGCGGACCCCGGGGCGGATCTCTCGAATGACGGCGATCTAGACGACGCGTTGCTGGTGGTCCTCGATGCGACTGCAGGGTCCTTGAGAATTGGTTGCCCTGCAGATCAAGTCGAGTCAGCGGGTGGAAAGGTTGCGTTTCTTCGACCCGAGGCAGCAGGGGTCGCGGTCGATTGTCCGACTGGGTCGGGGGTCGGGACCGACCTCAACAATGACGGGGACTCGACCGATTCGGTCGTTCACCTGCTGGATCTGGATCTCGACCCCAGTGAGCAGCCGCTGAATCTCATGGTGGCCGCGGCAAGGATCGAGTTCTCCGAAGACGTACTCGCGGCCCTCGTCCCGAAGGTCGCCGGCGGCACACGACTCAGAGTGCGCAACATGGCCACGGGTGCAATGACGACGGTTGCCAATACAGCCGATCGCATTGCGGTCTGGAATGAGTTTGTTGCCTTCACGGTGCCGGATGCATCCGGCAGACCGATTCTGAAGACCTGGCGCTTGCCTAACGGACCAACTCAGGACACGGGCCAGGTGGCGAAGGACTTCGTCGTGGCGGACGGCATCGTCGCCTTCAGGACGCCCGAGGGAGAGCAGCAGGCCCTCTTGAACCCGGACGGCGACCAGCTCGATGACGTACTCCAAGCGTGGGATCTGGCGACCGGACAGCTCGTGAACAGCCAGCACGCGGCGACCGCCTGTCGCCTCGAAGCCTGCGACCCCCGGCTCCCTTATCGAGTGCGAAGCGGCATCGTCACCTTCCTCACGGCGGAGTGCGAGCTCGGCGGGGCGGAGACCGACCTCTGCCCGGCCGGCGGCACCGACCTCAACAACGACGGCGACGCGGGCGATCTGCTGGTCAACCACTTCAACGTGGCCGAGGCGCTCGCAGCGCAGGTGAGCCAAGCGGGAGCCTGTGTCGCCGCGGTAAGCGACCTCAGCTCGGGCATCGATCGCGCCTCGGGCGAGGCCTGCTCGTGCGTGGGCGAAGCGTGTCCCCTCGACTGCTTCCTGCCCCCCGGACGCTGCGTCAAGGACCTCGGAACGCAATGTGATCCCGGCGCCTTCGATCCTCCGGGGTGCGCCTCGGGCCAGTTCTGTGTTCGATCGAGTGGCGCAGCGCCGAACCAGGGAACCTGCTTCGCATTGAATCCAAACGTACCCGCGTGCCGGACCAACGACGACTGTGCGCTCGACGAGAGCTGCAACGACGAGTCCGCGGATCTAGTTCGTGTGGTGAATCCGTTCGTGGCAGCGATGCCCAGCGCTGATCAGACCTTCGTGAGCGCAATTGCCTTCACAGACGCCCAGGGCACGGCATGCAGCTCGGACGCGGACTGCGCTTCGCCGAGCCTCTGCGGGGAGAACGGGCGCTGCCAGAGTGCGGACCGTGCGCTTGCGACGCTCGCGGTCGCAGATCAGGACGCCGACGGCCTGCCTGACGCCCAGGACAGCTGCCCGCGCATTGCCAACGTGGACCAGATCGACACCGACGGCGACGGGTCCGGCGACCTCTGTGATCGCGAGACCTGCGGCGACGGCATCCAGACCTACGCCGAGCAGTGTGACGATGCTGGTGCTCCGGACGGCTGCAGCGACACCTGCACGCTTCCCGACGTGGCATGCAGCAACCAGCGCGACGACGACGGAGACGGGCTGGTGGATGCGGCAGACCCCGGTTGCCCTGCAACCCCAGGCGGTGAGCGCGGGACGAAGCAATGCGACGACGGCATCGACAACGACGGGGACGGACGGATCGACTTCGATCCGATCACGCAAAGCGATCCGGAATTCGCGGCGGGAAGGGGAGACCCGGGCTGCGCTGCACCCGCCTCTTCGAGCGAGAGTCCCGTCTGTCAGGATGGGCTGGACAACGACAAGATGGTCGGAACTGACTTCGACGGCGGGCTCTCGGTGTTGGGAGCGTCGTTCGTCGATCCGCAGGGCAAGGATCCGCAGTGCCTTCAGCCGTGGGGTCTCGAGAAAAAGGTCTGCGGCATTGGTCCAGAGCTGATCCTGATCGCGCCTCTCCTGATCGCGACTCGCCGCCGTCGATCGGCTCGACGTTCGTGACGAGCCGGTTCAGCACGAGGAATCTGCCGTTCGCTGTCGTGTGCACCGCCCTGGGCCTTGCACTCGGCTGGCTCCCGATGCTCGTGCACGGTCCCATCCCAGAGAAGTTCTACCCCCACTTCATCCGGGGCGACATCACGGTCTGGGCATACTATGTCTCGCGGCTCGCGATCGGTTTCTTCGTCGGCATCACGATCTGGCCGAGGCGCTGGTGGCTGCGGGGCCCGCTGCTCGGCGCCTTGCTCATGATCCCGACGGGCCTGGTCTCGCTCTCCGTCCCGGAGTGCGGCGGCACCTGACTGGCGGCCAACGTAACCACCGGTTCGGTGGTGGGGCTGCTGGTGGCGGGGATCGCGCGGGGAATCACGGGGCGGGAGCACGCGACGCCGACCTGAGTCGCCCCCCGGGACATCCCCCAATGAGGGCGCTCGAGCGGGGGCGACATCCGCCCAGGCCTCGAACCCAACGTGGGAGGCGCAAAAGAGGGGGCGTGCATGAAGCGCTTCATTGGGCGCCCCGCTTCGAGGTAGGATGCTCTGCGGCGAAGGGCCACGAGGCCCGGAGCAAATATGCGAGGCACACTCGGGTCCGTCGCCAACGTGGCTCTGGCGATCGCCGCCGTTGCTGCTGGGCCGCAGCCCGCGGCGGCCGTTTGCAACGTGATTCCGGGCGCAACGCAGGAGTTCCGCGGCGCCCTCGGCACCACCAACCGCCCCTTTGCGAGCCCCGGCGACTTCGTGCGCCTCGCCCTCCGGCGCAAGATCTGCGACACCGCGTCCAGCGGCTTCGTCGATCTCGAAGGCGGCTCGATCCGAAGCGACGACTACGCCGTGACGATCCTGTTCGATCCGCCCGTCTCGAACCCGGTGCGCAACGCCGTGGTGCTGGCTGAGGACTGTACGGCTCTCGCCGGAGCGATCGCGACCTGCGACGCAACGCTCGGGGCAGGCATGGTCACCTGCGTCGACGCTGCTGCCGGTGCCGGCCTCGTCATCCCGGACAACGACCACCTCTCGTTCCGCTTCCCCGACACCGACGCCGAGCTGTCCGAGGTCGGCAGCCCGCAGACCCTGAACGACGATCGCACCTTCACGGGTCCCGCGAAGATCGCGGTCACACGCGTGACCGCGCCGCTGCCGTGCGGCCTCGCGACGACGCGCTGCGCGAGCACAAGCGGCGTCGTGGCCTGCATCGACGAGCTGTTCGAGATGGACGGCACCTGCCGCACGGAGCCGGCCCGGATCAACTCGGTCTTCCCGGGCTTCACGGCGCTGCCGCCGCCGAACGCCTTCCACGCGATGTGCGGCTCCTCCGGATCGCCCGGGTGCAACACCAGTGCGCCTCCCGACGTCCACTTCACCGTCGACGAGGCCGGGAACCTCCTGATCCCCATCGACTGGTCTGGCGTGCGGGTGTTCCTGGATGGCGTCCCGGTGCCGCGTCTCGTGCGTGGGGCGAGCCACAAGCCGGCGTTCGCGGGTCCATCGACCGATCCCGTGAAGGTGCCCGGAGAAGGTCTGATCGCCTCCTACTCGCCGGAAGGCGTGCGTCTTCCGCCGATCTTCACACCGATCGTGGCCCCTGATCCGAACCAAGCCATGCCCGATCCGCTTGCGCTGTTCGGCACGGTCGATGCGCCGCGCGGCGTGAGCCGGATCGCGCGCCGCAGCCCGGTCTTCAAGGAGTGCAGTGCGGGCACGAACTCGGGACTTCCCTGCACCGAGAACGAGGAGTGCCCCGGCGGGAGCTGCATTGCGACGACCTGCGAAGGCGGCGCCCAAGCGGGCAGTGTGTGCGATGCAGATTCCGACTGCCCGGGCGGCGAGTGCGGCCCCTCGCTGTTCGAATTCCGCGACCGCCTCGACGCGAACGTGGGGCCGGTCGTGATCGCGAGCGCCGAGTACGCCGCCGACGCCCAGACGCCGGTACCGCTCGATGGCCTGCTGGAAACGCCGGACGTGTTCGCCTTCGCCGTGAACGAGGTGCTGACGGGCGGCTCCTTGAACAGCGACGCGGACGCGCTCGACCTAGTGATGACGCTCGGCGACCGCGCCACGGCGGACGGTAGCCCGAGCGCCAACTTGAGCGCCGTGGCACGCGTGCGGCGGCCGCCCTTCCGCTTCGCAGCCTCCGTCGCCGAGAACGACGTCGTCGCCTACCTCGAGCCCGAGCCACACGAGGGGAATGCTGATGCCAACGCAGATGGCGACGTGGCGGACACGATCCTGCGCATGTACCGAACCGATCCGCTCGATCCCACGAACCCCGACGAGATCACGATTGGCCAGGATCTCTGCGCCGATGCCGAGCCCGTGATCGAGGACCGGTCGCTGGCACTCTCGGACGGGCTGGTCTTCTTTCGCAGCCGCGAGGCGGCGTGCGCTGTGCGCACCACCGAGCGGGTGACCGTCACCGAGGGCGGGGGAGAGGCGAGCGCGGGCGGCGCCGCGATGGCCATCTCGGGCGCCACGCAGGTGCTGAGCGCAGACGGCCGCTACGCGCTGGTCGAGTCGGCGTCCACGGACATGGCGGTGGGCAAGACCACTGCGACGGTCGACCTCTTCCTGCGCGACCGCCTGCTCGGCACGACGGCGTGGCTGAGTCGCGACGCGACGGGGGGCCAGGCGAACGCTGCGGTGGCGCGCGGGCACCTCTCTGCGGACGGCTCGACGCTGATCTTCGACTCGACGGCGAGCGACCTCGTGGCCGGCACGCCCGCCGACGGCGTGCGGCGGGTCTTCGTCCGCGACGTTGGGGCCGGCACCACGAGCCTGCTCGCAATCCCCGATCCAAGTGGGAGCTGCGCGCCTGCCGCGAGCTGCATGCGGGCTCAGTCCGTGAGCGCAGATGGCCGCTTCATCGCGTTCCTCTCTCGCGCCACGAACCTCGGGGCCCCCGCGGACGGGCTCGAGCATGTCTACCTCCATGACCTCGACACGTCCATCACGGAGCTCGTGGACGTAGACAGCGCGGAGCTGCTCTCGGACGGCAACGCGGCCGGTGCCGCGGTTAGCGCGGATGGAGCGCGGGTGGCGTTCGTCTCCAACGGGACGAACCTGGATGCGTCCGACGTGAACCCGTTCGACGACGTGTTCCTGCGCGACCGCGTCGCGGGCACGACCGAGCTCGTGAGCCTCGCGTCGGATGGCTCGCAGGGGATCGGCTTCAACACGAGCCCCTCGATCAGCGCAGACGGACAGGTCGTGGCGTTCCTCTCGGACGACAACTCGCTCGTGCCGGGTGACACGAACGGGGCCTACGACGTCTTCGTGCGCGGTGTCGAGGCGGGACTGACCGAGCGCGTGAGCGTGTCGAGCGACGGCTTCCAGGCCGATGCCGCCTCGCAGGCGGCCGCGCTCAGCGAGGACGGCCGCTTCGTCGCATTCCCCTCGAATGCCGCGAACCTGTTGGCCGCGCTCGACACGAACGTCGCGCGGGATGTCTTCGTGTACGACCGTGCGACGGGTCTCACGGAGCGTGTGAGCCTGCGCTCCGCAGGCGCGCAGACGAGCCTGCAAAGCACCATCCCCGTGTCGCTGAGCGCCGACGGCCAGATCGCCTCCTTCGGCTCGAGCGACGCGTTCCTGGTCGCCGGGGACGGCAACTCGGACCCCGACACCTTCGTGCGTCTCCCGAGCGCGGCGGGCGACCTCACCGGCGACGGCGACGTCCAGGACCTCGTGCTGCGCGTGATCGACACGGCCGGCGTGGCGACGCCCATCCCGCTCGGCTCGGCGAGCCAGGTCGCGATCGAGGGCGACTCGGCGGCGTTCGTAGGTGACGGTGGGATCGTGCGCTTCTGGGCGAAGCCCGGCCCGGTGCTGAGCCTCGGGCGCGCCGCCACACGGGTCGCGCTCTCGTCCAGCTGGATCGCAGCGCTCGTCTCGGAGGCAGTCGAAGGCGACGGCAACGTGGACGGCGACACCGACGACCTCGTGGTCGAGCGGAACTCGCGTTCGAGCCCGGGCGCTTGGGCTTCGATCGGGCAGGCGGCGGATTCGCTCCAGGCCGTGGGGAGCGTCATTGCGTTCTCGACGCCGGAGTCCGCGCAGGGAGCTTTCGGGGGAACCGATCTGAACGGCGATGGCGACAAGCTCGACCGCGTGCTCCAGCTCTGGGACGGAAGCCTCACCAACGTGGCGCAGGCCGCCGAGGAGTTCGTACTGGGCTCGAACCTGGTGGCCTTCCGCACGAGGGAGGCGAGCCAGGGCGCGGGCGGGACGGATCTGAACGGCGACGGCGACAAGCTCGACCACGTGCTCCAGGTGTGGGACCTCGTCACCGATCAACCCGTGAACACGAAGCAGGCCGTGATCCCCTGCCATCTCGAGGCCTGCGACCCGCGCATCCCGTACCGGGTGAGCGGCGACGTGGTCACCTTCCTCACGCTCGAGAGTGACCAGGGCGGGCAGGATCTCGACGCGGACGGCGACCCGGACGACATCGTCGTCCAGACCTTCAACGTGCGGAAGGCGCTCGCCGTGGCCGCGGCGGAGCAGGACCAGGCGCGCGACGTGCTCGCCTCCGCCGACCAGGGCGTGTGCACGGGCAGTGGAGACGGGTGCTCCACCGATACGGACTGCGCGGCCGGCATCTGCCTGCTGCCGCCCGGCGCGTGTCTCACGGACCTCGGGACCTTCTGCGGCTGCGACGAGACGTGCCAGCTGTTCGGGTTCGGACAGGTCGCCTGCCCGGTGGGCCAGGTTTGCATCGGAGCGCCCGAGGGCACCTGCCATTCCGTCGGTGCGCAGTGCAGCAACGACGGGCAGTGCGGTGCCGGCTTCTGCGCCGACGTCGAGCAGGACGTGCAGGACCTGCTCGGGCCCACCAACCGCCGCGACAAGGGCGAGCAGGTGTTCGTGAGCAAGGGCACCTGCGTCGAGGACAAGAGCACGTCGTGCAACGACCCGACCGACTGTCCGGCCGGCCAGCAGTGCAGCACGACGGACGGCTCGACGGGCGTCTGCCAGGTGGTTCACGGCACCTGCGCCGGCGCGACGGACTGCCCGTCCGCCGCCGTCTGCCGCAAGAACCTGCTGGTGGCGGCTGCGGCCGACGCAGACGCCGATGACGTTGCCGAGCCGCTTGACAACTGCCTCGACCTCGCCAACGCGAACCAGCTCGACACCGACGAGGATGGGCTCGGCGACGCCTGCGACCTATCGCTGTGCGGCGACGGCGTCCAGACCTCGGGCGAGGGCTGCGACGACGGCAATCAGGTTAGCGGCGACGACTGCTCGGCCGCCTGCGAGCCCGAGGGTGCCGCCTGCAACGATCAGTCGGACAGCGACGGCGACGGGCTCGTGGACTTCGGGATCGGCCCCGGGTTCGACGCGGGCTGCACGAGCGCGAGCGACCCGTCCGAGCGCCAGGCCGGCCACGTCTGCGACGACGGGCTCGACAACGACGGCGACGGGAAGATCGACTTCGGCACGCACCCGGCGAACGATCCCGGCTGCGCGGGCCGGGGCGACACAACCGAGACCCCGACGCCGCCGACGGGCTGCGGGGTCGGGCCCGAGCTGATCCTGCTCGCGCCGCTGCTCGCGCTCCACGGGCGAGCGAGGAGGCGCTTTCGTTGATGATCTGCGTCCGGGCTAGATGGCCCGCCATTCTGCTCGTCGCTGCACCGGTCCTCCTTGCATCGAGTCCGGGAAGGGGCGTCACGCTGCGGCCGCGGGACATCGTCGTCGGTGACCCGAGCTGGCGCAGCTCGGGCCGCAGCCCGCCGCGCGCGAGTACGGAGTCAGTCACAACGGCGAGGGCCTCCAGGTGCCGAACCGCACGCACAAGATCGGACCTACTTCGAGGAGACGGGCATCAGCGTGCGCGACCGCACTCTTCGTCTCACGCGCTGCGGCTGCGCCCCGCGACGTTCAGCGCATCGATCCGATCACCCGAATCTCGTTCAGCGTCGCCCAGGCTGGGCCGCTGATGGCTCCCAGCGCGCTCGTGGTGGAGCCGGGCGGAGACGTTCTCGTCGCCGACGAGGGGGCGGGCGCAGTCCTCCGAGTGCCGGTCGGCCGCGAAGACGCGCTGCACCAGGTCCGGAGCGGGGCGTGCGTCGCCGAAATGCGCGGTGTGCCAACAACGAGAAAGGAGGCGCGATGGGCCGTCTGGAGACCAATCCGCGGACAGCCATGACTGGTGCCATCGGACTATCCCTAGCCCTGGTCGTGCTCGATCCGACTGCGAGCGACGCAGCCTCGTTCTTGTATCGAGTTGACAACGCCTCCATAAGCGGAAACGTGCCGGGCGTCGTCTCGGATGAATTCGATGACGGCTCGGTGTCGCCCTGGGCTTCCTTTGGCACGGTTTCCGAGAGTGAAGGTTTCCTGGTCCTCGAAACGCCGGGCGTGTTCGAGCCCCCGTCGAACCTCGCGGGTTCGTTTAGCCAAGAGCTTTCCTTTGCACTTCCGACCGGGTCTTGGGATGTCGCCGAGGGCTCAGGTGATTTCACATTCTCCTCGACCTGGGAGCAAGTTGTTCCGGGCATCGATCAAGTCATCGACGTCGTCTTCACAACCCAGCTCACCGATGGCACTTGGGAGCAGGTCGTCGTAGCGCTCAGCAATCCTTCACAAGCAGTAGCGGACGTGTTCGGCGTCTCCCCTGGCCTTCAGATCGTCCTAGGATCATTCGTCCGGGAAGACAGCGGCGGCACCTGCTGCGGTCCAATCCTCTCTGGCGCTCTCGAAGTCTCGCTGCTGGGCTCCACGCCGACGGGTGACATCGTCTTCAATCTAAACTTCGACGACAGCGCAAACACATTCAATGGCCAGGTCAGCATCGACGGAGGTACGAGCTTCCTGTCGCCGTTCTCACCGGTCCCCTCTCAGTTCACAGGGGTTGGCATTGTCGCCCTAGGAGCCCGAATGGTCTTCGTGCCCGAGCCCGCCACGACACTTCGCCCAGGCGACGCGCTCGTCGTGAGCGCGACAGCAGACCGGCGCGTCGTTCGGGTGGACCCTCTCACCGGTGAGCAAGTCGTGTCGCTGAGCAATGTGACTGGAGACTGGAGTGGAGCTTCACTCGACGCGAACCGCGGGATGCTGGTCGTCTCTCGCGACGGCGCCGTGCCGCCGGACCTGCGCCAAGTCGATACGGTCGCGAAGATCGAATCTTCGCTCAGTGCGGATGGCTTGCTCGTTTCTCCCGGAGCGCTCGCAGTGGAGTCAGCCGGCACGGTCCTCGTGGCCGATGCGGGTGCGGGGGATCTTCTGCGGGTCGATGCAAGCGACGGCACGCAGAGCGTGGCGGCTCCAGGCGGGTTCGCGAGCGGGCCGGTGGGTGTCGCTCTCGAGGTGGACGGCGACATCCTCACGGCCGACGGCAGCGCCCTCGTCCGTGTGGATCCGACTGACGGCAGCCGGACGACGGTCTGCTCGGGCCTCGGCTCCCCCGCGGCGATCACCGTGGGGACGAGCGGACAGATCTTCGTCATCGATGGCGGCGGAATCGTGCAGGCGACGCCGGGGGACTGCACGACGACGCTCTCCTCGGGAGGGAGCCTCATCGATCCCGTCGACCTCGACGTCGAGCCGGGCGGCGACCTGCTCGTGGCGGATGCAGGCCCCCCCGCGGCGGTGATTCGCATCGACGTCCCGACCGGCACACAGTCGGTCCTGAGCTCGGGCGGGGCTCTCGAGTCGCCCGTGGCGATCGCAATCGTTCCACAGTCGGTCGTGGTGGTGCACCCGAGCGACGACCCCGTGAGCGTGGCGATGCTCGAGGGCCTCGCGACGCCGGGCGGTCTCGAGGTGACGCTGGACGCGACTGAGGGTGGTGCGCTCACCGCCGACTACGACACCCAGACGCCGCAGGAGCGCAGCGACTGCGTGGCCGCCGGCACTTGCCCGCCGCTGAACTTCGCGGTGCCGGGGACGGAGGCACAGCAGTGGCAGATCGACTTTGCGGGAAGCTTCACGGGGCTCGCGACGCTCGTGTTCCGCTACAGCCAGGCGCTGCTCGGCTCGTTCGCGGAGTCGCAGCTCGCGGTCTACCACTTCGTGCAGGGCGCCTGGAAGCGGCTGCCGACGGTGGTCGACGCGGTGAACGACCGGCTGACGGTGCAGGTGCCAGCGGCCGACGGCTTCTCGCCCTTCGTGATCGGGGCCATTCCGGCCTGCCAGGACGGCGAGGACAATGACGGAGACTCGCTCGTCGACCTGAGCGACAGCGGCTGCACGGGCGCCGAGGACCGCTCCGAGCTGCCCGACTGTCAGGACGGACTCAACAACGATGCGGACGGGCTCGTCGACTACCCGGTGGACCCGGGCTGCACGGGCCCGAGCGATCCGCTCGAGACGAACTCGGCACGCGCCTGCGACGACGGGCTCGACAACGACGGCGACGATCGGATCGATTACCCCGCCGACACGTATTGCACGGACCCGACTGGAACGCGCGAGAGTCCGCCGCCGCCCGGGGGCGGCGGCTGCGGGCTCGGCCCCGAGCTGATCCTGCTCGCGCCGCTCATCGCGCTCCACTCGCGGCTGCGCAGGCGCCGAGCATGGTTCGGAGATGGGCGGTAGCGAAGAGGAGGTACGCCGTGCGCTTTGCAGCTTTCCTCGCGCTGGTGTCCTGCTTGCTGGCACGTCCTGTCGGCGCCGAGCCGAGCTTCAGCGGCCTCGGGCTCCTGCCTGGCGGAGCGTTCAGTGAGGCGTACGGCGTCTCGGCCGATGGGGCTGTCGTGGTGGGGAGGGGTCCGAGTAGCGGGCTCGGGGAGCGCGCGTTTCGATGGACCGCGGCGGGGGGAATGGAAGACCTCGGCGAGCTTTCTGGGGGATCCGCCGCCAGCAGGGGCTACGCCGTCTCGGACGACGGCTCGGTCGTCGTCGGCGAGAGTCTGGGCGGGTCGGGGTGGGAGGCCTTTCGATGGACTCCTGGCACTGGGATGACCGGGCTGGGCGACCTGCCCGGCGGCGCCTTCGAAAGCTGGGCGAGGGGGGTCTCGGGGGACGGATCCGTCGTCATCGGATCCAGCCAGTCGGCATCATCGGCTCCCGACTACCCCGAGGCGTTTCGCTGGACGACGACTGACGGCATGGTCGGGTTGGGAGACATTCCCGGAGGCAGTTTCTTCAGCCACGCGTATGCCGTGTCCGGGAACGGCTCTGTCGTCGTCGGCGACAGCAGCGGCGGTGGCTATCGGTGGACCGCTGCCGACGGGATGGTCGGCCTCCCATTGCAGGCTGCCTTGGGAATCTCGTTCGGCGGAACGGTCATCGTCGGCGTCGACTTCGGCCAGGCGGCACGATGGACGGCGGCCACGGGCGCCGTTCTTCTGGGTGACATTCCGGGTGGCGCCCTCTCGTCCCTTGCGTTGGACGTTTCTGCCGATGGATCGGTCATCGTGGGTTTGGGGATGGGCGGATCGGGCCAGGAGGCGTTCGTCTGGGACGCGATCCACGGCATGCAGAGCCTCAAGGGCGTTCTCACGGATCTCGGTCTGCCGATGGCGGGGTGGACCCTCCGGACTGCGTATGGGGTCTCCGACGACGGACAGACGATCGCCGGTTGGGGCCCGAGCCCGAGTAGCTCAACAGGAGAGAGTTGGCGCGCCGTGATTCCGGCGCCTCCCCAGTACACCGTGTTCGTGCCGAACAGCGTGGAGTCGGGCTCCGTGCTGGGCGGCGCGGGCGTGAACGGCGGCATCGACGTCGGCTTCGACGACGTGACCGAGCGCGGTGCGCTGATTGCGACGTACGACACGCAAACCCCCCAGGAACGCAGCGACTGCGTCGCCGCGGGCGACTGCACGCCCGTGAACTTCGCCGTCCCCGGTGCGGAGACGCAGGAGTGGCAGCTTCAGTTCGTGGGCGCCTTCCAGGGCTTCGCCACGCTCGTGTTCCGTTACGACGCCGCGCTGCTGGGAGGCTTCCCCGAGACGCGGCTCGCCGTCTACCACTTCGTGCACGGGCGCTGGAAGCGCACGGGAACGGTGAGCACGTCGGGCGACACGATCACGGTGACCGTGCCCGAGGTCGACGGCTTCTCGCCCTTCGTGATCGGAGAGCTGCCCGCCTGCCAGGACGGCGAGGACAACGACGGCGACCTGCTCGTGGACCTCGCAGACGGCGGCTGCACGGATGCCGAAGACCGCTCCGAGCTGTTCGACTGTCAGGACGGCCTCAGCAACGACTCGGACGGGCTCGTGGACTATCCGGACGACCCGGGTTGCACGAGCCCGAGCGACCCACGGGAAACCGCTGCTCGCGCCTGCGACGACGGCATCGACAACGACGGCGACGAGCGGGTCGACTATCCCGCGGACCCGAACTGCGCGACTGCGACCGGCGAGCTCGAGAGTCCGCCGGTGCTGAGCGGCGGCGGCTGCGGCTTCACTGGGCTCGAGGGCATCGCATTGATCGGTGCGCTGCGTTGGCTTGCGCAGCGGCGGGGCAGGCGCGCGCCCCAGGAGTAGACCCATGAGGCACAGCGCGGGTCGTGCTGGGTTCGCTGTGCGGCTCTCTTGCAGACTCAGCTCGCCGGACCGGATCCGAGAGGGAGTGAGTGATGGGCACGCGACGTTTCTTCGGTCTCTTCCGCTTGGGCGTCCTCGTCGCCCTTTTCTCGGCGTCGGAGGGCCGCGCCGTGACGCTCCGGCCGGCAGACCTCGTCGTCGCCGACCCTTCTGCGCAGCTCGTGCTCCGCGTCGATCCGCTTACGGGCAACCAGACGACCATCTCGTCGGGTGGGAGCCTCGTGGACATCGAGGTCGAGGCGGACGGGAACCTCGTCGCCGTCGACAGCGGCGGCGTTTCGCGGATCGATCCCATCACCGGGAGCCAGGTGTCGCTCTCTTCGGGCGGGAACCTCACCAATCCAATGGCGATCGCCGTCGAGGCGAGTGGAGCGCTCCTCGTGGCTGAGCCGGGGAGCGGAGGGACCATCGTCCGGATCGACCCGGTGAGCGGTGCGCAGACGGTCCTCGCCTCGGGCGGGCTCCTCGGAAACCCTCAGGACCTTTCTCTCGAGGCGAGCGGCGACGCCCTCGTGATCGACAGCGGGGCCAACGCAGTGCTCCGGGTGGATGCCTCGACCGGGGGCGTGACGACGGTCTCCTCGGGCGGATTCGAGAACCCGAGCGGGATCGCGGTCGAAGTCAGCGGCGACGCGGTCGTGTCGGATACGGGTGCGATGGAACTCGTCCGGGTCGATACCTCGACCGGTCTCCAGTCGGTGCTCTCTTCGGGAGGGCTCTTTTCCAATCCTCGGCAGCTCGCGGTCGAAGCGACCGGAGACCTCGTCGTCGCCGACGACAGCGAGAACCGGATCATCCGGGTGAACGCGACGGACGGAACCCAGACCACCGTCTCCTTCGGGGCGAGCTTCCAGAATCCCCGCAGCGTGACCGTCGTTCCGCTTTCCCTCCTCGTCGTGGATCCCGACGACGACCCGGTGGCGGTGGAGCTCCTCGGGGGGACGGGCGTTCCGGGCGGGTTCGAGGTGACGTGCGACGCGACGCAGGGCGGGGCCCTCACGGCCGATTACGACACGCAGACGCCGCAAGAGCGCAGCGACTGCGTGGCGGCCGGCGACTGCCAGCCGGTGAACTTCGCCGTGCCGGGCGCGGAGACGCAGCAGTGGCAGCTCGACTTCGCAGGCGCGTTCCAGGGCCTCGCCACGCTCGTGTTCCGCTACGACGCCGCGCTGCTGGGCGCCTTCCCCGAGACGAGGCTCGCCGTCTACCACTTCGCGCACGGGCTCTGGAAGCGGCTTACCGGAACCTTGAACGTGTCAGACGACACGATCACGGTGACGGTGCCCGAGGCCGACGGCTTCTCACTCTTCGTGATCGGAGAGCTGCCCGCCTGCCAGGATGGCGAAGACAACGACGGCGATCTGCTCGTGGACCTCGCCGACGGCGGCTGCACGGACGCTGAAGACCGCTCCGAGGTGCCCGACTGTCAGGACGGGCTCAGCAACGACTCGGACGGGCTCGTGGACTATCCGGACGACCCGGGTTGCACGAGCGCAAGTGACCCACGCGAAACCGCTGCTCGCGCCTGCGATGACGGCATCGACAACGACGGCGACGAGCAGGTCGACTTCCCCGCGGACCCGAACTGTGCGAGCCCACTGGGCGAACTCGAGAGCCCGCTGGTGCTAGGCGGTGGCTGTGGCCTCGGGCCCGAGCTGGCGCCGCTCGTACTCGCGCTCGTCGCGTTGCGGCGGCGACGTTCCGGTGCCCGCGCATGCGGCCGCTGAGCGAGAGCGCGTAGTTCGTTGCAGCGGTGCTGCTCGCGAGCGGCGGGGCGCAAGCCCAGAACGTCGTCGGGGACTGCCATCGATGAGGGGAACGTCATGCGACGCTTCGTGATGGTGCTTGCTCTTCTGGCGACCGCGACGCAGGCGGGTGGCCTCACACTCAACCCGGGTGACATCCTCGTGGGCGGTGGGCCGCAGGCGGCCCCTCCCGCGCCCGGCGTCGTGAGGGTCGACCCATCGAGCGGAGCCACCACGCCCGTTGCGCTGGACCTGGCCGGGATTCCGGGGGGCGTCGCTCTCGAAGCAAGCGGTGACATCCTCCTCTCCCTCTGGCTCTGCGTCTCTCCGCTCTGCCCCGCTGTCGATCACGCCCTGGCGCGCATCGATCCCGTGGCGGGAACTCACACGATCCTGAGCTACTCCGGATTCCTCGCGCCTGGCGGCGTGGCGATCGAGGCAGGCGGGATCATCGTCGTCGCCGACGGTGGCTTCTTCGGTGGAACGGGGGGGCAGGTGCTCCGGGTCGATCCGGTGACGGGTGCCAAGACGGTCGTCTCCTCGGGAGGGCTCGTAGAAGGCGCCACCGACGTGGCTGTCGCTGCGGGCGGCCAGCTGTTCGTCTCGAGCTATTGGGGGATCGTCCGCGTCGATCCCACGAGCGGAGCCCAGACGCTGGTCAACGCCGACCATACGGGCGGCCTCGCGTTCGAAGCGGGCGGAGACCTCCTCGTCACCTCCTACGACGCAATCGGCAACCCAGGAGTGTTCCGGATCGATCCGACGAGCGGGACTGCGACACCGATCTCGATGGGAGGATTGCTCGTGGTCCCTATTGGCATCGCGGTGGAGGCGAGCGGCGATCTCCTGGTGGTCGACAACGCGGATTTTTTCGCCACTGGATTCCTGGTTCGGATCGACCTGGCCACGGGGGGCCAGACCCTCGTCACGGCCGGAGGGAATGTGGCGCGAGGCACGTGGGTCTCCGTGGTGCCGGCGTCGGTCCTCGTGGTCGATCCCGCCGACGACCCGGTGGCGGTGCCCGTGCTCGGCGGCCTCGGCGTGGCGGGCGGGTTCGAGGTGACGTGCGACGCGACGCAGGGCGGGCCGCTCACGGCCGAGTACGAGACGCAGACCCCGCAGGAGCGGAGCGACTGCGTGGCTGCCGGCAACTGCCCGCCGGTGAACTTCGCGGTGCCAGGCACGGAGACGCAGCAGTGGCAGATCGACTTTGCGGGGAGCTTCGCTGGGCTTGCGACGCTCGTGTTCCGCTACAGCCAGGCGCTGCTCGGTGCGTTCCCGGAGCCTAGGCTCGCGGTCTACCACTTCGTGAAGGGCGCGTGGAAGCGGCTGCCCACCGTGATCGACGCGGCGACCGACCGCCTCACGGTGCAGGTGCCCGAGGCGGACGGCTTCTCGCCGTTCGTGATCGGCGTCCTCCCGGCCTGCCAGGACGGCGAGGACAACGACGGCGACACGTTCGTGGACTTCGCCGACAGCGGCTGCACGGACGCCGAGGACCGCTCGGAGCTGCGCGACTGCCAGGACGGGCTCAACAACGACGCCGACGGCCTCGTGGACTACCCGGCGGATCCGGGCTGCACGGGCCCGAGCGACCCGCTCGAGACGAACTCGGCACGCGCCTGCGACGACGGCGTCGACAACGACAGCGACGAGAAGATCGACTATCCCGCGGATCCCGGCTGTGGTTCGCTGCTGGGCACGAGCGAGAACCCGCCAGCGTTCGGGGGAGGCGGCTGCGGCTTCACAGGGCTCGAGGCCTTCGCGCTGGTCGGTGCCGTGCGCTGGCTCACGAAGCGACGCACTCGTCAGCAACCTTCCGGGATTCCCATCGACTCGAGCTCGTATCTCACGTAGTTGCCGTCGATGTCGGCCTGAACGAGAACCTGGCCCACCTCGCTCGCGACCCAGGTCGTCGCTTCGATGCTCAGGTCGATTTCGTCACCGTCCATCACGACTCGACAGCTCGCGGAGGTCTGGATGCGAGCCGCGCGGAATGTCCCCGCCATGACTCGCACGTTCTCGATGGCCACCACTCGGTGCACGACCGAATCACACACCTGGGTCAAACCCGAGCTCTCCAGGATTACGTCCCTTTCTTCCATCCGGTCGCCCGCTCGAAGCTGCAACGCGCTCGGGGATGTCGGAAGGAGGCCACCGAAGAAGCTCACGGTCGGTGGCGTCGCGCTGACGGAGGCCGACATCTTTCGTCGCCCCATGCCATCGGCGGCGAGCATGAGGGAGAGCTGGATACTCTTGGCACGAACCCAGTTCGCCGAGTCGATGCAGGCATCGACGCTGGCCGTGCCGCTCAGGGTGACGTCGATGTTCGATGACTCGAGCGTTCCCCAGTACGACGTGCCACGGTCGGTGTGGAGGACACAGAGACGACCCTCCACGTCGAAGTCGCTGGAGACCCCGTAGCAAGTCGAGGTGCCTACGTCCGGCGCTGCGAGTTCGAGGACCTGAGTTCCGCTGCCGGGTGTGAAGTGCACGAACTCGTTCGAGCTGCAGGCCGGCGGATTGCACTCCGCTCGCAGCTTGTCGGCACCCTCTTCGACCGACGCATAGCCGCGGAGCGCCGCCCCGTAGGAGCGGAGCGCGAGCGACCACTGGCCGGCCGCACGCGCCTCCCGTGCGATGCGAAGCTGGTCGTCTGGCTTGGCAAGCTTCTCGGTTGCCGCGCAGCGTGCGCTCGAGCACAGGCCGTCGATCACCTGCTGCGTCGCATCGCGCCGAGAGCTCATGGCGACGTCTGCCGCATCGACCAGAGCGCTGATCCGCAGCGACAGCTCACCCACGGCGTGGCCTGACTTCTCGAGCCCCGAGAGGCCCTTGGCCGCACCGGAGAGCCCGGACTCGACATCGCCCTGGCCGAGGTCTCCTTCGGCCGCTTCGAGGGCTGTGAACGCCTTGCGGTAGACGCCTTGGCACTTCCGATCGGAGCCGCACGGCGTCGGATCCTCGACGAGGCGCGCCAGCGCGACGAGCGCCTGACGCAAGGGCGTGTCGTCGGCTCGAGAGGGAGTGGCGCTTGCGAGAATCGTGAGGCAAAGGGCTGCGAGAAGTAGAAGCGCGAGGTTAGATGTCTTCATCCTTCGAGCTCCGGCGCGCGACTCGAACTTCGCAGCACCGGCTCGCGCGCGCGATGAAGCGCTTCACAAGCCGCAATCGAAATCGACATCGCTGTCGTTGCCCCGCAGGGCCGGTACTCTCCCGCGCGTGATCTCCCTCCAGCGCCTCGTGAAGCGCTACGCCGGAGCGCTCGCCGTCGATGCCGTCTCGCTCGAAGTCGCGCGTGGCGAGTGCGTGTTCCTGGTCGGTGCGTCGGGCTGCGGCAAGACCACGACGCTGAAGCTGGTGAACCGGCTCGTCGAGCCGGATGCGGGCACGGTCGTGATCGCG
>Ga0247727_10003194_pt1 | contig 36543 bp, 33 predicted proteins | sample WisWelCaveWW1625_FD_202498 | JGI IMG/M metagenome (GOLD analysis project Ga0247727, IMG submission 202498) | Biofilm microbial communities from Wishing Well Cave, Virginia, United States - WW16-25 | ecosystem: Environmental > Aquatic > Deep subsurface > Groundwater > Cave microbial mat | place...
GCGACCGAGGTGGCGGTGGCGGCGGTCAGTGGCGCCCGGTTCACGATGAGTGGATCAATCCGGCGTGGTCTTGCCATGCGCCACCGTACCACATTTAGTCTCATCTTGAAAGCGCATTAGAATTAGCGCCAACCCAATCACCACGGCGAGAATCGTCGCGACCGTGCTCGGGCCCGTGGGAATTCCGATGGCGGCCAGAATGGCCGGGTTGACCACGATGATGCAGGCCATCGTGACGAACGTCGTCGCCCCGCCCAACACCTCGGTGCGCACCGACGTGCCGCGCCCCCGCAAGCGGAAAAACCGATCGAACATACTCCTCACACAAACGTGGGAGCGGCGTCCCCGCCGCGACCGGGATCAGTGCATCGCGGCGGGGACGCCGCTCCCACCAAACCATCAGACCAACGTCCGTCCTACTCGCCCGGTTCGAACAACTCAAACTGATTGCCGTCCGGGTCCTTGACCGTGATCATCCGCCCGAACGACTCCGTCACCACCTCGCCCACCAAGTCCACGCCCCGCCCCTTCAACTCGGCGACGGTCGCATCCAAATCATCCACCGCCAGGCTCACGTACGGATTCCGCGCCCCGCCGTGCGGTTCGGCCTGATGCAGCCCCAGGTGAATCGCCCCGAGATCGATCTCCGCCCACTGCGCCGCGTCGTCCCGGTACGCCACCTTCAGTCCCAATGATTTCTCATAAAACTCGCACGCCTGCTTCAGGTCCGACACCTTGAATACGATAATTTCAATCCCAGTAATCATGATGGGGTGATTAGTAGGCTACCGGCAGCCCAACGGTCAAGCCGCTACTCCGCGCTTTTGATTGTCTCCCACTCCTCCAGATACTTCAGCGCCAGCGCGGGCGATTCGATCAGGACGAGGTTCTCCCGGTTCTCGTCGTTGGCCTGTCTGGTCCAGTTGAAACTGCCGGTCAGCACCCGTTGGCCGTCGATCACCGCGAACTTGTGATGCATCCGTGCCGGCGCGCGCATCACGATCCTTTTGACGCTGATCTTGGCCTGCTCCATGTTTTTGATCAGCATCTGGGTGAATTCGAACTCGGCCTCGTGGGCGTCGATCTTGATCGAAATCTTCACGCTTCGCCGCGCCTGCGCGATCAACGCATCCGCAAAACTCTTCTTCGCGAAGGTGAAGATGGCGATCTTGATCTCTTTCCGCGAGTCGCGGATGGCTTTCAGCAGCAGCTCTTCACACTGATTGTCGAACGCGACCTCCACCGACGTGGCCGGGGCCCCTGGCTGGGCAGCCATCGCCCGAGAGAGCAAGCACCAACCGAGCGACACCAACAAAAGCGACCGTGTCATCGTGCGTCAGTACGGCAACGGGAACTTCGCGGTCAACGCGCGCACCTTGTCGCGCACCTTGCCGGCATGGGTCGTGTCGCCGGGTTTGTCCAGCGCTTCGGCGATGACCCCGGCAATCTGGTCCATCTCGGGTTCCTTCATCCCGCGCGTGGTGACGGCGGGCGTGCCGAGGCGGATGCCGGACGCGACGAGCGGCTTTTCGGGGTCAAACGGGATCAGATTCTTGTTCACCGTAATGCCGGCACGGTCGAGAGCTTCTTGCGCGACGTTGCCGGTCAGTTTTTTCGCGCGCAGGTCCACGAGCATCAGATGGTTGTCCGTGCCGCCGCTGACGATGCGGAAACCGCGTTGGGTCAGCGCCGTGGCGAGTGCCTGGGCATTCTTCACGATCTGGCGCTGGTAGTCTTTGAACCCGGGCTGCATCGCTTCGAGGAAACAGATGGCTTTGGCGGCGATGATGTGCATCAGCGGGCCGCCCTGGATGCCGGGCAACACCCAGCGGTCAATGTCCTTGGCGAACTTCGCTTTGCACATGATCAGGCCCGCGCGCGGACCGCGCAGCGTCTTGTGTGTGGTGGTCGTGACGAAATCGGCGTACGGCACAGGGCTGGGATGCAGGCCGGCGGCGACCAGTCCGGCAATGTGCGCCATATCGACAAACAACAGCGCGCCCACGCTGTCCGCGATCTCACGCATCCGCTTGAAATCAATGATCCGCGGGTAGGCGCTCGCGCCGGCGGTGATCATCTTCGGTTTGCACTGCTTGGCCTGCTCGGCCAGTTGATCGTAGTCGATCCGCTCCGTGTCCTGGCGGACGCCGTAGTGGACGACCTTGTAGAAGATGCCGGAAAAATTGCGCGGCGAGCCGTGCGTGAGATGACCGCCGTGCGCGAGTTCCATCGTCAGAATCGTGTCGCCATGCTGGATGGCGGCGAAATAGACGGCCATGTTCGCCTGACTGCCGGAGTGGGGCTGGACGTTGACGTGATCGGCGCCGAACAGTTGCTTGGCGCGGTCGATCGCCAGTTGCTCGGCGACATCGACAAATTCGCAGCCGCCGTAGTACCGCTTGCCGGGATAGCCTTCGGCGTACTTGTTGGTCAGCACGCTGCCGGCCGCTTCAAGGATCGCCGGGCTGACAAAGTTTTCGCTGGCGATCAGCTCGATGTTTTCCTGCTGGCGCTGTTTCTCGCGCTGGAGGGCGTCGAAGATTTCGGGGTCGGTTTGGGCGAGGGCTGAGTTTTTCTTCATGGGGAAACCGGGACCGGCGGGCGGGTGATCCATCTTCTGGACGCGCTGCGCGTGGCGGCCGCCTTCAAACGGGGTTTTCAACCAGACCTCGAGCAGGTGAACCGCCTGGTCGGGGGTCAATTCGATGCCGGACAGGACCAGCACGTTGGCGTCGTTGTGCTCGCGGCTAAGGCGCGCCCACTGTTCGTTGCCGACCATGGCCGCGCGCACGCCGACGAGCCGGTTGGCGGCGATGCTCATGCCGATGCCGCTCTTGCAGACGAGCACGCCGCGATCGTAGTTGCCGGCCGCCACTTCCCGGGCCACGGCGAACGCGTAATCGGGATAATCGCACGGCTCGGCGGAATGCGCCCCCAGATCGGCAAACACATACCCTTGCCGGGTGAGCCAGTCTTTCAGGGCCGCTTTGATCTCCACCCCGCCGTGGTCCGCCCCCAACACGATCCGCCGCGGCTCGGCCGCGACGACCGCCTCGCTCATAGTCGTTTTCATCGTGCGCTCCGACCGATCAATCATCTCCAGCATCGACGGCAACGCTTCCCGAATCTGGTCGCGCGTCCGCCGATACACGTCCACGGACGCGCCGATCGGGTCGGCGATGTCGCGGTTCTCGCCGACCGACAGATCTTGAAACTCGCACAACAGAAAAATCTTCTCCGCCGCCTCTGGATACAACGCGTGCAGCACATCCTGCTGCTGCTGGGTCATCGTGAACACGTAGTCGGCCTGCTCGATCATCCCGGCCCGCAACGCCAGGCTGCGATGATGCTGGAGGTTGACCCCCAACTCATTCATCACCTCCACGGCCGTGTCCGTGGCCGGCTGACCATCCAGCGCGCCGATACCGGCCGAGACGCAACGGATGTCGCCCCGTGCGCGGGCGAGCTTGTCCATCAGCGCTTCCGCCATCGGACTGCGGCATACGTTGCCGGTACAGACAAACAGGATGGTTTTCACCGCTGTCATCGCGCCCGTCCATTACTGCCAGGACAGCAACACGCGGATGCCCTTCAAAATGTCCACCGCGCGCTGCAACACCACGTCGCGCACAGGCTGGATTTCCTCCCCCGCTTCGTCTTCCTTGGCCTCCTCGGCGCTCGGGAAGCCCAGTTCCAACGGCTCGCCGCGAAACGCCTTCACCAACTCGGCTTCCGACCGGCGCTTCTTGGTGGTCACCGGCTGCAAACTCACCGTCAACGTGACGTTGGTGGCGACGTTGAACAACACCTCGCGTTCCACGGTCGCCTCGATCGGCACGAAAATATCCGGCGCGATCCCGCCCGGAAACACATCCGTCACCAACGTGCCGTTCGGGTCGGCGGGGTGTAACACCACCTTGCTGGTGGCCACGCGCAGTACCCGACCATCCGGCAGCGGCACGTCTTCCCAAGCCATCGCCGAGCCGGCCGTCAGACTGCCCCCGATCACGATCCCCCGGTCCTGCGCTCGCAACGCGCCCACCAGCGCCTCCGCGCTACCGCCCGTCTGACCATTGACCAACAACATCAACGGCGAGTCCGGCGCCCGCACGACGCCGTCGCCCGACTGCGAGCGATGGGTCTGGTCGGCCTGCCCCCGTCGTTTGATGTGGAACAACTCCAGACCATCCATCAAAAACCGGCTCGCCACCGTCGTCGCCGCCTCGTAATCGTCCCCGCCCGCATACCGCAAATCCAGCACGTACCCGGATACCTTGGCATCGACGAACTTTTTCAACTCCGCATCCACCGCCGCCACCGTCGGCCCCGTCACCTGCGTCACGTGCAGATACCCGATGTCCGGCTCGATGATTTCCGCGCGCGCCACCGGGCCGTTGCCGTTGACTGGCGTCACCTCGGTCTCCACGTCGCCTGTCACGTTCGTTCCGTGCGCGGACGGTGTCAGCAACACCGCGCCCTGTCCCAGCGCATTCAAAATCCCCGCCACACTCGCCGCGCTCAACGTCGGATCATCCAACTTGTCCTGATCCACGTAATGGGTCCTCAGCGCCCGGATGATCTCCCCCACCTCGTCGGTCGCCGGCGCCGGCGCCGCGTTGGTCTCGGCCCCAGCCCGAACGGTGATCGCGACCCACAGGGCCGCTATTAACATGATCTTCATGATTTTCATTTCCTGCGTCCCAACGCGCGAGCGGCAATATCGCGCCGGTAATGCGCGCCGTCAAAACGAATTCGACCCACCGCCGCGTACACCCGCTCAACCGCCGCCGCGATGTTCGCCCCGAGCGCCGTCACCCCAAGCACCCGTCCGCCGTCGGTAACGATCTTCCCGTTCGTCGCCCGCGTGCCGGCATGAAACACGGACACACCCTCCAGCGCTTCCGCCTCCGGCAAACCGCTGATCGGCTGCCCCCGCTGATAACTGCCGGGATACCCGCCCGCCGCCAGCACCACGCACACGGCTGCGTCCCGTTTCCAGCGCAACGTCACCTCATCGAGCCGGCCCGCCGCCGTCGCCTCCAACGTCTCCAGCAAATCGCCTTCCAGCCGCGGCACCACCACCTGCGTCTCCGGGTCGCCGAACCGCGCGTTGAACTCGATCACCTTCGGTCCCTCCGCCGTCAACATCAGGCCCGCGTACAACACCCCGCGATACGCGATCCCCTGCGCCTGCAACGCCGCGATTGTCCCCTCGAAAATCCGCTGGATCGCCGCCGCGTGTTTCTTCGTCACCGATGGCGTCGGCGAATACGCGCCCATCCCGCCCGTGTTCGGCCCCGCATCGGCATCGTACACCCGCTTGTGATCCTGCGCCGACGCCAACACCCGGAACGTTTTCCCGTCCACCAGCGCCATCAGTGAGGCCTCCTCGCCCCGCAAACATTCCTCCAACAAGATGCGCTGGCCGGCCTCGCCGAAAATCTTCCGCTCCATCATGTCGCCAATGGCCTGCTCGGCCTCGGCCACCGACTCCGCCACCACCACGCCCTTGCCCGCCGCCAACCCGTCCGCCTTCACCACGATCGGCGCCCCGCACTTGTGCACATAAGCCCGCGCCTTGGGGGCACTGTCGAACACCTCCGCCCGCCCCGTCGGCACCCCGGCCTTTTGCAACACCTGTTTGCAGAAGACCTTGCTCCCTTCCAATTGCGCCGCCCGCTTGTTCGGCCCGAAAATCCGCAGCCCCTTCGCCTCAAACACGTCAACGATCCCGTCGCACAACGGCCCTTCCGGGCCGACCACCGTGAAATCAATCTTCTGCTTCGCGGCGAACTTCGCCAGTTGCTCGATGTCCGTCGCCGCCAGCGGCACGCACTCCGCCTGCCGCGCGATGCCGGCATTGCCCGGCGCACAAAACAGTTTTGTCACCCGTTTGCTTTGGGAGAGTTTCCAGACCAGCGCATGCTCCCGTCCCCCGCCGCCAATCACCAGAACGTTCATCAGTCAAACCCGCGCCGCGCACTCTAAGGAAAACTTCCCGGCAGAGCAACACTGATTAGCCAACGCGAGCGCCCGCTCGTACACGGTGTGCCGGCCGGGGTGGTCCAGCTCCTGCGACAGCAGCGAGACGTCGTCAGTCGGCCACAGGGCGCGACGGCGCGGCAGTTCGCAGACGTGGGGCAATCGCACCCGGTTGCAGGCGGTCTGTTGGCCGGGTTCCTTCTGGATCACGAACTCGCCACCCGCGCTCTTCAAGCAGATCGTGAGCAATCCGGCTTCGCGGTCGGGACGCGCGTGCAATTGCATTCGCCGGGCCATCGTGTCGATGCTCCAGTCCAGACGACACCCCAGCCAACTGCCATACAACAACGCCCGCCACCGCGCACCGGGCCCGTTGCCATGCACGATCTCCACCGACTCCAGTCGCGCCAATTCCTGCCGGCAGGCGGGCGGGTCGAAAAAGTCGGCGGTCAACCGCTGCCAGAACGCCAGCCGCGTCCAGCTCAGGTCCGCGAACCGACAGCGACGCTGCCCCAACACCAAGTCCGCCAGTTCCGCGACCGGGACGGTCGTCCACTTCGACGTGTCGAAGATCACCCGGTCGGCCACGGTTACGAGTCGGCGAAACAATTCGGCTCGCGTCAGAAAATTCCCGCGCCACCAAAGCACCGTCGGCAGATCGGCCTCCAGCAACGGCAACACCGCGCCCGGCAGTTGACTCACTCCGGCCCCGGCGGCGGCGATGGAAATCTGTTCGCAGCAAACCTGTTTGCCGCCGCCGCCCGCCAGGTGACAGTGGGCCGTGATCGAGGCGATCAGTCCTGCCCGCGCCGCGTCCGGGCGCGCACAGAGCACAATCGCCCGGCAGGGATGCCGGCTGGTCAGCTCGCTGATGATCGCGGTGGCCCGGTCGCGGGATTCTTCCGACTCGGTGTACGCGACGAGATTGAACAGGCTGGCGCGGGTGACTGCGCCGGATTCGGACTCCGCGGCCATCTGCCAAAGCTCGGTGAGTTGGCGTTCGACCTGGGCGACGTCCACGGCGGTCTCGACGCCGGCAGCGAACGACTCAAGTGGCGCGGCGTCGGGCATCAGGGCCTCCGCCATTGCCGGCCATCGCGCTCGATGAACGCGTCGGCTTCCGCCGGTCCCCACGTGCCGGCCTCGTACGGAAACGGCGCAGGTGCCGTTTGCCAACCTTGGAGCACGCCGTCCATGATGACCCACGACCGCTCGGCTTCGTCGCCGCGGATGAACAGGGTCGAGTCGCCACAGAGGGCGTCGTAGAGCAGGCGCTCGTAAGCGTCGGGCGAGCGGGCACCGAAACTGCCGCCATAGCGGAAATCCATTTTGACCGGCTGGATGTTGAGGATGGTGCCGGGTACTTTGGCGTTCATGCGGATGGAAATCCCTTCGTCGGGCTGGATGCGGATGACGAGGACGTTGGTCTGAAGCGGTGCGGCGAGGTCGGCGCCGAACAGGACAGCCGGTGGCGCCTTGAACTGGACGGCGATTTCCGCGACGCGTTTGGGCAGACGTTTGCCGTGCCGGAGGAAAAACGGCACGCCCGACCAGCGCCAGTTATCAATGTAGAGTTTGAGCGCGACGAAGGTGTCGGTGCGGGAATCGGGCGCGACATCCTTTTCCTGCCGGTAGCCGGCGACGCTCTTGCCGGCCAGCGAGCCGGCGGCGTATTGGCCGCGCACGGTGTACTGGGCCACGTGGTCGGCCGGGATGGGACGGACGGCGCGGAGGAGTTTGACCTTCTCGTCGCGGATGACCTCGGCCTCCAGCGAAGTGGGCGGCTCCATCGCAATGAGCGCCAGCAGTTGCATCATGTGGTTTTGCACCATGTCGCGCAGCGCGCCCGCCTGGTCGTAATAGCCCCCGCGGCCTTCGACGCCAAGCGTCTCGGCGACCGTGATCTGGACGTGATCGACGTATTTTTCGTTCCAGAGGTGCTCGAAGATCTCGTTGGCGAAGCGCAGAACGAGGATGTTCTGGACGGTTTCCTTGCCGAGGTAGTGATCAATGCGCAGCACCTGCCGCTCGTCGAAGACGCCGGTAATGGTGCGGTTCAATTCGCGGGCGGTGTCGAGGCTGCGGCCGAACGGTTTTTCGACGATGACGCGCTGGGCGGCGGAATTTGCCAGGCCGGCGGTGCCGAGTTGTTGGACGATTTGGGGGAACTGTCCCGGCGGGGTGGCCATGTAGAACAGCCGGTTGCCATCCGTCCCCCGTTCGCGGTCGATCTGCGCCAACAGTTTTCCCAACGCGGTGAAATCGGCGGCGTTGGTGTAGTCGCCCTGCTGATAGTAGAGGCCCTGGGCCAGGCCGTCCCAGACGGCGGGGTTCATGGGCAGGAAACGCGCGTGCTGCTCGACGTCGCGGCGCAACTCCGCGCGGAATTCGTCATGGCTTTTGGCGCGACGGCCGAAACCGACGATGGCGAATCCACCCGGCAGTTGTCCTTCGTGCGCGAGGTTGTACAGCGCCGGTAAAAGCTTGCGGCCGGTCAGATCGCCGGTCGCGCCGAAAATGACGACCGCGCATGGGTCAGGGCTGGAACGAGCGACGATGCCGGCGCGGAGCGGGTTGGTTTCGAGCACGGCCCGGAAGTTAGCAGAACGCGGCGGCAAAGAAAAAGGAAAAGGGGGAAAGAAGCGGCTGCGGCTTTTTTCCCCCTCTTGTGGTGAACCTTGGTGACTAGTCCAATTCGGAGTTCACCGAGCTGAGCTGCTTGTTCACGCCCGTGCCGATACCTTTCAGCACCAGGATCGCGACCACAGAAATCAGGGCCAGAATCAGCGCGTACTCAACCAAGCTCTGACCTGAGCGTCCCTTGAATTTCCGCATCATCTTCGTCAATTGCTTCTTCATGGAATCACCTCCCATCGATTTAGTGTTGAACCGTCGTTGCCTCTCATCAACAGCTACCGTGCCACGTTCCCCTGATCGTGCAGTAATTGGCCTAGTCTGTTGCGGTGGAGTTTATTAACGTATTCGGACTCAAAAATTCCCTTTTCTATTTTCCACGAAAGTCGCTCGTACTGACGTACATGTGAGCCGCAGAATGTCCAACTATTGAACACCGCGGCGACACTGAGACTATCTCTCCAACTCCCGGACAATTCCGTCCGTGCCTTCCAATGCCCGCGTCCGTAACAGCGTGAAATGTCTCCGGTAAATCTCCACATCCAGTCCCGGCGGCACCACCAGCAGCATCCGTTTTTGCCCGGCCTCTTCCACGTCACGCGCAAACTCCAAACGTCCTTCCCGCGCCCGCCACAACGGATGATTGGCCGGACTCGGAATCGTCGGATCCACCGCCAATTGATACTGCTCGAACTCTGGCAGGTGCCACTGGAAATGACGGAAGCCGAAATCATAGTGGGCCGGCAGCGCATGACAGAGAACTGTGTGGGCGGGATCATACCGCGCGCGAATGGCGGCGACGGCGGCGGCGAGTTGCCGGTCATGCTGACGAATCTCGCGCGCCGTGCGACCGTACCCGAGCAACACCGTGTCCCACTCCGCCGGCCAGATTACGAATACCGACCCATTCACCAGCGCCACGGCCCCGGTTACCGCCGCGAAGCGGTGCGCGGTCGTCAACTGACCTGCCACCAGACCGCACAACAACAGCCAGGCCGGCAGATAACTCAACACATAGCCCGGTTGCGCTGTGAACCCGATCACGGTCCCGAACAACATCATCGGCACGATCCACCACGCCAGCAACCAGCCCGCGCGCCGATGAGCCGCATCCCACGCGCGTTTTCGTTCCGCCGGCATTCGCCCGACCCGGTATAGCACCGCGCCGACCAGCAGCGCCGTCCCCAGCAGGAGCCCGTTCCAGCAATGCACGACTACGAGATAGCAGTTCGTATATAACGCCCGCCAGCCACCCCCGGCAAACGTCACGGGAACGTTGTTGAGGGCGTGCCGGCGCAGGACATCGCGGTAAACCTCCCAGCCGCCCGACATCGCCACCATCGGCCAGAACCACAACGCGCCGAGCGCCACTGCCACGAGCGCCGCCACCACGAGTTTGGCCAGTCGTTGGGATTTGAAATTCCAGAAGACGTACGCCAGCAGTGGACAGAGCAGTGGCACGGTTTGCTGGCGCACGCCACCGATGACCGCCACGAGCAGGCCGATCACCACGGCGTCCCGCCAACGGCCCCCCTGCTGCATCGCGTACCAGGCGTACCACACCGTCACACACACCAAGAACGCATCCACCACATAGGTCACTGCCACGCAACTGTGAAACCACACCTGCGGACACGTCAGCCCAAACAGTCCGGCCGCGATGCCGGCTCGTCGGCCGAACAACGTTGTTCCCAGCCCGAAGAGTGCCGCCGGCAACGCACTGCCAAACAGCACACTCAGCCACACCAGGCTCGCATGCGGGTCGGCGACAACCAGGTTCACCAACCGCCCCAGCAGGACATACAGGAAATAACCCGGCGCGTGCGGCTGACTCAACGCCACGTTGTACTCGCGAATGGCCAGGGCAAACTGTGCACTGTCCCAGTGGTACGCCCACTCGCTGCGAAACGGCACCCGCAAGCCGACCGCGACCAAGAAGAACACGGCGGCGATCATCCCGTCGTGCGCTCTACCACGCATACACCCTCCCCGCGGTGCCCTGCACCGCGTGGGCCTGGCTCACGTCGAAATATCTTCCAAACATCGCCACCGACTCCCCCGGGGGCACCACGAGCAGTGCCCGGCCCGCCGGCACTGATTCCACAAACTGCAGCCGGCGATGATGGCCGACCCAGAATTTGTGTCCGCGCTCGCCCGGCAGCGATTCATCAAACTGCAGGAGCACCGAGCGATACTCCGGCAGATGATACTGGAACTGACGAAAACTCCAGAAGAAGAACTGTCCGCGGTGACAAATCACAACCTCCTCGGGCGCGTACGTCGCGCGAATCACCTCCAAGCACTGCTCAAGCGCCCGGTCCTGCTCGCGAATTTGATGCGCGCTCATCCAGCCGGGCCGCGCGGCAAACGCCACCACGTCCAGGATCGCCACCGCGCTGATCAACGACAGCCGCAGCCACGTTTTCTCGGACCACCGGCCAATTCCCGCGCCGGCCAAAAGGGCGAGCGCGGGGAAATAGTTCAACACATAACCCGGCATCGTCGTGTATACGAAGACCCCAAAAGCGGCCATCGGCAACAGCCACCACCACACCACCCGCGCCGCCTGAGTCTTCCAGATTTTCATCACCCCCACGACCGCCGCCGGTGTGGCCAGAAGCAAACCCATCCAACAACTCGCCCCCACCACCTGCAGACTGTCTGTCACCGCGCCGAGCCCCCCACCCCACGCCGTCTTGGGAGAGTCGAACTGCGCTTTCGCGGCGATCAACTCCAGATACATCCGCAGTCCGCCGGTCGTGCGGACCATGGGAATGAACCACAAACTGACCAACAACACGGCCAACGTCACACCCGCCACCAGCTTGCGTCCGCGTGAGGGAGCAAACTGCGAAAAAAAGTAGAACCAGACCGGCAGGAGCACGGGCGCGGTCTGTGGACGATTACCTGCCACCCCGGCCAGCAGCGCCGCCAGCACCACCACATCGCGCCAACGCCCACCGTGTTGGATCGCGACCCAGCCGGCCAGCACGGTCGCGCACACCAGCGCGCCATCCACGATCGTGGTCAGGGCGATCTCGCTATGAAACCAGCAGAGCGGACTCGTCGCCAAGACCGCTCCGGTGGCGATGCCGCACCCGCGACCGAACATCGCGGCACCCAGCCAATACCCGATGGCCGGCAGCGCCGCCCCGGCGATCACGCTCAACCAAACCAGGCTCGCATGCGGTTCGCCGACGAACCAGTTCATCACCCGCCCCAGCATCACGTACAGGAAAAAACCCGGCGCGTGCGGCTGACCGAGTCCCATCTCAAAGTTCTCCACCGCGAGCGCAAACTGTGCGCTGTCCCAATGGTACGCGAGTTCACTGCGAAATGGCACGCGCAGCGCCAGACTGGCGGCGAAAAAAATGGCGGCCACTCCCCAGCCGCTCCCCCATCGGGCGATTCGCGCGCGGCCCGCTGAATGATGGCCGTCCATGAGTGACTGTGGTCAAGACGTTGGGCTTTGGGTCGCCTCAGGATTGGATCGCCACATCAAAATGGCCACGAGGTAGAACAGCCCCACCAGCACCACCAAGGCGCGCATACCGGCGAGAAACGACAGCGTCTCCAATAATCCGCCCACCAGCGCCCCGATCAGATTGGCACCCAGCGCCCGGGGCTTGTCGGCACAGACCGCGAACCACCGGATAAACAGCAGCCCGGCGAAAAACACCGGGGCCGTCAAAAAAATGGTGGCGGCGCTCAACTTGCCCAGGCCGGACAGCGCGTTGAAGACATCCAGGGGTGCGGTGGCCAACCCGGCCACCGTGACCGCCAACCCGACCACCGGCAGCCAGCGCGGAAGGCGCGGCCAGAGCGCCGCCACCGCATTCGCCGCCAAAATCATCACCAGCACCGCCGAGATGACGATGCCGTTGACCACCCACGTCATGCCGAACAGCAGCGTGGCCCGACTTACGGTCTGCACCTCCAACAGCAGAAAAGCCGCTCCCAACCAAAAAAACGGCCAATCCATCCCGCCCACCAACCCGAAGCCCCGCCGCCGGACCAACAGCACCGCGCCGACCACGGCCAGCGACGTCAGCAGATGCAGCTTGGGCAACTTCGCGCTCTCGAGGTAGAGGTCCGGCCAGTCGTCCGTGGTCACGCGCGTGGTGCCGGGCAACGACACCAGTCGCGTGCGGAGGGCTTGCCGGGAGGCATCGTCGCGGAGGGAGTCGAGCGTGACCGGGTGCCGGCCCGCGATCAGCGTCACGCCGTTGACGCCATACCAGAACGGCAGTTGCTCCGCCCGATACACCAACGGCTCATGCGGAAACAGCTCGCGCAGCAGCGCGTACAGTCGATCGGCAATCCACTCCCGTTGTGCCACGAAGTTCACCACCAACAGGCCGTCGTCGGCCAACAGCCGGCGGGCTTCCCGGAAACTTTCCCGCGTGTACACGTAATGATCCAGCCGCAGATTGTTGTACGAGGACCCCAGCGTGTGGGCGTCGAGCCAGCCAAACCAAATCAGATCGTAGGAGCCTTCGGCGTGTTTGAAAAACGCCCGGGCATCGTTGATGAACATCCGCACCCGGGAGGAGTCATACGGCCGCTCGGGGTGGAGTTGCCGGCCGACCTCATAGATCTGCGGGTCGATCTCCACGCAATCCACCTGCTCCACTCCGTGTCGCAGGGCGGCGGCGGCGTTGTTGCCGCTGCCCGCCCCGACAATGAGCACCCGCCGTGCATCCGGCTTGAAAGCAAACGGCAGATTGTAGTCACTGCGCTTGACCAAATCGGCGTCGAGCGCGCCCGGATGGGCGTGAACGAACCGCTCCGACAAATCGAGGAGGAGCTGATAAAACGTGCCGTTCACCTCCATCAGATACCCGTGCTGGACGCCCTCGCGGCTGTCGCCGGGCACGAACGGCCGGATTTGCAGTTTCTGGTAAGGCGACCAGACGATCCGGTCGGGTGATGAAGCACCGACTCCCACCACCACGGCGGCCGCGGCGGCCAACGCTCCCGCCCGCGCCGCGCGTTCGCCCTGGGTCAGCGCCAAAGCCAGCAGCCACCCGGCGCTCACGCCAAACCAGACCGCGGGTGGCGTGGCCGCCCAACTCAACCCTTGGAACAGCCAGACGCCACCGAGACTCCCAACAATGTTCACCGAGTACGCCCGAATCACGGACGGGTGCCCGGTCAATGCCCGACCCAGAATCTGACCGGCCGGCAGGAAGATTCGCGCCACCAGGTACAACAGCACGCCCATGATCAACAAGCCGGCCACCACCTGCAACGCCGTCTGACCGGCCGAGCCTTGCCAGATCGACAGATCCTCAAATCCGCTCAGGAGCACGGTTGTCTGCTTCAAGTCCAGCCCCTTCCATTGGAGCGGATTACTGATCAAGACCACCAGCAACAACGCATTCCACCCGATGCGGTCCGGTTGCACCGGCCGGTCGGCCAGATAACAGCCCAGGCCCACCCCGAAAAAGCAGACCACCAGAATCAGATTGCCCAGGTACGCGAACAGCCGGATCTCAGTCCCGATCCAGCGGATCAGCACCAGCTCGAGGTAAAGAATCAGCACGCTGACGACGAAGATTTCCGCATCGTGTTGCCACCGCGCCGTCATGCGGCGGTCTCCGGGCGCGGCGGACCGGGGCGCAGCCAGAGCGCGACCGCGTACAGGAGTCCGACCAGCCCGACCAACGCGCGCAGGCCGGTGAGGAACGACACGGACTCCAGCAAACCGCCCACCAATGCGCCGATCAGGTTGGAGCCCAGCGCCCGCGAGCGGTCGGCACAGGCGGCAAACGAACGAATGAAGATCAGTCCGGCAAAGAACACCGGACCGGTTAGAAACACGCTTGCGGCCACAAGTTTACCGGCTCCCGGCAGCGCGTTGAACCAGTCCAGCGGCACGCTGGCCAGCGCGCCGATCGTGGCGGCCAGGCCGGCGACGATGCTCCACTGCGGCAGCCGCGGCCACCGCGCCGCGACGAGATTCGCCAACAAGATCATCACCAACACCGCCGAAATGACGATCGCGTTGACCACCCAGGTCATGCCGAACAGGAGCATCGCACGGCTGACGGTCTGCACCTCCAGCAACAGGAATGCGGCCCCGAGCGCGAAGAAGTGGCCATCCAGCCCGGTCCTTAGACCGAGGGCGCGTTGACGGGCGATTGCCACGGCGCCCAGGATCGTGACTGTCGTCAGCAAGTGCAGCTTCGGTATCTTGGGACGCTCCAGGTACAGGTATGGCCAGTCGTCCGTGGTCGGTCGCGTTCCCGGCGGCGCCGTGAAGCGGTGAGCGCGTAGATGGTGGCGCACGGATTCGTCCGCGATGGTGTCGAGGTCGACGGGTGTGGGGCTGCAGACGTAGGTCACGGTGGGGACCAGTCCCGCTTTGGGAAATTGCAGGTGCGTCGAGAACGCCAGCGGCTCGTGGCCGAACGCCTCCCGCAGCAAGATGAACAAGCGGTCCGCAATCCAAGGTCGCTGCGCGGAAAAGTTCACCACCAGCAGGCCGTCGTCGGCCAGCAAGGCCTTCGCTTCGCGGAAGCTCTCGACCGTGTACACGTAATGATCGAGCCGCAAGTTGTTGTAGGATGAACCGAGCGTGTGGGCGTCCAGCCACCCGAACCAGATGAGATCGTAGCGGCCGCGGGCCTGTTTGAAGTAGGCGCGTGCGTCGTTGATGATCATGTGCACCCGGGGCGACTCGTAGGGCTTCTCGGGGTGCAGGCGCCGGCCGAGTTCGTAGATCCGCGGGTCAATCTCGACGCAGTCCACCTGTTCGGCCCCGTAACGCAGGGCGGCGGCGGCGTTGTTACCGGCACCGGCGCCGACGATGAGCAGGCGGTGGACGACCGGCTTGAACTGAAAAGGCAAGGCGTAGTGGTCGCGGCCGCTCGGTCTCCGGGAGAACAAGTGCGGATGTTCGCGGACGAATTTCTCAGAATAATCGAGGATGAGCTGGTAGCCGGTGCCGTTGACTTCGAGCAGATAACCGCGCGGGGTGACGGTGCTGCCGGAGACGGTCTGGAGCGGCGCGATCACCAGTTTCTGGTAGGGCGACCAGACGGTGCGCACCCCGGCGGGCGCCGCCGGCGCGCGGCCGCCCGCCCAAGTCAGCCCGGCGGCCAGCAGCATGACTGGCCCGGCGGCCCATTGCCGCTGGCCGGTGACCAGCAGGCACGCGGCCAAGAGACCGGCTGCCAGCGTCAACCAGATGGGTGGCGGCGTGGACGACCAGCTCAGCCCGTTGAACAGCCACACCCCCGCCAGGCTGCCGGCAATATTGAAGGAGTAGGCGCGGATGGTGTGCGGATGCCGCTGCATCGCCGCGCCGAGAAGCTGCCCCAGTGGCACGAAGGCGAAGATCAACAGGTACAATAGACCGGCGATGATCAGCAGCGCTGGTGCGGCCCCCACACCCGACCAACTGGACCACTCCTCCCAAATGGGCGAGTCCTCGAAGCCGGTGAGCAGAATGGTCAACTGCCGCAGGTCGAGCGCACTGACGCGAAGCGGATTGGCGATCAGCGCGACAAGCAACGTCAGGTTCACGGCCGACCGGGTCAATGACGCCGGGTGCGACGCCTGATAACAACCAAGTCCGACGCCGAAAAAGCAGACCACCAGCACGAGATTGCCGAGGTACGCGAAGATGCGGATCTCCGTGCCGATCCAGCGGATGAGCAGCACCTCCAGATACAGAATCAAAGCGCTGACGAGGAAGATCTCCGCGTCCCGCCGCCACTGCGCCCCTCCTTGTGAACGGGTCACGAGCCGGCATCTAAACAGACCGTCTCGACCAGTGCAATTGATTTGTCGCGACGCGACCACCGTGCTTATACTCCGCGCCCAGAAGGAGGTCGGAGATGTCCAACAGCACATCCGGTCCGCAGCGCCATCCGTGGCGGTGGCTGTTGCCGTCCTTCACCCAATGGCTGTGGCTGCTGCTGGTGCTGGTGCTGCTCAGCGCCACTTGGCGGGTCGCCATGGTCGCCTCGGATGGCGACGCCTGCATGCACTGGGCGGTGGGCGAACACATGCTGCAGACCCGGCAAATCGTCTGCACCGATGTGTTCTCGCACACCCGGTATGGCGCGCCGATCATTTCCAAAGAATGGCTCTCCGAAATCATCTTCGCCGTGGCCGGCCGGATCGCGGGACTGGACGGCGTCGCCGTGGTCGCGGCGCTGCTCATTGCCACCACGTTTGCGTGGCTGCACCGGCAATTGCTGCGCGACGGCGGTGACCTGCTGGCGGCCACCGTCGTCACCCTGCTCGCGGCCTGGGCGGCCAGTTCGCACTGGTTGGCGCGCCCGCACGTGTTCAGTTTCCTGATGATGTTGCTGTGGCACGACGCGATCCGCCGGCCGGCGGGCGCCACCCGGCTGGTCGTGGAGTTGGCCATCATCGCGGTGCTCTGGGTGAATCTGCACGGCGCGTTTCTGGCCGGGTTTTTCGTCCTGGGCGCGTACTGGCTCGGCGCGGTGATGGAGCGTGATTGGACGAGACTCCGACACCTGACACTCGCCGGGGCGGTGGCGGCGGCGGCGACGCTGCTCAATCCCAGCGGCTATCGGCTGCACCTGCACAACCTCCAGTTCCTGCGTTCGGAATTCTTCACCGGCTATCTCGCCGAGTATAGCTCCACGAATTTTCAGTCGGCTGAGGCGCTCGGGTTTCTGGCGTGGCTGGCCCTGTGGTTTCTGATTCTGGTGATCGGCCGGCCGCGTCTCGCCCCGGCGGAAGTCGTGTTGCTGCTGATGTGGACGTACTTTGCCCTGTTTGCCGGGCGCAACATTGCGCTGCTGGCGATTTTGACGGCCCCCCCGGCCACGCGGGCAATTTCCGGCGCCCTCCGTGAGCACGCGGCCGACCGCTGGTTGAGCCTCTCGGCGAGAATGCAAGAGTTGGATCAAGCCGTCCGTGGTTGGCCGATCGTGGGGTTGCTGGCCGTGGCGTACGTCCTCTTCTGGCCCGCGCGCGCCGAGATGCCGCCGGACAAATGGCCCGTGGCGGCGGTGGACTACATCAAGACGCACCGCGACCAGTTTGCCGGCAACCTGTTCAACCAATACGCCTGGGGCGGTTACCTGATGATCGCGCTGCCGGAACACCGCACGTTCGTGGATGGCCGGGCCGACTTCTTCGGCGAAGAACTGGTGAAAGAGTTTCAGTCGGTCACCACGCTGCGGCCCGGTTGGCAGAAGCCGCTGGAAAAATACGCCGTGACCTGGACCCTGATGCCCGTCGAGCACCGACTCAACTGCGCGCTCGCCCTCCTGCCGGCGGAGTGGGAGCAGGTCTATGCCGACGCCACCGCCGTGATCTGGCGGAAAACCAAATGAATCACCGGTACGCCCACTGGCCGACGGTCCTCTTTCTGGTGATGGTGGCCGGACTCGCGGCGCACTGCATTTACGATCCCGATTTCTGGTATCACCTCGCCATTGGCGAACATATCGTCCGCACTGGCCAAATCCCGCGCACGAACCTGTTCAGCTTCGCCTGGCCCGACCATCCGTGGGCCGACGTGTACTGGCTCTACGACCTGGCACTCGCCATTCTCTGGAAAACCGGCGGCAGTCTCCTCATTGTCGGATTCAAAATCCTGCTGAATCTCGCGCTGGCCGCGCTCGTCATCTTCGCGCTGCGCGACCGCCATCAGCCATTGACGGGCCTGGAAATCGTGGCCCTGCTTCTGGCCTGGCTGACGATCGCACCCCGGCTCTCGGATCGTCCGGAGCTGGTCACGTACGTCTGCCTGGCCGGCGTGCTCGCCTTGATCCGCTGTGGCCGGCTGTGGTGGTGCATTCCACTGCAAATCGTCTGGGCCAACGTTCACACGCTCTTCTACCTCGGACCGGCGTTGTTGCTCCTCCATGCCGGCCGCCAGCGTCGCGCCCTGCCGGTCGCCGTCGCGGCGGCCGTTGCAAGCTGTGTCTCGCCGTTTGGCTGGAACAATCTGTTGGTGGCGGGGGAACTGTGGCAAACCATGCGGGTGCTCGGCCACCAAGTCGAAGAACTCGCCAGTCCGTTTCACCCGGCCGTTTGGGCCAGCAGCGGCAGTTCCATCCTGTTTCTGGTCTGGATCATCGGCGGCGGATTGCTGGTGCTGCGGTCCCCTCGGTCGCTGACGCTGTTCGATGGCGCGATCAGTCTGGCGACGGTGCTGCTGGCCGCGCGCTCACAACGCGCGATCCCCGTCGCCGTGCTGGGCTCTCTGCCCGCCGTCCTGAACTGCGCCCGCGCCGCGCCCGCGCGAACCGACCCGCTGCTGCGCTGGGCGGCCGTGGCGCTGATGGTGGGAGTGACCGTGGATTTCGTGGCCGGCACAAACCGACTGGCGCGTTTTCCCCGGGGTGATCGCGTGTTTGGCGCCGGTGTGCTTCCCAACCGTTTCCCCGATCAGGCGGTGGTCCAGTTGAACGGACTCCTGCCGGCTTCCGCCCGACTCGCCAACGTTCACTTTCACACCGGCGGGTTCGTGCTCTGGGCTACCGGCGGCGAGCGGCGGGTATTCATCGACGCTCGTCTCGAAGCCTACCCGCGTGAATTTGTCGCCGATTACAGCGCGAGCGTCCACAGCGCCGCGGCGTTCGGGCAGTTTGCCGACCGGTTCGGTGTCACCCACGCCTTCGTGGTCAAAGACCAGCCCGAGGCCCGGCAACTGGCCCGGCAACTTGCGCAAGCTGAGGGCTGGCGGCGGCTGTACACTGACCAACAAGCGGAGATTTTCCTGCGCGCGTTATGAACACGACGGAACACCGCCGTCCGGCTTGGGTGCGCCTCGGCGTGCCGTCCGTCAGCACGTGCCTGTGGCTCGCCGTGTTTCTGACGTTGACGCTGTCCGGCTGGCGGATCGACATGATCAGCGCCGACGGCGACTCGGCGATGCACTGGGCCGTCGGCAACTGGATGATCGAACACCGCGAAATCATTCGCACCGACCCGTTTTCCTTCACCCGCGCCGGCGCGCCCGTGATCACGAAGGAATGGCTGAGTGAGATCGGGTTCGCCGCCGCCGGCAACTGGCTCGGCTGGAACGGCCTCGTGCTGGTCGCCGCGGCGCTCATCGCCACAACCTTGTGGCTGTTGCTCCGGCAGATGCTGGCAGAGGGGACGGACATTCTGCTGACCGCGGCCCTGGTGCTGCTGGCTGCCCTGAGTTGCCAAATCCACTGGGCCGCGCGGCCGCATCTGGTGACCCATCTGCTGGTCGTGTTCTTTGCCGGCAAGCTGCGTGAGTTCGCGCGCGAGAAGCTGCCCGCCTCCCAACTCTTTGCCTGGCTCGTCCCCGGCACGCTGCTGTGGGTGAACCTCCACGGCGCGTTCTTCATCGGATTTGTGCTCATCGGTTGTTACGTTGTCGCCGCGATCATTGGCCGCGTTCCTCGAGTGCGGCTTCAGGCCCTGCTTGGGCTGCTGGCCGCGTGTTTGGTGGTGTCGCTGCTGAACCCGAACGGCTGGAAGCTGCATGCCATGATCCTCGAATACCTGTGGCACCCGCGGTTTGTCGGAGGCGTAAACGAATTTCTCTCACCCAATTTCCACAGTCCCACCGTCCGCGGTTTTGAAGTCCAGTTGCTCGTGCTGGGACTCACCTTACTCGTGGCTCGTCCGCGATTGACGGTGCCGGAGATCGTGCTCACGGGTGTGTGGGGCTACTTCGCGTTGCACTCCATGCGCAACATCCCAATTTTCTGTCTCGTGCTGACTCCGATTCTGGCGGCCCACCTGCAAGTGTTCCTGCGCCAGATCGACGCTGCCTGGATACGTTCGTACTGGAGGGTCTCGGCCGATGTCGCCACCATCAACCGCGCCGCCGGCGGCCATCTCCTGGCCGGGGCGGTGATCGTCGGGCTATTGCTGGCTCTTGTAGTCCCTCGCTCAAGCGGTGGTCGTCCGCTGCTCACCACCGAGCCACAGCCCAGTCGATTTCCGGTCGAGGCGGTGAAGTTTGTGCGCGCGCAACCAGGCACGGTGCGCGGCGAAATGTTCAGCACAGACTACTGGGGTAGTTATCTCACTCTGACCCTGCCCGAGCACAAGGTGTTCGTGGACAGCCGTCTCGACTTTTATATTACGGACTTCATCAAGGAGTATGTGCAAGTCGCCACCGTGAAGCCCGGCTGGGCTGACCTCCTTGACAAGTATGGCGTGAATTGGGCGCTGCTGCCGGCCGACCACCGCCTCAGCGTGATGCTCGGTCTGCACTCACAATGGCAGGAGGTCTATCGGGACGAGGTGGCGGTGATCTACGCGCGCAATACAGATTAACGGATCTGGTCGGGATCGACGTTGTACTTCTTGAGCTTGGCGTAGAGCGTGGTGCGGCTGATCTGCAATTGCTCGGCGGTGCGCTTGATGTTGCCGGCATGCTGGCGCAAGGTGTTCAGCAGAATTTGCTTTTCGGGTTCTTCCAGTTGATCAACCAACCGTGGCGACGCCACCGCGCTGGCCGGCAACGTCAGCCGTTTGGGCAGATCGCCCAGGTCCACCAGGGGTTGCCGGGCCAAAACGACTGCCTGTAGCACGACGTTCTCCAGTTCGCGCACGTTGCCCGGCCAGCGGTACGTGTTCATCAGACGCACGACGGCGTCGGTGAACCCCCGCACATCCTTGTGGTGCTGACGGCTGAACCGCCGCAGAAATTCCATCGCCAACAGGGGCACGTCGTCCAGCCGTTCCCGCAGCGGTGGGACGCGGATTTCGATGACGTTGAGCCGGTGGATAAGATCCTCGCGGAAGGTGCCGGCGGCGACGCACTCTTCCAGCGGGCGATTGGTTGCGGCGATGATGCGCACGTCCACCGAGATGGGCTTGGTGCCGCCGACACGCTCGAAGGTCTTGGTCTGCAGGACGCGCAGCAGTTTCGCCTGCACCGACAGGTCAATGTTGCCGACTTCATCCAAGAACAACGTGCCGCCGTCGGCGCGCTCGAACCGCCCGACATGCCGGTCGGTCGCACCTGTGAACGCGCCCTTCTCGTGTCCAAACAACTCGCTCTCCAACAGACTCGGTGCGAGCGCCGAACAGTCCATCGTCACCAGCGGTTTGCCGTGCCGGGAACTCTCCTTGTGCACAGCGTTCGCGACCAACTCCTTGCCGGTACCCGTCTCGCCGTAAATCAAGACGTTGGCGTAACTGTCGGCAATGGTTTGAATCAACTCGAAGATGTCCTGCATCTGCGGGTTGCGGCTGATGATCCCGTAGAGGCTAGGAGCCGGGCCGCTCAATAACCCCCGTTCCTGCGGGTCGCTCAACGCCAATGCTTGGCTTCGACCGCGTTCTTGGATGGCACGGGCTACCGACTGTCGCACGGTGGTAACCGTCGTCGCCGTTTCGCCCCGGTCCTTGTAGTCAAAGACACCGAGTTTGGTGGCCTGAACCGCCTGCGAGACGAATGGTTTGGCGGTACAGACCAGGATGGTGACCTCAGGATAAAGCTGACGAATCTGCTCCAACAGCGCGTCTCCGCTGGCCCCCGGTAGATTCACATCGGCGATCAGCAAATCGATCGTACGCGCCTGGAGCAGGAGCATCGCGTCATCAAGGGCATGAGCCGCCAGAACCTCACAGTTATCTTGAATCAGCGCCTCGGACAAGCTCAGTGTCCACGCCGTGTCGGTGTCGAGGAGCAAAATCCTAGGTTTTGGCATGTTCAAACGCCCGTCCGGGATGTCAAACTTACAGTCAGCCAGGCTTCTGAACAGTGTTCAGCAACCCACAAGCCAGCGCATCGGGCGAATACCCAGTCCGATATCACAGATCAAAAACGTTCATATCGCCCGGTGCCTTGTTTGTCAAGGCTTCCGACCAGAGGCAGGAGGAGAAGGTTCAGCCCTGACCACCAGTGGCTGACATGTCAAAAAAGCGACAGCCGATAATCGTCAACGACCAAATCGTGCGATCGCCCGATAAAGTCAACAACTTTGGACAAGACTTGGTTGGCGAACCGCCGGTCATTGCAGACGGTAACCACTGCCAGCGACGCTGATTGCCATTGATCGTTGTCCTCCACCTCGGCGATGGAGACGTTGAAATGCTGGCGGACGCGATCCTTGAGACTGCGCAAAACCATTCGCTTGGCCTTCAGCGAGTCCGCGCCGGGAATGGAGAGATCGATTTCGAGCGTGGCGATGACCATCGGGCATCACATGCCCATGATTTCGTAGCCGCAATCCACGTAGAGCACCTGGCCGGTCGTGGCTGTGGACATATCGCTGGCCAGAAACAACCCCGCTGCACCGAGTTCCCGTGGTTCGACGTTCCGCTTCATGGGCGAGTGCTCCTCGTAGTGTTTGAGCATCTGCGTGAAGCCGGCAATCCCGCGCGCGGCCAACGTGTTGACCGGCCCGGCGCTGATGGCGTTCACCCGGATTTTTTTCGGCCCGAGCTCATAGGCGAGATAGCGCACGCTCGCTTCCAGCGCGGCCTTCGCGACGCCCATCACGTTGTAGTGCGGCACAACCTTGACCGAGCCGTAGTAGGTCATCGCGATGATCGAGCCGCCCTCGGTCATCAACGGCGCGGCCGACCGCGCCAGCGCCACGAGCGAGTACGCGCTCACGTCATGCGCGACGCGAAACGCTTCCCGGCTGGTGTTGATGAACTCGCCCTCCAACGCCTCCCGCGGCGCAAACGCCACCGAGTGCAGCAGGACGTTCAAGCGACCGAAGTCCTTCCCGACCTGCTCGAACACCCGCGCAATATCATCATCGCGCGTCACGTCGCAGGGGTACAACGGCGTGTCCGCGCCAAAGGTACCGGCCAGTTCTTCAACGTTCTCTTTGAGTCGCTCTCCTTGATACGTGAACGCCAGCCGCGCCCCCGCGTCGTGCCACGCCTGCGCGATGGCCCATGCGATCGAGCGTTTGTTGGCTACTCCGAAAACGATCCCGGTTTTTTCCGCGAGCAAGGCAGTGGATTGCATGAGCGGGGATTCTGGAGAACTCACTGCGAACGGTCAAGCCCTTCCGCGAGATCAATTGTGTTCGTGGCGTTGTGGTCCACGATCAACCGGGGGAACACTTCGTAATAAAACTGGTGATAACTCAGTGAACGCTTGGGTGTCACGCGGACATGCGTGCCATCCGGAAATTCCTGCAAAGCTTCCGCAATGCGCGCCCGCAGCCCCGCCGGCAAGCCGGTGGCATGCTGTTGAACCTGCGACTGACCCACGAACCGCCGGCACAACGTTCCCACCTCGCCGGCCGTAACCCCGGCCACGACGATCGCCATTCCCAACGTCGCCACCATCACCGCCCATTGCCCGAACCGCCAGACCGCAGCCAGCCGCAGTCGTCTCCGCTGACGGACCAGCCTCACGATGGTCAGCACTCCCACGACGAGCCACACCCACGAAAACGCCAGCGGGTACGGTGAAATGCTCACGCCGAACAATTCCTCGTCACTGGGCCGCGCCCAACCACGCGCAAACATCCCAGTCACAACAGCGACCGCCGCACTGCCGAGAAGCATTCGCCACCATCGGCGCTCCAAAACCGCTCCCGGCCTGCGCCAGATCATCGCCACCAGAAGCAAAGCCGGCACGTAAAGGTTGAGCAGCACACGCTCGGTGGAAGTCTTCAATTGCGCCACCAAATCCAATCGCGTGCTCAAGTACACGCCGAGCACACTGACAATGGCGACGACGAGACTGCCCAGCAACCAGGAATTCCCAGTCCGCAACAGTTGTCGCCGCCGGAACCATACCGTGACCACCACCAGGGGCCAGAAAAACGCGTGGCCGCCATTCATCAGCGCCGCCTGACCAATCTCGCGCGCGATCAATCCCAGCTTCGCCAACACCGGCCCCGTGGGCCAGCCGAAGTCGGCCACACTCGTCTTCGTCGAAACGAGCAGCGGCCACGGCACCGCCATCATCAACACGATCACCCACGCCGACCAGACCGGCCGGCGGTTGACTGCCAATGCCGTCAATATCACCAATCCCGCGCCGACCCCGACCAATGCATCCGGCTTGATCCAAAACGCCAGCCCGCCGAACACCGCCGCCAAGCGCAGCCAATCGGCGCGTTCCGGCTCGTGCCACCACGCCGCGCCGGCGCCGAAAAACACCAACAACGCACCCGCCAGCGGCAGATCGGCGTAGGTGATCTTCACCTGCTCCATCAATACCGGCAGCGCGCACCACCACAACGACCACACCCCTCGATGGCTGGCCCGCATCACCCCCAGCAGCCACCACAGAATCGCGGCCCCACTCGCAAAGAAACCGGCAAATACCACCCGCGACACCACGTCGTCGAACCGGTCGATGAAGAAAAACACGAAGGCTTGCGCGCTGGGCACCAACGGCGGGTACTCCGGATGATGCGTCGTAAACCGATCAAACATCGTGGCCGGCCAAGTCTGGGCATAGTACGCGATCTTGGCCTTTAACGCCCACATTGAAAGCGCGTCGTATCCGTACACCGGGCGTCCCCACGACACCGCCAGCGCCAATACGACCAGCAACACCGCCAGACACGTCTCCAACTCCCAGCACGGGCGCCGCCAACTTCCGCGCGCGAAAACCACCGCGCCCCCAGCCGCCGCAATCACTGTTGGCCACACCAACCACCCGCGCGTGAATGGTCGCCCCAAGACATACGCGAGGTAGAACAGCAGCGCCACCCCGAACGTGCCGACATAGAAACCCAACGCGAGCCCAGCCGTTCGCGGAATCTCCCGAACCGGCGCCCAGATGATCCGCAGCAGCCCCAGCCCCGCCAGCGCCAGCACCAACGTCGCCGCGAGCGCCAAGAGTTGAGTCATCGCAGAAAACGCGCGTTTACCGCACCACCCGCGCGCCGCCGCCACCCATGATCTTCTCGACTTCTTTCAGCGTGGCCATCGACGTGTCGCCGGGCGTCGTCATCGCCAGCGCGCCGTGCGCCGCGCCGTAGTCCACAGCTTTCTGCGGGTTGCCGGTCTTGAGGAAACCGTAGATCAACCCGCTGGCAAAACTGTCACCACCACCGACGCGGTCGAGGATTTCCAAGGCTTGGTACTGGCGGCTTTCGTAAAACTTTCCCCCCATCCAACAGATCGCGCTCCAGTCGTTCTTGGTCGCGCTGATGACGTTGCGCAAGGTCGTGGCGGCAACCTTGAAGTTCTTGAACTCAGCGACCGCCTTCTGGATCATCTTCTTGAATGCTCCGGTCTCGATGTGCGTGATGCTGGCGTCCATACCCTCGACCTCGAACCCGAGGCTCGCGGTGAAATCTTCCTCGTTGCCGATCATCACGTCCACGTACTTGGCGATTTCCCGGTTGACCTCGCGCGCTTTCTTCTGTCCACCGATGCCTTTCCACAGGCTCGGCCGGTAGTTCAAGTCGTAGCTCACGACCGTGCCGTGCTTGGCCGCGACTTTCACGGCCTGGATGGTGAGCGCAGCGGTGGATTCACTGAGCGCCGCGAAGATGCCGCCGGTGTGAAACCAGCGCACGCCGAGTTCGCCGAAAATCTTCTCCCAGTTGAAATCGCCCGGCTTGAGCTGGCTGGCGGCCGTGTGACCCCGGTCCGGCACCCCCACCGCGCCGCGAATGCCGAACCCGCGTTCGGTGAAATTCAACCCGTTGCGCACCGACCGCCCAATGCCGTCGTCCGGCCTCCACAGGATGAAGTCGGTGGACACCCCGCCCTGCATGATGAAATCCTCGATCAGATGGCCGACCTCGTTATCAACAAACGCCGTGCAAACCGCCGTCTTTAGCCCGAAGCATTTTCGCAATCCACGCGCAACGTTGTATTCCCCCCCGCCCTCCCAAACCTGGAACTCGCGCGCGGTGCGGATGCGCCCCTCGCCCGGATCGAGCCGCAGCATGACTTCGCCGAGCGAAAGTTGGTCGAACGTGTACTGGTCGCGCAGTTTCAGTGGCATGCCCGATGTTTAGCCACGAATGACACGAATGACACGAAAAAAGTTTCACGAGCTTGCCAACGCCCGCGCCGCTCGCTAAAGTTACGGCGTGACCATCGCCGAAATCCGAAGGCTGTATGAAGCGCGACCGTTCAAGCCGTTCGTGATTCATCTGGCGGATGGTCGAAAGGTTCCCGTTGAACACCCCGAGTTCATGCTCGCGCCTCCCAGCGGGCAAACGGTCTTTGTTGTCGAGCCGAACGGGGACTTTCATTTCATTGATATCGAATTGGTCACCGGCCTGGTTATCAAACGCAACGGTGCCTCCACCCGCCGCCGCGGAAAATTAAAGTAGGACAGGCATCCTGCCTGTCTTCGGCCCTCGCACCGAATCGAGTGCCAACGGAACATGGAGATGCAGGAACAGGAGATCGTCGCGTTGCTCGACCGGCTGTTTCCGCACGGGTTTGCGGGAGCGGACGTGCAGCAAGAACTCACGCCCGAAGGCTGGCAGGCCTCGCCGCTGGCGCGCGCGTTTCATCCGACCGTGGAGCAACAGTGGAAGGAAGCCGTGCGGATGCACCGCAACCTACAGGAGTTGACCCGTAACCGCGCAGAGCCGGACGCCAAGCCCGAACCCACGCTGGACGAGATTGTCCGCGACCACATCGAGCCGGTCTGGGAGCCCGAACGCGAACTGCGGGAGCTGGTGGGCCTGTGTTTGTGGGACGTGTTCTCGGACAATCACGAAGTCATCGGGCCGGATGGGCGCGTCGCGGATACCGGCAGCTTTCGGGGATCGGGCGGCTTCATTGCGGATTACCTCAACGTGCGGCTGGGCACGAGCCAGTACGACTACATCGATTTCTATATGGGTACGATCTGGCTCGTTGGCCGCACGGACCTGTTTCCAGTCTATCGCCTGATTTTTCAGCGGTTGAAAACCCAGGGCGGTGCTTGGCGCTACCATTTCCCGCGACTGTTCGTCGCCGATATGCGTCCGCTGCTTGACGAGATGCGAAATGAAGCAGGCCGACCCGAATGGAAAACCTACTCTCCCTCCCAAGCCATCGCGCAGGAAACAGAACACCAGCGCCACGACGAGGAACTCGCGCGCCTCCGCCAGGAACTCGACGATGCGCATCGCGCCGAGGTGGAACGCGCCCGCACCCACCCCCCGCCGACCATCGTGCGGGCCTATGAGGCGGCTTACGGCCATTTTCCGCAGGGCTGGCCGCCCACGCTCGAAGACTCTGGCGATTAGCTCGGTGGTTGGAGCCGTGCCACCCAGTAGCCGGGTTCGCGCCGCAGGTGAGCGACGGCAACCACCAGAATCAGGCCCGTCCGCACCTGATAGACCACGCCGTAAGGAAAGCGGCGAGTCAGACAACGACGGGTGCCGTGGTGGTACTCCGACCACGCATGGGGATAATCGAGAATCCGACGGATGGCTGCTTCAACCTCCGCGACGAATTCATCACCCAGACCAAGTCCGCACTGATCGTAATACGCAACGGCTCGGCCGAACTCCGCCTGCGCCTCCGGCAGGAACTCGTGGTTCATCGCCGGGCGCGAGAACGAATGCGACGAAACACTTCTTCACCAGGAATGGTCTGCACTTCTCCGCGGTCAAAGCGCGCCAACCGCCGCTCGATTTCCGCGGCCCACAACGCTTCAATCCGTTCTTGGTCAGGTTGGTCAAGGCTGTCCAAGAGTTGTTCGGCGAGCAGGACGCGAGAGGACACGGGGAGCTCCAGCGCCTCTTTGCTTACCTGATCGAGTGTTTTCATGGTCGGTGCGGCTCAAAGCTAACACCAGCAGCCCGGCAAGGTCAAGAAACTGCGCCTGTCCCGGTATGAACCACAGAGACACCGAGTTCACGGAGCAACCGATGGAGGGCCACGCTCCGTCGTGGCCACCGCGGTTACCGGTGGTGGGAGCGGCATTCCTGCCGCGACCGGCCGCCTCTTTCGCGCTTGCCCCGCCAACCCCGCCGGGCGTATTCTGCCCGCGCTGGGAAAGGAGATTCGCCCCGTTCCCGAAGATTCGGAGACTTAACGGCGGAAGACAAGGCGATGAAACACCAATACTTGGCAGTCATACTGTTGGCCGTCAGCATGGCGGGACAATCCTGTAAAACAACACGACCACCCCCACCTTCTCCGCCACTTGTTGTAACAAACCAGGTTTCCATCGTCGTGACGCAGATCGTAGAAAAAGTTGTTCTGGTGCCCTTCGACTACGCGAATGCGCTGAACAACTGCGGTCACGAGATCGAGACAGCACTCGTCGGTTTGGGCAAGAAGTACGCCGCGGAGCTTGAATCTATGCAGCTTGCATTTCAGAAGGCCGGTAAGCTTGAGCACGCATTGACGGTCAAGAATGAGATCCGCAGGTTCGACTTCGAAAAGAGACTGGCAGACAACCATCTTGTTCCCGGCCCACAGGAACTGAAAAATCTGCAAAGGAAATACATCACCGCTCCGCAGCCAATTCGCGAGGATGTAGCCAGGACGTATCTCAGACGATTGGAGGCAGCCCGAAATGAGCTAACCGTCGCCGGCAAGCTCGAAGAGGCAACGGTTGCCCAGAAGCAAATTGATGCCATCAGCCAGAAGTACCTCGCGCACGAACAGCTATGACCCAAGTACTGGAGGAGAAAACACCATGAGGACGTATCAAATCGTTTTGTTCATCACGGTGACCCAGTGTGTGTCTCTGTTGGCCGCGACGAAGCCATACGAGGGCGCGGCTGATGAGTGCGATCGAGAAGTTCAGACGCGCGTCAACAAGCTGAATGACGAGTACGTGCGGGAGTTGAACGCTCTGCAGGACTAGTTTCGCGGACGTGGCGCGCTGGAGGATGCGCTTTCCGTAAAGCGAGAATTGGATCGTTTCGCTGATGGAAACCGGCTGACCAACGAACAGGTGGTTGAGCAACCGAGGGAATTGCGTGACCTCCAGAAGAAATACATCTCTGCCCCTCTCAACGTCACCCGTCAAACGGTCGAGGAGTTCATCCGAAAACTTGAGGCCATCAAGACTCAATTGACGATTGAAGCCAAACTGGACGAGGCAACCGCAGCACAACGCGAAATCGACAAGATTCAGCAGACGTACAAACTGCCGGCCGCCAAGCCGCCTCCAACTGAGACGGCTCAAGGAACGGTGGACAATGTCGAGGTTTGCGAGAGGGATATCGAGGCGGGTCTGACGAAGATCCGTGAGGCTTACCAGCGCGAAATCTACAGCCTGAAAAGCCAACTTCAGCAGGAAGGCGATCTGGACAACACGCTTGCTGTTGAGAAAGAATGGAAGCGTTGCATCTACGATAAGAGTTTGTCCGCGAAAGACGTTGTCAACCAGCCGGCGGCATTGCGAGCGATTCAAACCAAGTACTTGGACGCGTTTTCGAAGCTGGTCGGCCGGGTGGTGCAGCTTCACCTTGATTCGCTTGCAGAGACAAGGAAGAAGCTGACAATCGACGGCAAGTTTGACGAGGCACGGGCTGTCCAGAAGGACATCGAGAAAATCAGGACGAGCCATGCCCCACCACCGCCACCGAAGGAAACCCAGTCAGCCTCCTATGACTCCGCTGCGATTGAATGCGATAAGGAAATCCAAGACAGGATCACGCAACTTCGCGAGCAGTACCTGAAGGAATTGACAGCGTTGGGGATGAGTTTCCAGAGCCAAGGCGAACTCAAGAGAGTTCTGGCTGTGAAGAATGAGCAGGAAAGATTCGCCCGCGTTCAGAGCATAGGTGAACGCGATTTGGTGGAGGAGCCGGAGGAACTTGCTAAACTCCAGACAAAGTATCAGGAAGCCCCGGATCACGTCGCACGGGAAACAGCCATCCGTCACATGAAGAAACTCGTGGATGTGAAAAAGAAACTGACGATTGACGGCAAACTTGATCAGGCAATTGCTGTGCAGAAGCAGATCGACGCTATCTCCGCGAAGTACGAGGTTACGGAAGATGATTTAGTCGAGGAGGCGGAAACGCCACCGGCAGAGATTACGCTTCAGGAGAACGCCACCGAAGCGGTTGTAGGCAGATCCGATGGTCGACCCATGAGTGGAAAGTGGACGGCATCCTCCGGGGCTAAGTTTACCGTTGGACAAGAGACCGTGCTTCAGGGACCAGGTGGTGGTGGTGATGCTCCGTCGCTAGCCTTTTTCCCGTCCGCGTCCGGTAACTCCTACGCGGTTTCAGGCGAAATCTTTGTCAGGGGATACGCGGGATTTGTGCTCGGCTATAATCCGGCGGATGGAACCTTTGTATCACTTTACAGCGGTAATGGTGGCACAGAAATGTGGCAGCACCGGTCGACGGGGCGCTCAATCGTTAACGCACCGTCGCTGAGCTGGCCAAGAGGATCTTGGGAAAAATTTCGCCTAATCAAGCGAAACAATGATTACACATTGACGATCGGGAGCAACACAGCCAACTTTTCGGCTCCTTCGGTTATCCAAGGTTCAATCAGCGGATTGCTGGCCTACTATTCCGATGAAGTGCGAATCCGCGATCTGAATATTTCACGACGTGCTGCCGCGGGCGCGACCGATCCTCAACGAGTCCTCACGCCGACCCCGTATGGCACGATCTCCGCGACAGGGGGCTCTCAAAAACTGAAGATCATTAAGGCCACATATGGCAAAGACAACAACGTGGTTGATGTGACCCAGCAACTCCAAGCTTTGGTGATCAACGACACCGTGAATGCAGGTCGCGGGTGGGACTTGTGTCACTGTGATCCGGTTTTCGGCACAGTGAAAGAGACGCGGGTGATTTACAGTTACAGGGGCCGCAGAATGGAAAAAGTCTTCGGCGAGAATGAGGCAGTCAAGCTTCCATGAACGTAAGATGAAGTGTACGATTTTCATCGCCGGAATACCCGGCAGCGGCAAGTCTAGGTTTGGCCAGTGGCTGAGTGTGGAAAAGGGGTTCGTCCACGTCGACATGGAATCCGATGGACTCGACCATTTTGATCTCCGAGAGCCGTGGGATACTTTCCGTTCTGACTCCGGTGACCACTCCGCTTTCCCCCTCGCACTTGAGCGTCTGGATTCGAACATCTGCCTCGACTGGGGTTTTCCAGTGGAGTGCATGCCGATCATTGAGAGAATCAAGGCACTCAGCTCCAAAATGGTTTGGTTCGAAGCCGACAGGCTACACGCACGAGAAGGTTACCTGCGCAAACCGAATTCCTCGGCAGCCGCCTTTGATTGCCAAGTGGCGAAAATATCCCTGGCTTGGCAGCAGATTGAGAGAATGTTCCGACCTAATTTCTTTCATACCATGAGAGAGGATGGCACGCTCATTCCACCAGCGGAGCTTTACAACATCGTATCTGCGAATCAGTTAGGGTGAGGTTCACTCGGCCGCCTCGTGTAGTGCCAATCGCAGATTGACTGCGGGGCGGCATGCGGCTATATAGGGGCGATATGAAGACGCTGTCGGTGACCGATGCGCGGCAGAATCTGACCCGCTGGCTGCGGCGGGCAATGGCCGGCGAGGATGTGGGCATCTTGTGCGGCAACCAAATCGTCGCGTTGCGGCCCGTGCGAGTCTATTCGGAGGACTACGCAACCATTGAGTACGGCCTCACGAAGAAGGAACTGAGCCGCGCCGCCAAACGGATGGATGCCGAACTGGTTGAGGACAAGAAACGTGGACGACTGCGCCGCTATAGCGGCAACCTCGAACAGGATTTGCAGGATCGTTGAGCCGGGAGATTTTTCTCAGCTCGCGGTTCCGCGCCGTGGTGCGGGCGTATCCGAAACCCACGCGGGTCGAAATCGGCCGGGCCATCGACCGGCTTCAGGATTCTCTCGGTCAACCTCATCGGCATGCCGGGTTGGGCATTCGTAAGCTCGTGAGGAACTACTTCGAAATGCGCGTTGGTTTGGACCTGCGCCTCGTCTTCAAGCTCGAATCGAACTGCGTCAGCTTTGTCTTTGCCGGCACGCACGACGGGGTGGAGAGATTTCTCAAGTCGTTGTAAGCAGGTCGAACGAAATGGGGGCGACTACAAAACGACACTCTTGAACCGTCCCACGTCCCACTTCGCCGCGCCGCATTCGTGGGCGATTTCATTGAACGCTTCGATCTCGGCTTTGGTGAACAGCAGGCCGCCGTATTTGGTGGTGAGTTTGGCGGCGTCGGCTTCGGGCTGGCCGGGGAGCAGGCATTTTTCGTTGCCGGGGCCGAGGATGTCGCGGATGACAGCTTTGACGTTGGCCGCCTGGTCACGGCCTTGAGCAAACGCGCCGGCGCTGAGCGCGGCCGGCTGGATGCACTGAAAGAAGAACGACGGCGTATGCTTTTCGTCGTCCTTGCGGTCGTACCGGCCACGGATAGTCGGCAGCGAACCGCCGATGAACGCCGCGACCAACTCGTCAATCAAACCCAGCCCGTAACCTTTGTGTCCGCCGAACGGGAGTAACGCGACGGCGGCGTTGGGGTCGGTCGTCGGGTTGCCGGCCTGGTCCACGGCGGCATTGGGCGGGAGCGGTTTGCCTTCGCGTTTGAATTGTTGGACCCGCCCCATCGCGACCGTGCTCGTGGCCCAATCAATGACAATCGGGAAACCAACCGCGTCCGTCGTCGGGAATGCCCACGAGTGCGGGTTGGTGCCCAGCGTCGGCGTCTTGCCGCCGAATGGGACGACCTCGGCCAGCGCCGACGTGCAATTCGTGTAGGCGATGTAGCCTTTCTTCGCCGCATCCATCACGTAGCCGCCACCCCAGAGATAATGGAAGGCGTTATCCACACTGACGACGCCCACGCCGAATTCGTCGGCGAGCCGCATACAGGTCTCCATCGCCCGGTAGGCGACGGACTGGCCGAGTTTCCTCTGCGCATCCCAGGCTTTGGCAGCCTTGAATTTCGTTTTGATCTCGCGAATCTGTGCGCCCGGCACACAGCCGCCGACCTTGCTGCCGAACAGTTCGTCCAAATGCAAAGCCTTGATCGCATTATGCGTGCGGATGCCGTGCGTGGCGGCCGAGGCGCAGAACCGTGCCCCATCCGCCGCTTCGTCCGCGTGATAACCGCGGTGCCGATACGTGTGCTCGACGAGCGTGTTGTGCTGTTTTTCCGGAATGATGTAGTAGGTTTCGCTCATAATTCAGAAGCCGAGTCCGCGTGACCAGCCTTAAGACAAACTGTGCCATTCTCTGTGTCCACGATGATCACCCGCGAGTTCGCTATTTCTCCTGACAGTACGAGATGGCTGACAGGCATCTCCACCAATGTTTGAACCGTTCGCCGCAAGTGGCGGACCCCAAACTCCGGGCTATAGCCTTGTGCAATGATGGCTTCCATTGCCTCGTCCGTGAATTGCAACATCTTGCCATGCTTAGCCAAAAGCGACTTGGACAGTTCGTCGAGCGTGAGAGCCAGGATGGCCTTGATCTCAGGCAGACCTAACGGACGGAAAGCGATCACCTCGTCAATTCGGTTGATGAACTCCGTCCGGAAGTGAGCTTGGAGCACTGGCATGATATCTACTTCGCCTTCCGATGAGCTTGCGCCGCCAAACCCCAATGGACCTGTCTTCTCTTTCTTCTGAAAAGCAAGGTTGGAGGTCAGGATGAAAATGGCGTTGCGCCCATCGGCAGTTCGACCTTTGGCGTCAGTCAATCGCCCACCGTCAAAGACTTGCAGAAACAGATCAAACACTCGTGGATGCGCCTTCTCCACTTCGTCCAGCAACACCACAGAGTACGGACGAGATCGTAGCTTGCCGGTAAGTTGGCCTTCCTCGTCATGCCCGATGTAACCGGGGGGCGAACCAATCAGCTTCGCCACGCTGTGTTCTTCCATAAACTCGGACATATCGAACCGGATCAGCCCGCTCTCCGAGCCGAATAGAAACTTGGCAATCCCGCGCGCTAACTCGGTCTTGCCAACTCCGGTCGGCCCGAGGAATAGGAAAACACCCAGCGGCCCGCGCCGGTCGCCCAGCCCCGATTGCGACAGCAGCAGCCGTTGGCAAACCCGTTCCACTGCCGCGTCCTGCCCGATGACGCGCTCCTTTAGTGCCGCCGGCATCTCCAACAAACGCGATTGGCCCATACCCGCGATGTAGCCGGTGACGTTCTCCAGCGGGATGCCGAGTTTCTCCGACAACACTTGCGCGATGGTAATCGCGGTCATTTCGCCGCCGGCCTGAACTTCCGTCTTCGCGCCCGGCCGGTAACTCAATACCGGCACCTGCGTCCGCGAACCTGCTTTGTCCACTAGGTCGACCGCCTTGTCGGGAAGCTGGTGATCGGTATCGAACCGGATGGACAAATCAACCGCTGCCGCCAACGCTTCGTCGGTGATCGTGACGCCGTGATGCTTCTCCCATTTCGAGCGCAATCCGCGCAGGATTTCCAACGCCTCATCCCGGCTTGGTTCCGGTACCAGCACCTTCTCAAACCGCCGTTCCAACGCCGCGTCGGCTTCCACATACCGGCGATACTCGGCAACGGTCGTTGCCCCGATGCACCGCATCCCGCCTCTTGCCAACGCGGGTTTCAGGATATTCGCCGCATCCATGCTCCCCTCGGCCTTGCCGGCGCCCATCATCGTGTGCAACTCATCAATGAACAGGATGATCTCCGGATGGGCGCTCGCCTCGGCGATGATCTTCGTCAACCGCTCCTCGAAATCGCCCCGGTACTTCGTGCCCGCCGTCAACGCCCCCATGTTCAACTCGATTAATCGCTTGCCGGCCAACACCTGTGGGTCTTTGCCCTCGACAATCCGGATCGCCAACGCCTCGGCAATTGCCGTCTTGCCCACCCCGGCTTCGCCGACGAGCACCGGGTTGTTCTTCGATGCTCGGGCCAACGTCTGAATGATTTGGAGCAGTTCCTTCCGCCGCCCGACAATCGGCCCCAACCGGCCCTCCCGCGCCTCCTTCGTCAGGTCGCGCCCGAACCGATCTAATAGTGGAGTCCCCGAATTCCTTTCGGCAGGTCCATCGGTGCGATGTTCGCCGGCGATCTGCATATCCCGCTGTAACGTCATCCGTTTCCGCGTCACCTCTGCCAGCCTCTTCAGACTGACACCCTGCTCAACGAACACCTGGCATCCCGGTGAATTCTTCTCGTCCAGGATGGCAAGAAACAAATGGCCCGTCTTGATACTGCCCGCCAATTCACTCTTCGCAATATCCTCCGCAAGTGCAAATAGCTTACGACAGGCATCCGAGGGGTGAACTATGCAGCCTTTTCTGCGCTCGTATGTGCCTTGTCCCATACGTTCGCGAAGGCCGTGCCGCAACGTCGTGGGGTCAATCCCACAGTCTTTTAGCACCACTGGAACAAGACGGAGTTCAGCCTGCAACAAAGCCACGTCGGCATCATCTACTGTCAGGTTTCTAATGGCGCTGTCCGAGCACAACTGCTCACCCTTCGTCAAACCTTCGAGAAAATGCACCGGCTCGATAAACTCTTGGCGGGCGGCCACGCTCTCGGCAACTGCCAGACGCCATATCAGTTCAGTAGCGGGAGAGGCCTGCATTATGACTTTACAAGCTCGAGTACGACAATGCTCACGGCCGACGTTCAGCCACTACAGACATGCTGGCCTCCATGATCGGGTAAAATGTTCGGACATTCGTGTGACGCCTCGCTGGTGCCTATGCCGGTCCGTTCTGTGCAAGTTTTGCTTTGGCGTCCCTGCGAACCTTTTCGAGCGATTCGATCAAGAGATCAATTTCAAAGTCAACCTCTTTATCGGTTACACAAAAATTTGTGATAACGTTGCGTCCGTCTTGTGTGGGCGTGGACCAAGGCAACTGGACAGCAACCTCGAAAGTCCGAATCTCAGCCACTGGTGACACATCGCGATCATAAAGAGAGAACTTGTTCATGATCCGAAAGATTACATCCCCGAAACATCTAATGCAATATGGCTCGAGTGGGGTCACTGCCCATCTAGCTCTTGTAGCCGCCGCCTAGTGCTCCGTCAAACTTGAATGCAAGGGTGAAGTGGGGCAATCTGGCGACGACCAAGGAGGTCGTATGCCACAGAAACAAGTCGTGCAGTTGGGCGATGGGGATCGCCACCAACTGCGTTCGTT